>CEQC01022636.1_pt1 | contig 15065 bp, 14 predicted proteins | sample 531021 | NCBI WGS metagenome assembly CEQC01 (sample SAMEA2621213, study PRJEB7988) | marine metagenome | biome: marine biome (ENVO:00000447); feature: surface water layer (ENVO:00002042); material: "saline water (ENVO:00002010), including plankton (ENVO:xxxxxxxx)" | depth 5 m
GGCGCCCGCATCGGTGACGATGGGGGCATTGTGGCTCATGCGAACCAATTGGCCTATGCCGAATATGTGCCGCGGGGCTTCTTCAACGGCGCGACGTTTTGCGCGGCCTTGCTGGTACCTGATCATGCTGTTCATCCTTCTGGAAATGTGTCCTCTGAAATCGATCGCATCCGGCGCCCTGCGAGCAGGCATGACTGAAGGCCATGCGCCCTGTGACAGGTTCATGTAAAACCGGATCGTCTTTCAGAAAAAAATCTCTGGAGCCCGCGATTTTTTCAAATCATGTTTGGGGCTATTCTTGTCTCATATATGGAGCAATTGCCGGGATGCGGCAATAGAAGAAATATATTTATTTCGAGGAGCGCAGAAAAAGGTGCAGATTTTTCCTGCGCTTTCCCGGTTTTACATGGCTCAAATATGCAGCGGGTGGCCGAGGGCTGCCAGGGCGGCTTCGAGGAAGCCTTCGCTCTGGGACGGGTGGGCGTGGATGGTTCCGGCGATGTCTTCCAGCCGCGCCCCCATTTCGAGCGCCAGCGCAAAAGCCGCCGAGAGTTCGGAGACGCCCTTGCCGACGGCCTGGAGGCCGAGCACCAGATGATCGCTCTTGCGGGCGACGACGCGGACGAAGCCGGCTTCGCTCTCCATCGTCATGGCGCGGCCATTGGCGGTGAAGGGGAACTGGCCGGTGATGATGTCGATATCGCGTGCTTTCGCTGCGTCAGGCGAGAGGCCGCAGGTGACGATCTCGGGATCGGTGAAGCAGACGGCGGGGATGGCCACCTTGTCCCATTCGCGTTTCTCGCCCGCCACGATCTCGGCAACCATCTCGCCCTGCGCCATGGCGCGGTGTGCAAGCATCGGTTCGCCGGTAACGTCGCCGATCGCGAAGATGCCGCGCATCGAGGTGCGGCACTGGTTGTCGATGGCGATGAAATTGCGGTCCATGGTGAGATCGAGTTCGGGAATGCCTGCGCCTTTGGAACGGGGGCGGCGGCCGACAGTCACCAAGATCCGTTCTGCCGCGAGCACTTCCGCGCTACCGTCGGATTTCTCCACCTCGAGGCCTGCGCTTGCGAGCCCCTTGGCGAGCGTCTCCGTCATTACGGTGATGCCGAGATCCGAGAGCGATTTTAGAACCGGTTTGGTCAGCGCCGCATCATATTGCGGCAGGATGTGCTTTTCCGCTTCAACCACGGTGACTTTCGAACCCAGCTTGGCATAGGCAGACCCGATCTCGAGCCCAATATAGCCGCCGCCGACGATTGCCAGCCGCTCGGGGATCTTCTCGAGCGCCAGCGCGCCGGATGAATCGATGACCGTGTCGCCGAAGGGAAGGAAAGGCAGTTCGACCGGCTCCGAGCCGGTCGCGATCACCACATTCTCGGCCGTGATTTCGTAGCTCTTGTCCTCGCCTTCGACATGCACGGTCTTGCCGTCGACAAAGGTCGCGGTGCCCTCGATGGCGTTCGCTCCGGCCTTTTTCAAAAGACCTTTCACGCCGCCGGTCAGCCGGTCGACGATGCCGTCCTTCCAGGCCAGCGTCTTGGCGAAATCGATCGACGGGTTCGAAGCACCCAGCCCGAGTGCGGACTTGCCCTCGGCAAAGTGCGTCAGCTGCGCAAATTCGTCGGCGGCGTGGATGAGGGCTTTGGACGGGATGCAGCCAACCGTGAGGCACGTGCCGCCATAGACGCGTTCCTCGACGATGATCGTCTCCACACCGAGCTGGGCCGTGCGGATGGCGCAGACATAGCCGCCGGGGCCGCCACCGATGACGAGAAGCTTGCAGGTGAGGTTTTCCATGACGCGATCCTTTCCTGCTACTCGTCGATGAAGAGAAGGGCTGGTGTTTCGATCAGGTCCTTGAGCTTGCGCACGAAAACCGCCGCATCCCAGCCGTCGATCACCCGGTGATCGAAGGAGGAGGACAGGTTCATGATCCTGCGCGGCACGAAATCCTGGCCATCCCAGACCGGGCGCATCGCCATCTTGTTCACACCGACAATGGCGACTTCCGGATGATTGATGATCGGCGTGGTGGCGATCGCGCCCAAGGCGCCGAGCGAGGTGATGGAGATGGTCGAGCCGGACAGCTCTTCGCGCTTGGCCTTGCCGGAGCGGGCGGCATCGGCCAGCCGCGCCACTTCGGTCGCCGCGTCCCAGAGGCTCATGGCCTCCGCGTTGCGGACGACCGGAACAGTCAGTCCGTTCGGCGTCTGGGTGGCGATGCCGACATGGACCGCGCCCGACTGATGCACCACACCTGCCTCGTCATCGAAGGTGGCATTGAGTCCGGGCTGCTCAGCGACGGCTTTGCAGATGGCACGGATCAGGAATGGCAGCACGGTGAGCTTGCCGCGTTCCTTGGCATGCTGGCCGTTGAGCTTTTCGCGCAGGGCTTCGAGATCGGTCACATCGACTTCCTCGACGATGGTGATGTGCGGAATACGGCTTGCCGAAATGCTCATCTTCTCGGCGATGCGTTTGCGCATGCCGATGATCTTCACGTCCTCATCGGTGCGCGGGATCACCACGCGTCCGCTGCCGAAGCCAGCAGTTTGCGGCTGGGCGATCCAGGCATCGATATCATCATGCGTGATGCGGTCTGCGGGGCCGGAGCCTGCGACGAGCCGCAGATCGATCCCGGCGTCGCGGGCACGCTTGCGTACCGCCGGCGAGGCGAGAGGGCGGTCACCGCTCGCAAGCGGTGTGGTGCGCGGTGTTGCCGCAACACTCGATTTCTCCGGCTTGGCCGGGGCAGGGGCCGGTGTGGCCTTCTCGGGCTTTGCCGGCGAAGCCTTCGTAGCGGGTTCCTCCTGCTTATCGGCAGGTTTGTCCTCGCTCTCAGCTGGAGCTTCGTTGCTCTCCTCCTCGGCCATGCGCTCTTCGGCGGCGGCGGCTTCCTCGGCGGAGGTTTCGATTTCGACGAAGTTCGAGCCGATCGCCAGCGTGTCGCCGGGTTCGCCGGCGAGCCAGACCACCTTGCCGGAGACCGAGGAGGGCACCTCGACTGCGGCCTTGTCGGTCATCACCGTGCCCAGCACATCGTCTTCCTGGATCTCGTCGCCGATCTTGACCGCCCATTCGGTCAGTTCGGCCTCGGCAATCCCTTCGCCCACATCGGGAAGCTTGATCGTGACCTTTGCCATCTCTCAATCCTCCATGACTTCGCGCAGCGCGCGGCCGACCCGGTCGGGGCCGGGGAAATAGGCCCATTCCTGGGCATGCGGATAGGGGGTGTCCCAGCCGGTGACCCGGAGAACGGGGGCTTCCAGATGGTAGAAGCAGGCTTCCTGTACTGTGGCCGAAAGTTCGGCGCCGAAGCCTGAGGTGCGGGTCGCCTCGTGGATCACCACGCAACGGCCGGTCTTCTTCACCGATTCCGTAATCGCGTCGATATCGAGCGGCAACAGCGTGCGCAGGTCGATGATCTCGGCGTCGATGCCGGTTTCCTTCGCTGCGGCTTCCGCGACATAGACCATGGTGCCATAGGCGAGGATCGTGACCTCGAAACCCTCACGGCGGATTGCCGCCTTGCCCAGCGGGATCGTCTCGTATCCATTCGGGACTTCGCCGAGCGGATGGTTCTTCCACGGCGTGACCGGCTTGTCGTGGTGACCGTCGAACGGTCCGTTATAAAGCCGCTTGGGTTCGAGAAAGATCACCGGATCCGGATCGTCGATGGCCGAGAGCAGCAGGCCCTTCGCGTCATAGGGGCTCGAAGGCACCACGACCTTGAGGCCGGAGACGTGGGTGAACAGTGCTTCGGGGCTCTGGCTGTGCGTCTGGCCACCGAAAATGCCGCCGCCGGTCGGCATGCGGATCACCATCGGGCAAGTGAACTGGCCGCCGGATCGATGGCGCATACGAGCGGCTTCCGAGACGATCTGGTCGTAAGCCGGGTAGACGTAATCGGCGAACTGGATCTCGACGACAGGCTTGAGGCCGTAGGTCGCCATGCCGATACCGGCGCCGACGATACCGCTCTCGTTGATCGGCGCATCGAAGCAGCGGTCGCTGCCATATTTCTTTTGAAGGCCTGCGGTGCAGCGGAAGACGCCGCCGAAATAGCCGACATCCTCGCCGAAGACGACGACCTTGTCGTCACGTTCCATGGCGAGGTCATGGGCGGTGCGGATCGCCTCGATCATCGTCATGCGGGTGGTAGTGCCGCTCATCTCAATGACCTCCCGCCTGGCGTTGTGCGCGCAGATGCGGCGGCATCTCTGCATAGACGTCATCGAACATGGCAGAGGGCGAGGGGTGCGAGCCGGAGCCAAGCGTGCCGTTCTTCTCGGCTTCCTTTTGCGCCTTGCGGACGGTGTCGGCGATCTCGGCCTGGGCCTGGGTGTGGCGCTCGTCGGACCACTCGCCGATGGTGATGAGATGCCGCTTCAACCGGTCGATCGGATCGCCGAGCGGCCAGGCGGAGACTTCGTCCTTGGCGCGATAGGCGGACGGGTCGTCTGAGGTCGAGTGGCCGCCGGAGCGATAGGTAACGTGCTCGATCAATGTCGGGCCATGGCCGTTACGAGCACGCTCGGCGGCCCATTTGGCGACCGCGTGCACGGCGAGATAGTCGTTGCCGTCGACGCGGAGCGAGGGAATGCCGAAACCGTGGCCGCGCTCGGCAAAAGTCACCGCATTGCCGCGGGCAAAACCCTGGAAGGTCGAGATGGCCCACTGGTTGTTGACGATGTTGAGAATGACCGGCGCGTTGTAGGTCGAGGCGAAGACCATGGCCGAGTAAAAATCGCTCTCGGCGGTGGCACCATCGCCGATCCAGGCCGAGGCGATGCGGGTGTCGCCTGCAATCGCCGAGGCCATGGCCCAGCCAACCGCCTGGATGTACTGGGTGCCGAGATTGCCGGAAATCGTGAAGAAGCCGTGGTCCTTGGACGAGTACATGATCGGCAGCTGCCGGCCCTTCAGCGGATCCTTCGAGTTGGAATAGATCTGGTTCATCATGTCGACGAGTGGGTAGCCGCCGGCAATGAGAAGTCCCGCCTGGCGATAGGTGGGAAAGTTCATGTCGCCATCTTCCAGAGCCATACGGAAGGCGCAGGAGACTGCTTCCTCGCCCAGATGCTGCATGTAGAACGAGGTCTTGCCCTGTCGCTGGGCGGTGAGCATGCGCTCATCGAATGTCCGCAGCGTCATCATGTGCCTGAGACCGTCGCGCAAGGCTTCGGCATCGAGCGTATCGGCCCAGGGGCCGACGGCCTCGCCCTTCTTGTTGATCACACGGACGATGGAGAAGGCCATGTCGCGGATATCGGCGGCGGGCGCATCGACATCGGGGCGCCGCGCTTCGCCCGCGCGCGGGATGACGAAGTCGGAGAAATCCGGCTGGTCACCCGGACGGCAGCCGGGTTCGGGAATGCGCAGCTTGAGGGGCTTGGAGTCAGGCATGGCTGAAACCTCTGGGGGATGTGACTGGAACGGAAGACCGAAGCGATAAGCAGGGGCAGGGGCACGTCGGCGCGTGGGAAGTGCTGCCGCCGGTGGGGCGGTTCGAGCGGCTGGACGGCAATACGGGACAGAGGCCCGGACCCATGCATTCCTCCTCTTCAAAGCGAACGTAAGCACGAACGCTTTCTTCTCCTCAAGTATCTAAGGCTAGAACGAAGAAAGGAAAATTTCCTTCTTATTATGCTTGAAAAACCGCATAGTTACCGATGATAATTTCTCACATGAGAAAAATGCGAAAGGAGATTCTGCAGATATGACAATCGACGACACGGATCGGCGTATCCTGAAGGTCCTCTCCACGAACGGACGCATTTCAAATTCAGATCTGGCGCGCGAGGTCGGATTGTCGCCGAGTCCTTGCTGGCAGCGGGTGCGCCGGCTGGAGGAAGCCGGCATCATCTCGGGCTATGCCGCGATCCTCAATCACGAGGCGCTGGGCGTCGGCGAAACGGTGCTGGTGGAAGTGGTGCTCGATCACCACGACGAGTCTTCTCTCGACAATTTCGCCAAGGCGCTCACGGCCATTCCCGAGGTTTTGGAAGTCTATCTGATGGCCGGTGAGTTCGACTACCTGGTGAAGGTCGCCGCAGGCGGGACATCCGACATCGAGAGCTTTCTGCGCGAGAAACTCTTCCGTCTGAAGGGCTTTCGCCAATCGCGTTCGAGCTTCGCTCTCCGCTGCATCAAGCGGGCCGTTTCCTACGTTCCGCCAGCCTGAAATGCGACGAACATGTCATTGTTCATTGCTAAAGCTTCAAATTTCCCTGATATTTCGCCTCGAGGTTGTGTGAAGGGCGGTACTGTGAAGCGTGTCGTAAAGGAAGCCGGCGGGCGCGAGATCGTGCTGATCGACAGTATCACCATGGTCGAGATCGGGGATTCCGGCCAGGTGATCGTCTCGGGCTCTCACGGCGGCGCCAATGTGGGGGAGATCACGCTGCGCTATGCGCCATCGCTTGCGGTCTTCAACGATGCGGGGGTCGGCAAGGACCGCGCGGGAGTCATTGCGCTCGACATTCTCGACGAGCAGGGGATACCGGCACTTGCCGTCGACCATCGGTCCGCCCGCATCGGTGATGCCGGCGACATGTGGGAAAACGGTATTGTATCCACCCTCAACGGTGTGGCCGAACGGCTCGGGTTCAAGGTTGGCGCCAAGCTCAGCGAGGCCGTCGAGGAACTCGCGGAGAAAATCGTTCCGGCGGGCCTGACGGTTTGAGGCGCCTCAGCCCCTTGCTCTTGCAAGCGCCTCGCCGATGCGTGCCCTGATTTCATAGGGTTCGTCGGCCAGGATCTCGCTGAGCGCCTGGAGATCGGCGCGTGTGTCGTGGAGCTGGTCGATCAGCGAGGCGACGAGCGCCAGGCTTTCATCCTCCAGTTCGAAATCATCGGCCAGTTCGCACAGCAATTCCAGGCGCGCGATATCCACGGGGCGATAGCGTAAGCCGTCATCGCTTTGCACGGGTCGCACGATATCTGTCTCGACAAAGGAGACGAGGCGGACACGGGTGAGCCTGCCAACGGCGGCGATTACCTGTTCTTCGGTGTAGAAAACAGCCATCGATGCCTCCCTCACATCATGCCCTTGCGCGGATCGTAACCGTGGGCGCCGCGCCAGTTTTCCATGAATGATTTCAGTTCGTCGTCCACCTGCTGCGGCGCGACGATCTTGAGTTCGACGCGCTGGTCGCCGCGCGGCTTGCCCTTGGGTTCGATGCCCTTGCCCTTGAGGCGAAGCGTCTGACCGGTGGTCGCACCGGCCGGAATTGTGAGGTTGACCGCGCCGTCGAGCGTCGGCGTCTTTACCTTGCCGCCGAGAATTGCCTCGTCGATAGTGATCGGCAGGGTCATGACGATATCGTTGTCCTCACGGCGGAAGACGTGGTGGGGACGCACGGTCACGGTGATATAGGCATCACCGGAGGGCGCTCCGCCAGCTCCGGGACCGCCCTTGCCCTTGAGACGCAGCGTCTGGCCATCGGCGAGGCCCTGCGGAATGCGCACGTCGAGCGTGCCGCCTTCAGGCAACTTGATCTGACGCGTGGCACCCTTGGCCGCTTCCATGAAGGTCACGTCCATAGTGTAGCGCAGATCCTGTCCGGGCATGGCGAAGCGTCCGCCTCCGCCGGGACCGGCGCCATTCGACGAGCCGCGTGAGCGCTGGCGAAACATCTCGGCGAAGATATCGGCCGGATCGCCGAAATCGTCGAAATCGCGTGTGGTGCGATAGCTGAAGCCGTCTCGGCTGCCGGCGTGATCACGATAGAAATTGCGCTCGGGCTTCTCCTGCCCGCTGGCGTCGATTTCGCCTGCGTCGAAACGGCGCCGCGTCTCCGGATCCTTCAACAGATCGTAGGCGGCGGAAATTTTGACAAAGCGCGCTTCAGCGGCCGGATCATCTGGGTTGATGTCCGGATGGCTGGTGCGCGCCAGCTTGCGATAAGCCTTCTTGATCTCCTCGGCGCTGGCGGTCTTTTGCACCCCGAGGATGGCGTAGGGATCGTCCTGCATGTCACCGATTTCAAATGGATTGAACTGCTCACATATGTGTGATCGGTTCTATTCGAAATCAAGACGTTGAGGGACCAATTGGGCTGCGAGCGAACCGATCGCGCCCTATATGGACGACAAACCCCATCGAAGGAGAGCGGCATGAGCGACACGCACACGGTCAAGGATATTCCGATCGGTATCGAGGCAAGCGGAAAACGCAGAGAGTTCGATTCCATGGGCAAGATCGATGTACCCGCGGATCGTTACTGGGGCGCGCAGACCGAACGATCGCTGCATCACTTCGCAATCGGCGGCGATCACATGCCGGCTGAGGTATGCCGGGCTTTGGGCGTGCTCAAGAAGGCTGCGGCCCATGTGAATGCCGAACTCGGCAGTCTTGAGGACTGGCGGCTCGAGGCCATCTCGAAGGCTGCGGACGAAGTGATATCCGGTGAACTGGACGATCACTTTCCGCTGTTTGTCTGGCAGACGGGGTCCGGCACGCAAACCAACATGAACGTCAACGAGGTGATTTCAAACCGCGCGATCCAGCTGCTTGGCGGTGAAATCGGCAGCCAGAAGCCGGTTGGACCCAACGATCACGTCAACATGTCGCAATCCTCGAACGACACGTTCCCGACCGCGATGCACATCGCGACGATCGACCTGATGGAGCGCCGGCTGCTGCCGGAACTCAGGCAACTCGCCGGTGTGATCGAGGCGAAGGCAAAGGAATGGATGGACGTGGTGAAGATCGGCCGTACCCATCTGCAGGACGCGGTGCCGCTTTCCGTGGGGCAGGAGTGGTCAGGCTGGGCCGCGCAGTTGCGCTCCGCGATCGAGACTGTCGAGGCCAGCCGCGAGGGGCTCTACGAGCTCGCGCTCGGCGGCACGGCCGTCGGCACCGGGCTCAATGCACCGGAGGGATTTTCGGAAGCCGTGGCGCAGAAGATCGCCGAGATTACCGGCAAGCCGTTCGTCACATCGCCCAACAAGTTTGCCTCGCTCGGCGGGCTCGATGCGATGGTACGCTGTTCGGCGGCGCTGCGCGGCGTGGCGGTGGTGATGATGAAGATCGCCAACGACATGCGCTGGCTCGGCTCCGGACCCCGCTGCGGTCTCGGTGAGTTGAAACTGCCGGAAAACGAGCCGGGTTCCTCGATCATGCCGGGCAAGGTGAACCCGACCCAGTGCGAGGCGATGGTGATGATCGCCACCCAGGTGATGGGCGAGGATACGGCAGTGGCGTTTGCCGGCGCGCAGGGGAATTTCGAGCTCAACGTGATGCGCCCGATCGTGATCAACAACGTGCTGCATTCGATGCGCATTCTGGCCGATGGCTGTCAGATGTTCCGCACTTTCTCCGTGGAGGGCACCGAGATCGATCGCGACCGGATCGGCGCGCATCTTGAAAATTCGCTGATGTTGGTGACCGCACTGTCGCCCGAGATCGGCTATCAGGCCGCCGCCCACATCGCCGAGGACGCCCACAAGCGCGGGATTACGCTCAAGGAAGCAGCGCTGGATTCAGGCAAGATCGACGAGCAAACCTTCGATCGTGTGATCGATGCGCGCAAGATGATCGGCAACGGCGTGGCGGGTGCGTAACTCGCCCGCCTAAACCTCGATGAATTCCGGCTCGTATCGGACCGGGAAATTCACCGAGCGGGCGATGAAGCAGTATTTGTGAACCTCGTGGTGCAGCGCCCCGGCCTTTTCGAGGTCGCTGCCTTTCGGTACCTCAATGCGCGGGCGTAGCGTGGCGGAGAGAAACCGCCCCGTTCCGTCCGGCTCGCTCTCGCCATGGCCGACCGGATCATCGACATAGCTCTGGACCACGATCTTCGCCACAGAAGCCAAGTGCAGGTACCAGAGCATGTGGCAGGAGGCCAGCGAGGCGATCAGCAGGTCCTCGGGATTATGTTTTGACGGGTCGCCGCCAAGCATCGGATCGTTGGAGCAGGCGACGACTTCCTTTCCATCGGTCTCGATGTTCCAGGTCCTATCATAGCTGCGATAGGTTCGGGTGCCTTCGCCCCTGTTGCCGGTCCAGCTGATCCTGGCAGTGAAATCGTGCGGCTTGGCCATGGTTTGTCCTCAGAGAAGGCGGGCGATGTGGTTGTCCCAGGAACGGCCGAGTTTGGCTGTTCCGAAATCTCCCTCGGCGGATGAGAGCAGGAAGCCGGCGCCTTGGGCAACTGCGCCGCAGACATTCTTTTCCTCGATCTTTTCGACCAGATTGCCGCTCTTGGTATCAAGCACCAACGCGCAATTGCCGTGCGGTGAGGTGATGACGAGACGGTTCTCGGTGCGGTTGGCCGCGACCGAGCCGACATAATTCGCCAGCCCGTGGCGGGCTTCGTCCGGCAGCATGATCGGCTTGTAGCCTTCGCCCTTGGTGACCCGCAGGAGGAGCGGCGGCTCGTCGGTCTCCGGCCCCTCATACTGGCAACCGACCCAGACATTGCCGCTCGCATCCATGTCCATGTGTCGCGTTGAGAGCCGGAAGAGATCGGCGGGCGGGGTGTGTTTTTCCAGAAGCTCGCCGCTCTCGATATCGACGAAGACCACCGACGGCTCCATGCTGGCGAGGTTGAGCTTGGCGCGGCCGAAATCGGGATGGGTTTCGATGCCGCCATTGGCGATGCAGAGCGTCCTGCCGTCGGGCATCAAGATGAGTTCGTGAGGGTCGATGCCGTAGGAGGGGAACTCGCCGATGCGGTTGAAGCCGGCGGTGACATCGTAGATCCCGATCATGCCTGCGGCGTTGTCGTAATCGTTCTCGGTCGCATAGAGCAGCCGGCCATCGGGCGAGAAGACGCCGTGGCCGAAGAAGTGGCGATCCTCGGGCGTCGAGAACGGGATCGGTTCGCTGCCGTTCTGCCGGTCGACGGCCACGGCAAAGGTGCCGGGACGGCGAGCGAAGGCGACGGCCCAACGTCCAACGCGATCGGTTGCCACGTCATGGCCGCGGTCGGGTAGCGAGACCGAGGTCAGTTCGTTGCCGTCGCCGTCCAGAATGGAAAAGCCCGCGCCGCCATTCTGTATCCAGGCCGCGGCAAAGAGATCCTTGTCGGCGGCGAGAATTGGTTCGGGCAGAAGTCCCGAGAGACCCGCCAGACCGGCGGTTGCGGTTCCGATGAAGAAGCGGCGTGTCATGATCATCTCGATCATCCTTTCAGTCAGTCTCCGTCGGCAAACGAGAACCCGGCGGTCAGTCCCACGGCGTTGCCATAGTCTTCGTTTGTCAGCGTCTTGATGCGGCCCAGGCGCTCCCGCAGCTCTTCGAGACGCGCGCGGCCTTCGGTGTTAGCCAGCAGTTCAGCGGGCGTGCCCTTCAAGCGCTGGGTGAGCGCTATGGCGCCACGCAGCTCCTCGCTGATCCGGTAGCCGATCTCCCGGTCTTTCTCGGGCAGGACCAGCGTCATGCCGGAGTTTTCGAAGACCGACTGGATACCCTGCAGATTGGCCGTGATCGAGGCGAAAGTATCGCCCGCCCGGCGGTAGATTGCCGCATTGGGCCGGTCCGTCTTTTCCGTCTCACCCAGAAAGGCCCGCAGACGGATATCGCGCACCATCTCGATCCCGTGGACGACGACGCCCAGCAGTTCCACGAGCGCCTCGCGGTTGTCGCGGATCACGGGATTATCGCTGCCCGGGTTCATCCAGAGCCGCGAAATGCCTTCAGGATCAGCCCAGGCTTCGTCAAGATCGCCGGCGATCTCGTTGACGTTCTCGGCGACGAGTTCGGCGTAGTCGCAGCGCGCGCCATCCTTGCCAGAGACAATCTCGTCCGCGCCGGTTCCGAAGAGCGTGTATTCGAGTGCCGGCAGGCCCTGCAGGGCGACGCTCTTGCCCTGAAGTGCATCGAGCGTTGCCGGGTAAGGCTCGAAGCCGTTGACGAGGCTCTGGATCTGTTTGAGCCCGACGCCCCGACGATCCGGGTAGTAGAGCACGCGCTCGTAGCGGTTCTCGCCCGTCACTGGGCCGAAGCGGATGATCTCGACATAGGACCAGGTAATGGCGGCCTGGGTGAACGCGATCCGTGCTGCCTCCAGCGCTTCAACTGACGGGTTTTCACACAATCCTGCGACGTCGGTTTCCAGCTTTTCGGAGGCGATATGAAAGCGCTGATAGCCCGGCTGGATAAAATCCTCGATCGCGCGGGTCATGATCTCGGAGACGACCGCATTGGTTGAGCGTTTCGCTGCCTGGGCGGGCAACGTGCTCAGTGCAGCCATCAACAGGGATGCGAGTGTCAGGGCGGGGGACTTCATCCGGTCAACTCCGTGAGGAAGGCTGCACCCCGCCATATCCGGTCAGTCGCCGTCAAGCGATGAAAAACCGGCCGACAGGCCAAGCCCACCGGCGATGCGTCCGGAGAAGGTGTCGCGGATGCTGAGCAGAACCAGCCGCAGATAATTGACCGCGTCGCGCGTTTCCGGATTTGCGGCGGCCTGAGGCAGCGGTTCGTTCATCGTATCGATGGTCCGCTGTGCATTCGACAATTCGAACATGGCAGACTTGCCGTAGCGCTGGATGTCCTCCGGCGTCAGCTTGATGATGCCCGATGCCTTATAGATGTCCTGCAATCCCTTCATGTCGCTGGCGATCGATGCGCCTGTCAGGCCGGAGCGCCAGAAGATCGCACGCTTGGGCTTGGCCTTGTCCTTTGTCGCGCCGAGAAAGGGCTTGAGCCGCGTGTCTGCCACCAGTTCAGAGGAGTTGACAAAGACCCCGAGCAGCGCCTGCAGTCCCTCGCGTTCGTCGCGGAAATCGGGGTTCTTCGGCTCGGGATCGGAGAGGCGACTGGAGATCCCGTCCGGGTCATCCCAGGCTTCCACGAGCTCGCCGGCAGTGCCGTAGATGCGGGCGGCGACTGCGCCTGCGAAATCGCAGCGGAATTCATCGCCGCCGGCCAGGTCTTCGGCGCCGGTGCCGTAGAGCAGGTATTCCAGCGTGGTCAGCCCCTGCAGCGCCACGCTCTTGGCGGCCAGACGCTCAGGTGTCGTTGCCGTCTCATCCTTCTCGGCCAGAACCTGCTGGATCTGCTTGAGGCCGATGCCGCGGCGGTCGGGGAAGAAGAGGATGCGTTCGAGCCGGTTGTCGTCGACGACGGGACCGAAGCGGATGATTTCGATTTCCGACCAGGCACGCACCAGTTCGCCGAAGGCCTTGCGGGCGACTTCGAGGCCGGGCGCCGAAGGGGCCTCGCAAAGCGGAGTGATGGCCGCGCCCATGGCCTGCGCCTTGTCCCGGAAGGTCCGGTAGCCGGGCTGGATGAAATCCGTCACCGCAGCCGAGAGAACGTCACGGGCCGTTGGGGACTGTGGGCCTTCTTCCGCCGACGCTGGCGCGGCGGCGAGAAGGGTGAGCGAGGTAACGGCGATAGCCAGGCGGATGCGTTTCGATGTCTTGATCATAGGGAGTTGAGGAAGCGGATGAGCGCGTCCCTGTCCTTTTTGTCGAGTGCGGCATAGGCGTCGCGCGAAGCCGTGGCCTCGCCGCCATGCCAGAGGATGGCTTCCTCGAGGTTTCGCGCGCGACCATCATGGAGGAAGAAGGTGTGGCCGCTGACGGTTTCCGTCAAGCCGATGCCCCAGAGCGGCGCCGTGCGCCATTCGGTGCCGGAGGCAACGCCCACGACCTGACCGTCGGCAAGGCCTTCGCCCATGTCGTGGAGCAGCATGTCGGAATAGGGCCAAATCAGCTGGAAGGCATGTGCGTCATTGCCGGTCTTGCGGCTGGTCACGAATTTCGGTGTGTGGCAGGCCACGCAGCCGGAATTGTAGAACATCTCCTTGCCACGCAGCACCTGCGGGTCATCGACATCGCGACGCGCCGGTACGGCGAGGTTTTCGGAATAGAAGGTCACCAGGTCCATCACCGGATCCGGCGCCTCGGTGTCGCCGAGCCGTTCCTGCACGCCGTTGGGCGCCTCCAGACATTCGACCTCGGCTTCGGTGCAATCGCCCGCATGACGGGGCACGAGCGGGTTGGAAATGCCGATATCGCCGGCAAAGGCCTCGCTGCCCTGTTCGCGGATCGTGGCGTTCTGCGCCTTCCAGCCGAAGCGGCCGATGACGGGAGCGTCGAGCTTGGTGCCGCGGGCAAGGCCGACGCGGCCGGAGATGCCGTCGCCGTCCTCATCGTTCGGGTCGGCATTGGCGATGATGTCGGCGGGGTGGATGGCCTGCAGTAGCCCCATGCCGATCATTGGATTGGCGACGCGCGGCGAAAGCGTCGTATCGTGTGCCATCGGACCATAGTTCAGATCCTCGGCTGAATATGACGGCTTGCGGAGTGTGACTTTGGAGCCGTCGGGGAAGGTGAAGGGCTGGTCCTCGTAGGAGATGACCATCTTGCCTTCGGCGCGCAGGCCGGGGATCGCCTTGTCCTGTAACTGGCCGCCGTAAACCGGGTCAGGCATGTTGGGCGCGAGGAAATTCTCGATCGCCGCGCGTTCGTCATCGGTTGCGGGACCGCGCGCGAGACGCAGGAACATCGAGGTCGCGTCAGTGGATTTTTCCGGCGGATGGCCACGCCCGTCCTTGAGGTGGCAGCTCTGGCAGGAGCGCGCATTGAAGAGGGGCCCGAGCCCATCGGACGCATCGGTAGACGAAGGGGAGCTCACCCACATCTTGCGGAACAGCGCGTTGCCCAGCTTGAAAGTCTCTTCTTCCTCGAAGCTGATATTGGCCGAAGACTGGGAAAAGGCATCCTGGTTGGGAAGCTTTTTGGAGGTTGCCGCACCGCCGGACATGGTCTCGAAGCGTTCCGGCTTGGAGAAGTCGGTGGTCGGCTTGGTAATGCTCTTTACGCGCTTCTGATCCTTGGGGATCAAATCGCCGCGTTCCTGCATGGCCTTTGGCCAGGCGATCTCGGGCGCATCGGATTGAGCGGTGGCAATGAAGGTCGAAGAGAGGAGAATGGTCGCGGCGACGAGGGAGATCGAAGCAGTGTTCTTTTTGTTTTTCAACGTATTATCCGCCTTGGTTGGCATTTTGATTCCTCAACCTGGACCGTCTTGTCATCCAGCTGTCGGTTCCGGTTGCACTGTTGTCGCGGCAAGGCGGAGCCGCTGGATCACGGGCCGGCGT
>CEQC01004226.1_pt1 | contig 14834 bp, 10 predicted proteins | sample 531021 | NCBI WGS metagenome assembly CEQC01 (sample SAMEA2621213, study PRJEB7988) | marine metagenome | biome: marine biome (ENVO:00000447); feature: surface water layer (ENVO:00002042); material: "saline water (ENVO:00002010), including plankton (ENVO:xxxxxxxx)" | depth 5 m
CACCACCCGGCCGGAAACCATGCTGGGCGACACCGGTGTCGCCGTTCATCCTGACGATCCGCGCTATAAGTCGCTGATCGGCAAGGACGTCGTCCTGCCGCTCGTCGGTCGCCGCATTCCGATCGTCGGTGACGAGTATCCCGACATGGAAGCCGGCACCGGTGCGGTGAAGATGACGCCGGCGCATGATTTCAATGACTTCGATGTCGGCAAGCGGACCGGGCTCAAGGCCATCAATGTTCTCACCATCAAGGGCGAGATCACCCTGAAGGACAACGAGGCTTTCCTCGATGGGCTGACGAAGGAAGGCAAGCTGCTGGAAGTTCTCGAAGAACTTGATGGCATGGATCGTTTCGAGGCGCGCAAGGCGATCGTCGAAAAGATGGAAGAGATCGGCTGCCTGGCCGAGATCGAGGCACACACCCACATGGTTCCGCATGGTGACCGAGGCGGCGTGCCGATCGAGCCTTACCTGACCGACCAGTGGTATGTGGATGCCAAGACGCTGGCCGAGCCGGCGATCGAGAGCGTGCGCGAGGGGCGTACGGAGATCATCCCGCAAAGCTGGGAAAAGACCTATTTCAACTGGATGGAAAACATCGAGCCGTGGTGCATTTCGCGCCAGCTCTGGTGGGGGCATCAGATCCCGGCTTGGTACGGCCCGGATGGTCAGGTCTTCGTCGAGAAGGACGAGGAGGATGCGCTCCAGGCCGCGATCCAGCACTACATCGCCCATGAGGGCCCGTGGAAGGCCTGGGTCGAGGAAAAGCTCGAGAACTACCAGCCGGGCGAGATCCTCACCCGCGATGAGGACGTTCTGGACACCTGGTTCTCCTCAGCCCTCTGGCCGTTCTCCACGCTCGGTTGGCCGGATCAGACCCCGGAACTGGAAACTTATTACCCAACCAACGTGTTGGTCACCGGCTTCGACCTCATCTTCTTCTGGATCGCCCGGATGATGATGATGGGCCTGCACTTCATGAAGGACGACTACGGTCGCCCTATCGAGCCATTCAAGACTGTCTACATGCACGCGCTGGTGCGCGACAAGAACGGCGCCAAGATGTCGAAGTCCAAGGGCAACGTCATCGATCCGCTCGAGATCATGGATGAGTACGGCGCCGACGCGCTGCGCTTCACCCTGGCGATCATGGCCGCACAGGGCAGGGACGTAAAGCTCGACCCGAGCCGCGTCGCAGGCTACCGCAACTTCGGTACCAAGCTGTGGAACGCGACCCGCTTTGCAGACATGAACGGGGCTGCGCTCGAGCCGAATTTCGATGCAGCCGGCTGCAAGATGCAGATCAATCGCTGGATCCTGACCGAGCTCGCCCGCACCACCGCGGACGTGACCGAAGGTATCGAATCCTATCGTTTCAACGAAGCAGCCGGTGCGCTCTATCGCTTCGTCTGGAACCAGGTCTGCGATTGGTATCTCGAGCTGCTCAAGCCGGTCTTCTCCGACGGTACGCCGGAAGAGCAGGCCGAGGTCCGTGCCTGCGCGGCTCATGTGATTGCCGAGAGCTGCAAGCTGCTTCAGCCCTTCATGCCCTTCATGACCCAGGAACTGTGGGATCACCTGACCGAAGGGAAGGACGCCCAACTCCTGTGCCACACGTCGTGGCCGCAGGCCGATTTCAGCGACAAGGCGGCGGCCGACGAGATCAACTGGCTCATCGAGCTGGTAAGCGGAATTCGCTCGGTTCGTGCGGAAATGAACGTGCCGGCAGGCGCCATGGCGCCGCTGGTACTGGTTGGTGCCGATGGCGAGACAGACAGGCGTTTCGCAACCCATGACGCCGCTATCCGCCGTCTGGCGCGGGTGAGCGATATCGCGAAGGCGGATGAAGCGCCGCGCGGTTCGGCGCAGCTCGTCATTGGCGCGCTGACCGTGTGTCTGCCGCTTGGCGATCTGATCGATCTCGAGGCCGAGCAAAACCGCCTGTCCAAGTCCCTCGGCAAGATCGAGGACGACATCGGGCGGATCGTCAAGAAGCTCGACAACGAGAAGTTCGTTGCCAACGCAAAGCCCGAAGTGGTGGAGGCCGAGCGCGAAAAACTCGTCGAACTGGAAACACAGAAGGCGCAGGTCGCCCAGGCATTGGCGCGGGTGCGCGACGCCGGCTGATTGATTCCCGATCGGCGAAATTGGATGCCCGGGCGCCAAAACAGGCGTTCCGGGCATTTCTTTTTCGAAATCATCGGAATGTGATGCTTTTGCAACAAATGAGCATTTGGGCCTGAAAATGGGGCAATTCGGGCATTTTTCCGGCAGGCCTGTAGCAAAAATCGGTCTGCATCACTAACGAAAGCTTCACAAAAGAATAGTGTAGTCTGCTGAGGCAATCTCGCAAATGGAAAGCCCGGCTTTTCCCTGTCGATGGCAGATGCTAAAAACTGACCTATGCCTTAGACAGGTAAACTTGTTACCGGGAGGGGAGTTTCTAATGGTATTCAAGCCTGAAAAACTGATCGGCGCCGCACTCGTCGCATCGCTGGCTGCCGCAGGCGCCGCGCAGGCCGGTGGCCTCGAACGTGCTGGCTACAACGTCGATCTACTTTTCGACTCGTCGCGTTTCACAACTGAAGCCGGCGTTGTTTACGTCATGCCCGAGCGCAAGTTGAACAACGTTGTCGACGTTAATCCTTTGAACGGCGTGGGGTCGAACGGCATCGGCGGAGGCGCCACGAATGGCGTCAGCGACACCGAGTCCTATGCGATCCCGCGGGTTGGCGCAAAGCTTGGTATCGGCGACAATGTCGACTGCTTGGCCGACTACAGCCAGCCTTATGGCGCGCACTCCAATCCGGGACGGAACTGGGCTGGCGCGAACTCCAACGTTGAAACCAAGATCGAATCCGACGGCTACGCTGCCACCTGTTCCTACAAGTTTCAGGCCGGGAAAGGTCAGCTCCGCTTTATCGGTGGCGTATCCTACCTGGAAATCGGCGGTTTCAAGGAGCGGCTTGTGAGCCCGCTTCCGCTGCCGGTCCTTACTGGTGTCGGTCGAGTTGACCTCGATGCATCCGGAATGGGCTGGCGCGCTGGCGTGGCCTACGAAATCGAGGAGATCGCATTGCGCGTGAGCGCGATGTACTACTCGGAAGTCGATCTCGACAACGTTTCCGGCAACCTGGATCTGACCCAGGTGTTCGGTGTGCCGACAGTGATCCCGGTTTTTGGTGCTGCCACCATGCCGCAGGCGTTTGAACTCAAGGCGCAATCCGGCATCGCCCCGGGCTGGCTCGCATTTGGCTCGGTCAAATGGGTCGACTGGAGCGTTCTTCAGACAATTCCGCTTTGCCCGGTGGGGACCCCGACTTGTAATACGTCGACCCAGGTCACATCGCTTAATCTCGGTTATCGCGATGGGTGGACGGTTACCGGTGGCGTTGGACACAAGTTCACGGACACCATCTCCGGTCTCTTCGCCATCAGCTGGGATCGCGGTACCGCGACAACCTATGGCACACAGTCGGACACGTGGACTTTCGCCGCTGGCGCATCGTTCACGCCGAGCGAGAACGTTGAGCTTCGCGTCGGTGGTGCACTTGGTGTTCTCACCTCCGGTTCGTCTATCGATAGCGAAGTCTCGTACGACTACGACAATGATCTGGTGAGCGCAGTCTCTGCAGCGATCAAGGTCAAGTTCTGATCGCTGCCAGCTTACCTGGCCATTTGGAAAGCCCCGCTATACGCGGGGCTTTTTCATTTCCGGCAAAACGAACGGGGTCGAAGAGAAACTGCGAGGACATCACGCATTGTGACGGATTCGCAACACACATTTCACATCTCGTCTGCTACGAATTCTCCGGACGGGAAAGTGCCCATATTGCGCCACAAACCGGGCGCATCGCATGTATGTCGGCTGAAACCAGGGGGGTGGAGGCAGACAGTGTTGGACGGGTTCATACGAACTTTCGCACAACACACGGGGACCGCACAGCCGTATCATTGCGGTTGACGCAGTCTGTTCCCGTCAGGACGCGCGCTTGCTCAATTGAGGTCACAAATCGCCTCTAGACGGGAAGCGCCCGATGAATTTCTCGGCTTGACGCCCGAACGGGCGGGTCGAGGGGGATGCTTCGAAGGCAGGGGTGTTTTCGAGGCGAAGGTGGAAAGTTCGCCGGCACATGTGTTGCCAGCGGAGTTTTGGTGGAATGGCCCAGTGGGCGGCATCGGCGCAATCGTTGCGATCGGCCGTCGGGCACGAAAGAGACGCAGTGACATGCTGACATCGAAACGAATGGGGAAAACATCAGGCATCGGTTTGGCGACAGCGGTCGCCATGGCGGTCGTCGGCTACGCCGCGCCGGCATCGGCCTTCGATCCCAACAGCGGCGTGTCTGAGAATTCCGGCCCCTTTGCTCTCTTCAAGTTCGGTTTCTCGGCCTACAAGAAGGGCCGAAAGGATGAGGCCGTCGAAGCCTATCGCTATGCCGCCGAGAAGGGTCATCGCGGTGCCCGATGGGCGCTGGCCAACATGTATGCCTATGGCGACGGTGTGGTCGAGAACGACTACGAAGCTTTCAAGATCTACGACGAGATCGCGCGCCAGGGCGTTGAGCCCGGCTCGCCTGATACCGGCTATTTCGTCAACGCGCTCGTGTCGCTCGCCCATTACTATCAGAACGGTATCCCCGACAGCCCGATCAAGCCCGACATGGGCGCTGCCCGGCAGCTCTATTTCCAGGCAGCGTCCGCCTTCGGCATGCCTGAGGCGCAGTATCGTCTCGGCCGCATGATTCTCGACGGGCAGGGCGGCGAGAACAATATCCAGCAGGCCAAGAAATGGCTCAACCGTGCGCGCCTCAACGGTCATGCGGCCGCTGCTGCCGTGCTCGGCAATCTGATCTTTCAGGAAGGTGAGTCGGTCCGCGGCCTGGCCTTCATGACGGCGGCACTCGAACGTTCCGGGACCCAGGACAAGATCTGGATCCGGGACATGCAGGAGCAGGCCTTCCTGCTCTCAGACGAGAACGATCGCCGCACCGCGATCGCTCTCGCGCAGGACATGCTCGCCAAGGGGCTGAATTGATCCGTACTTCGTCATGCGTTGCATGAGGAAGTTCATGGAAAGCATTGATATTACTAAATTGAGATTCTTTAATCCGCGGCGGTTAGCCCGTCCGGAATGATTGACGGCGCTCGGTTTCCGGCAGGCAAAGGCCGGCCGAAGGACATCCGTCTCCAAGCTTTCTCCAGCTCGTATTGTTGAGAACGCGCTCGCAGCGCGCGAGATAGCGGACAGAGGGGCTGACTTCCAGACAGATGACCGTACCGAGATCGACACGCTCGCCCTTCGTGACGCACTGGCAATCGATGGCAAAGCTATCCTTGGCTCCAATGGTGCAAACCAACGCAGCGAATATCCACAATAGGAAAGCTTTGCAAAAATCCCGCATTGGAAGATTGTGCGCCGGTATGGCCTAATTTACAAGTTGTCTCGTTAGGAAACCTCATAACCAGATGAATATTAGTATCATCATTCCGGCGCGCAATGCTGCGGAAACCCTTCCTGCGGCGTTGAGATCGCTCGCGTCGGAAAAGGAAGTTATTCTGGAGATCTTGCTCGTCGACGATGCGTCGAACGACAAGACAGCGGAGGTGGCTCGATCCAGCGCCGCAGATCTCGGGCTTCCGCTGAGAGTGATATCCGCAAATTGCGGCAATGCGGGTGCCGCGCGTAATATTGCGCTGGATTCTGCGCAAGCTGAATGGATCTATTTCTTCGACGCCGATGATGTGCATTTGACTGGCGGATTGCGTGGCCTTCACGCCGCAGCTCAAGTTGGTGCGGATATCGCGATCGGCCCCTACAAGCGGCTTACAGATAATCGGTGGCGAAAAGACAAGATGCCCAAGCGCTACGCGTCAGATCCGCTTGAGAACGCCACTCGTTATCTCGCCGGTTTTCACCGGACGGCGGCAATCGGTTCACTCCTGATCCGCCGGTCGGCAATCGGCGAACATCGATTCCCAGTGGGACTTCCGTTCGATGAAGACACCATCCTGTGGATCAAGATTCTTCTTCAGGGAAAGGTCGTGAGAAGCAGGGCGGCGACCATCGTCTATCTGCTCGATACCGAGCGCGCCAACCGGCGGTTCAGGCTCAACTCTCAGTGTGCATTCGACACATGGAGTAGCGCGATTTCTGATCTCGAACATTTGGGTCTGCCGCGCTGGGCGGGCGACTATCGGCGGGGAAGCGTCGCCCTGAAAATGGCGCGTGTTCACTATGCTTCGGGCAACTTCAATGACGCTCGTGGATTTTTGACACTTGCGGCGTCTTATCCGCATACAGTCAAACACCGTATTCGGCTTTGGCGCTACAAGTTCAAACTCATGCTGCGCGGAGCGAATGCCAAAGGCGAAAAGACTTCTTTGGGTGAGGTCTGACATGGGGGCTGACGCCTCAATTGGAAGCCAGGCCCGCCGGACAGGCGGCGTTTTGGTGGTTTGCGCGGATCCACCGTGGCCGCCGGTGTCGGGTGCTGATCTGCGAAACTGGCGCAATGTCCTGGCTGCGAGCAAACTGGGTCCTGTTGCCGTTGTGTCGCTATGGTCCGACACCCGAACATCGCGGGAGAACCGCCAGGTGGATCTGCTGGATCTCGGTGCAACGTCTGCCGCACAGATCTACAAGCGGCCCCCCGGAGGAAGTCGTGTCGATCTCACTCTCCCCGATGGGGCGGTAGAAAAGTTTGAAGCCGCTCTCAACCTCCATCGTCCCGCCCTGGTCATTTTCGAAAGTCTTGGCCTGCGCAAGCTGCTGGCGGCGCGCGGGTTGCAACGGGCACGCGTGATTTTCGATTTTCACAATATCGACTCGCTGCTGTTCGCTTCAATGGAGCCCTTCTGGCGAAAAATCTTGCGCCCCGACAGGATCGCCAAGGTCAGGGCCGCGGAACGGGAGGCCATCGCCGGCGCGGATGAAATCTGGGTCTGTTCGGATATCGACAGGAGGCGTCTGCAGCGAATTCATCACGTTCCATCGTCTGTGCGCGTGATACCGAACGCGGTCCCTTCAACCTTTGCCGGCCCCCCGTCAGCCGCGGCGACAAAAGCAAACGGGCCGCGGCTCCTTTTCATCGGGCACCTCTCTTATCCCCCAAACGTGGAGGCGGCGGAAACCCTTGTGAATTCCATCTTGCCGAAGGTGAGGAAACGACTTTCGGACGCGACCCTGCTCATTGCAGGGCGGTCGCCTCATCGTCGCGTCAAGGCAAGCAGACATCATGCCTGCACGCTGGTCGCCGATCCGCCGGAACTCGCTCCTCTTTACGAGGCCGCCGACATTGTCGTGGTGCCGTTATTTCGGGGAGGAGGAACCCGGATCAAGGTTCTGGAAGCCATGGCCGCTCAAGTACCTCTCGTGGCATCGCCGCTCGCCGTGGAAGGTCTGGAACTCACGCCGGAACGTCATTACCTCGAAGCTAAAACGTCCGGCGATTTCGTGCGTCAGATCGAGCGCCTCTGGAGCGATCGGGAGCTGCGTGAAAATCTGGTGCCTGAGGCCAAGGCGTTAGTGGATGAAAAGTTTTCGTCCGGCGTCGTAGACGCAACAATACAATCTGTATTGTCGTCATTGCAGGCCTCATGAGCCGAGCGCGAAAGAACCCCATGATCCCGAAAATCATTCATCAGACTTGGAAAAACGACGACGTTCCAGCGCAGTTTCGCGATTTCCAAAGAAGCTGGACTGACAAGAATCCCGGCTGGACCTACATGTTCTGGTCGGACCGTGCGCTTATGGACTTCGTTGCAGAACATTATCCAGAGTTGCTGCACACCTATTGCGGATACGAGCACGGCATTCGCAGATCAGATGCGGCACGTTATATGTTGCTCGATCATTTCGGCGGTTTTTATGCCGATCTGGATGCTGAATGCATTGCGCCGCTTGATCCGTTGGCTGATGACGACCGCCTGATCCTGTCGGAAGAGCCTCATTTTCACTGGCAGATGCAGTTGCGCCCGCGCTCTTCGATTGACCGGCTTCTCTTCAACGGGGTCATGGCGAGCCCGGCGAAACATCCTTTCTGGCGCCGTATGCTCAAAATGCTTCCCGAAACGCGCGACTGTTTCGACACGCTCGATGCAACAGGCCCCTGCCTGTTGTCAGCAATGGTTCAATCCGATCCCGAACCCGGACGGATTGCGATTTATCCGAGCGCGCTTTTCAACGCCCAGGACTATCGCGGGCAGGTGCAGGACAGCGGGCAGTCAAAAACCGTTGCCTACGCGCTGCATCACTGGGCCGGCACCTGGTACAGCAAGCCGCGCGACCCAACCTGGATCTCCCAGGGCAGGAAGCGATTCCATCGGCTGCGCCACAAGCTCACACGTGGAAAATATCTCGTTCCGGAAGCGGAGATTGCGCGAATTGACAAGTCGACCGTCAACAGACCGGCTCCTGTCGGTGACAGGCTTGCCATCCTTGTCCCGGTCAGGGATTGCGCCGATCATATCGCGCCGTTCCTCGCTGCTGTCGGCAAGCTCGACTTCCCGAAGGAGAAGATCAAACTTGTCTTCTGTGAAGGGGACAGCAACGACGACAGCTACGAACTGCTACAAACACTGATCCAGCCTCTCAGATCGCAGTACCGGGAAATTCGCACACTCCAAAAACACGTGGGCACGAAGATCCCGCGCGAGGGCCGGTGGAAAAACAGATGGCAGCGCATGCGCCGCGCCGGGATTGCGCAGGTACGCAACCATCTGATCCATCATGGGTTGGACGAAAGCGACGATTGGGCGCTCTGGATCGATATTGATGTCTGGAAGTTCCCGAAAGATATTGTCTCGCTTCTCCGGGCCAGCGGTGAGCGGGTCGTGGTGCCGAATACCCGCACCGAGCCTGCTGGAAAAAGCTTTGACTTGAATTCGTTTGTCCAGCAACGCGTCCCGCGCGACTACCGCTATTGGCGCAGCATGAAGCACGGGCTCTACATGCCGAAGGCGGGCGAATGGGGCCGGCTTCATCTGAGCGATCTGTGCTATCTCGACCGGGTCGAATTGGACGGAGTGGGCGGAACGATGCTCTTGGTCGACGCCAATCTTCATCGCGCAGGCCTGAACTTTCCTGAGCTGCCATACAGGAATTTGATAGAGACCGAAGGTTTTGCGGCAATGGCTCGCGATCTCGGCATCACGCCGATCGGACTGCCGAAGGTTGAGGTCTTGCACGTCCCCTGGTAGGGGATCCTCAGACGTCGAGTTCGATGATCACCGGAACGTGGTCGGAGGGTTTTTCCCAGGCGCGCACATGCGGCTCGACATAGGCGGATTTCAGCTTGCTCGCCGCTTCCGGCGAAAGCATCAGGTGGTCGATGCGGATGCCGTTGTTCTTCTGCCAGGCGCCGGCCTGATAATCCCAGAATGTATAGGTTTCTGGTTTGTCGTTGACCGAGCGCAGCGCGTCGGTGAAACCGAGATTTTCGAGCTTGCGGAAGGCCGCGCGCGTCTGGGGCAGGAAGAGCGCGTCTCCCTCCCAGACCTTTGGGTCGTGGCAGTCGACGGGCTCGGGGATGACATTGTAGTCGCCGGCCAGAACCAGCGGCTCTTCGAGCGCCAGCCGATCCTCTGCGAAGCGCTGCAGACGCTCCATCCATCTGAGCTTGTAGGGATATTTTTCCGAATCGACCGGATTCCCGTTCGGCAGGTAAAGACAGCAGATCCGCGCTACGCCTTTCTCTGTCGAAAAGACGGCTTCGATGAAGCGTGACTGCTCGTCGCCATCGTCGCCAGGCAAGCCGCGATTGACCTCGTCGGGGCTCTGCTTGGACAGGATCGCTACCCCGTTGAAACCCTTCTGGCCGTGGGTTTCGACATGATAGCCGAGTTCCTCTAGCCGCTCGCGCGGCACGCCTTCATCGATTGATTTCAGTTCCTGCAGGCAGGCGACGTCCGGATCGCATTCCTTCAGCCAGGTGACGAGATTGTCGATGCGCGCCTTGACGCCGTTGATGTTCCAGGTGGCGATCTTCATACGCGCAAAGTTCTTTCGGTCAGGTCAGATGGCAAAAGATGTGCCGCAGCCACATGAGGCGACCGCGTTGGGATTGTTGATCTGGAAGGACTGGCCCATCAGGTTGTCGACGAAATCGATTTCCGAGCCCTGCATGTAGATCAGCGACATCTGGTCGATGATCACGCGCGCCTGGCCTTTTTCCAAAACGAGGTCATCACCGATCGGATCGTCGGTTAGATCGAACTTGTAGGAAAAGCCTGAGCAACCGCCACCTTCGACGGAGACGCGTAGCGCCGATTTGCCTTGCTCGGCGGCGAGTATGTCGCCGATCCGCTGTGCGGCTGCTTCGGTGATGGTAACTGGGTTTGCTTCGCTCATTATCCGCTCCTTGCCGGGGTCAAGATCCGGAGAGTCGTCTTTGAAATGTTGTCGCCCATAGGTATGAAGGCTTGCAACGGGCGTCAATGGGTGCCGGCGGACGGCCGGAACAACAAATGGCGATCGACGTGACGGAACGGGCAGGGGCGCCCAGAGAGTACCAGGCAGGCAATCATGGAATTCGACCGCACGAAACTGGGATTTGGGACGGGAGCGCTTGCGCCCTATTCATCCGACGCCTGGGCCAGCCGCGGGCGTCTGTTTCGCGAATCGAGCAGCGCCACCCGGTCTGAATTCCAGCGTGACCGCGACCGCATCGTTCATTCGACGGCTTTCCGCCGTCTCAAGCACAAGACGCAGGTCTTCGTCGCCCATGAAGGGGATCATTACCGCACACGGCTCACCCACACGATCGAGGTGGCACAGATCGCCCGGGCACTCGCCCGTGCGCTGAAGGCCGACGAGGATCTTGCCGAGGGTGTGGCCCTCGTTCACGATTTCGGCCACACGCCCTTCGGTCATACCGGGGAAGACGCGCTCGACGAACTCATGAAAGATCACGGCGGGTTCGACCATAATGCCCAGTCGCTGGCGATCGTCACCCGGCTGGAGGCGCGTTACGCCGAGTTCGACGGGCTCAACCTGACCTGGGAAACCCTTGAGGGGCTGGTCAAGCACAACGGACCTCTGACCGATCGCGAGGGCAACTCGCTCGACGACAAGCCGGTGCCCGAACAGATCCGCCACTACAACGAACTGCATGATCTCTGGCTCTGGAGCCATGCCAGCCTGGAGGCCCAGGCTGCCGCCATCGCCGACGATATCGCGTACAACACCCACGATATCGATGACGGGCTGCGTTCGGGGCTGATCACCGTCGAGATGCTGGAAGAGCTTCCATTGATGTCCGGATTCATTCGCGAGGTGCGTGACCGCTATCCCGATATCGAGGAAGTGCGGCTGGTTCATGAAATAACCCGTCGCCAGATCACCGCGATGGTCGAGGATGTGATCGGAACGGCCCAGCAGAACCTGGCCGACATTAAACCTGAAAGCGCCGACGACGTCCGTCTCGCGGGGCGTCCGATCATTACCTTCGGCGCGGAGATGGCCGGATGGGAGAGGGAAATCAAGTCGTTCCTGTTTGCCAACCTCTACCGCCACCCGACCGTCATGAAGGTGCGCGAGGACGCAGCAAGGATCGTCGACGATCTGTTTCATGCCTATATGGAGCAGCCGTCACTGATCGGGGAGGCGCGCTGGCGTGACCTTCTGGCTGAACTGCCGAAGGAGAAGCTCGTGCGCTATGTCCGCGATTATATTGCCGGGATGACCGACACTTACGCTATGAGCGCCCATAAGCGCTTGTTTGACCGCTCACCGGATTTGAGCTAGGCAGCGCCCAAACCGGCCCGGATTTCCGGGCGCTCCACCCAAATCATTGCAGTAAAGCCGAAGCACCCATGAATCTGTTCAAGGATTTCGAGAAGAGAATTAGCGACGCCATCATGGCGCTCGATATCGTCCGCGACAGCGGCGAACAGGTCCAGCTCGACCGCATGACCGTGGAGCCGCCGCGCGATCCCGCGCATGGCGATATCTCGACCAATGCCGCAATGGTGCTGGCGAAGCCGCTCAAGTCGAACCCGCGCGCCCTTGCCGAGGCGCTGGCCGCTGCCTTCGCCGATGACCCGGACGTGGCTGAAACTTCGGTCGCCGGTCCCGGCTTCCTTAACTTCAGGCTGTCGGTCTCCTACTGGCAGAAGGTTCTCAAGGATATTGCGGCCAGGGGGCTGGATTTCGGCCGCTCCGATCTCGGCGCCGGCAAGAAGATCAACGTCGAATATGTTTCGGCCAACCCGACCGGACCGATGCATGTCGGCCACTGTCGTGGCGCGGTGGTGGGGGACGCGCTTGCCAACCTGCTCGCCTTCGCCGGTTACGAGGTCGACAAGGAATACTACATCAACGATGCCGGCGTGCAGATCGAAGTGCTGGCCAATTCCGCCTTCCTTCGCTACCGCGAGGCGCTTGGCGAAGAGATCCGCGCGATCCCGGAAGGCCTCTATCCCGGTGATTATCTCAAGCCCGTGGGCAAGGCGCTGGCCGCGAGTTACGGCACGAAACTGCTGGAAATGCCCGAAGAGCAGTGGATGCCGCTCGTCAAGGAGCGAACCATCGAGTTGATGATGGGGATGATCCGTGAGGATCTCGCTGCGCTCAATATCCATCACGACGTGTTCTATTCCGAACGCACGCTGCATGCTGATGGTGCCAAGGCCATCCGTCACGCGATCAATGAGCTGACCTACAAGGGTCATGTCTACAAGGGCAAGTTGCCGCCGCCCAAGGGCCAGCTGCCCGAAGACTGGGAAGATCGCGAGCAGACACTTTTCCGCTCGACCGAGGTGGGAGACGATATTGACCGGCCGCTGATCAAGTCGGATGGCGATTACACCTATTTCGCGGCCGATGTGGCTTATTTCTACGACAAGTTCGAGCGCGGTTATGACGAGATGATCTACGTTCTCGGCGCCGACCATGGCGGCTACGTCAAGCGGCTTGAAGCTGTCGCACGCGCCGTTTCCGGCGGGTCGGTCAAGCTCACCGTTCTGCTCTGCCAGCTCGTCAAGCTCTTCCGCAATGGCGAGCCGGTCCGCATGTCCAAACGGGCAGGGGAATTCGTCACGCTCCGCGATGTGGTCGACGAAGTGGGACGGGATTCCGTGCGCTTCATGATGCTGTTCCGCAAGAGCTCCGAGCCGCTGGACTTCGATTTTGCAAAGGTCACCGAGCAGTCCAAGGACAATCCGGTCTTTTACGTGCAGTATGCTCACGCCCGTTGCCGCTCGGTCTTCCGTCAGGCCGCCGAGGCGTTCCCGGATGTCGATCTGTCGGACGAGGCACTGTCGAAAATCGACGTCTCGGCGTTGAGCGACGAGAGCGAGCTGGCACTCATCGGAAAGCTCGCCGAATATCCGCGCGTTATCGAGGCTGCAACGCGCGGCCACGAGCCGCACCGGGTCGCTTTTTACCTCTACGATCTCGCAAGTTCTTTCCACGCGCAGTGGAACAAGGGCCGTGATAACCCGGAATTACGCTTTATTAACGATAAAAACCGAGAATCAAGCCTAGCCAGAATGGGGTTGGTCTACGCCGTCGCCTGTGTGCTGAAGTCCGGATTGCAGATTACCGGCACCGATGCACCAGAGGAAATGCGGTAACGCCACCATTTACCCACATTGCTCTGGCAGTAACGCCGAAGTCGAGTGTGTGAGTTAAGATGGCTGATCAGTATAACGACAAGACCGGAAGCGCCGGAAGCGTGATCGACGACAACGATCCTCTTGCGGAACTGGCGCGTATCATCGGTTATGACCGGCCCGCCGAAGCAAAGCCACAGGGCGATGCTCCCGGCGCGACGACTCACGCCGAATCGGACGAGATCGATCTCGAAGCCGAACTCCTTCGCGAAATCGAGACTTCCTTTGATGAGCCAGCGGCTGTAGCCGGCTCTGACGCGCGTGAAGAGGCGCCGGAACAAGCTTCCGCCCAGGCTTATGATCCCTACGCCATGCCGCAGGCGGAGGAGAGCTCGCAGTTCGAGGAACATGTACCCGAGCCCGAGGTCGAAGAGGTTTCCGCCGAGCCCGTAGCCGGAGCGCCGGAAGAACAGCCCGTCGATCCGTTTGTTGCTGAATCTCCCTCAAGCGAGACTGGCGATGCGCCTTTAACCTCCTTGATGGACGATGAGGTCAAACTCCCTGATGAAGACCTGTATCAGGCGCTGGAAGAAGAACTGACCATTTCCGACGATGACCTGCCGGATTACCCTTCGGAAGGCCAGGATGCGGAGCCGTTGGTTGCCGATTTTGGCGATGAGGAATTGCCGGCCTCTGAACCTGCGTTCCCGAATGACGCCGATGAGCCCGAAGAGATTGTCGCTTCGGATCCCGAGCTTGAGGACAGCGCACCGCTTTACCGCCAGGAAGAGCCGCGTTCGGACGTGGATGCTTCGCGATTCCTCAACGATCCGACGGAAGAACCCGCCGCCGAGGCCACCGAAGAGCCCGCGACAGACGACTTCGCTGATGTCTTTGCCGAATGGGATGCCATGGTCGAAATGGCCGGGGCAGACGACGAGGTCACGGATGCAGCCGCCGAGCCCGCTTTTCAGGCCGAGCCATTCGTCACGCCGGAAGCGGACGTTCAGCCCGACATGGCGGAAGACGAAATCGCCGACGTCGAAGCGCAGGATATTCCTGTTTTTCTCGGCTCTTCTCCTGAGGCCGGCGAAATTGCCGATGCCTATTCAGAACAGGCATCCGAGCAGGAAAGTGCGCAGGATGTCGACGACATTCTTGCCGAGATATCCCGCTTCGACCTGCCGACCCATGGGGATGCACAATCGCATCATAGCGATGATGCACCCGGCGAGGTCGAGGCCGACCGCCCCCATCAGTCTGCACTCGTCGATGCGCC
>CEQC01023072.1_pt1 | contig 14834 bp, 12 predicted proteins | sample 531021 | NCBI WGS metagenome assembly CEQC01 (sample SAMEA2621213, study PRJEB7988) | marine metagenome | biome: marine biome (ENVO:00000447); feature: surface water layer (ENVO:00002042); material: "saline water (ENVO:00002010), including plankton (ENVO:xxxxxxxx)" | depth 5 m
CAGGAAAACCAGATCAAGGCCATGCGCTCCTTCATCGCCCAGGGCGTGGACGCGATCCTGATCGCCCCGGTTGTTGCGACCGGTTGGGATTCCGTTCTCCAGGAAGCCAAGGAAGCCGAGATCCCGGTCGTTCTTCTCGACCGCATGGTCGATTCCTCGGATGACCTCTACCTGACGGCCGTCGGCTCGGACCTCGTCCACGAGGGCAATGTCGCCGGCCAGTGGCTGGTCGACGAACTCGATGGCAAGGATTGCAACGTCGTCGAACTGCAGGGCACGACCGGTTCTTCGCCGGCCATCGACCGCAAGAACGGCTTCGAGCAGGCCATCAATGGCCATGACAACATCAAGCTCATCCGCAGCCAGACCGGCGACTTCACCCGCACCAAGGGTAAGGAAGTCATGGAAAGCTTCCTCAAGGCCGAGGACGGCGGCAAGAACATCTGCGCCCTCTACGCCCACAATGACGACATGGCCGTCGGCGCGATCCAGGCCATCAAGGAAGCCGGCCTGAAGCCGGGCTCGGACATCCTGGTTGTCTCCATCGATGCTGTGCCGGACATTTTCCAGGCCATGGCCGCTGGTGAAGCCAACGCGACCGTCGAACTGACCCCGAACATGGCGGGCCCGGCTTTCGACGCTCTGGATGCCTACATGAAGGACGGCACCAAGCCGCCGAAGTTCATCCAGACCGAATCCAAGCTCTACACCCAGAAAGACGACCCGCAGAAGGTCTACGAGGAAAAGAAAGACCTCGGCTACTGATCCTTCAGGGATAAACCGGTGGCCGGCCAGCCCGGCCGCCGGTCTTTCGTAAGCGTCGCCGGCCCCGTGACCGGGTGCCGGCGCCGATCGCGTAGACTTATTGCATTCGAGGTCAAGAATGTCCGAGGTGGCAAACAACCGGCCGCTCCTTCGCGCCACCGGCGTGACCAAGATTTTTCCCGGTACGGTCGCGCTCGACCACGTCGATTTCACATTGCAGCCCGCCGAGGTCCACGCCCTCCTCGGTGAGAACGGCGCAGGCAAATCGACCCTCATCAAGTGTCTCACCGGCGCCTATCGCCGCGACGAAGGCGAGATCCTGATGGATGGCGAGCCTGTTGATCCGCGCGGCACGCTCGACGCTCAGAACTACGGCATCGGCACCGTCTACCAGGAAGTCAATCTTCTTCCCAATCTCTCGGTCGCCGAAAACCTGTTCCTCGGCCATCAGCCGACCCGCTTCGGCATGATCTCCAACCGAGAGATGAACCGTCAGGCGCGCGAGACGCTCTCCCAGTATGGTCTCGACATCGATCCGGCACGCAATCTCGGCGACTACTCTGTCGCCGTCCAGCAGGTCATCGCCATCGCCCGCGCGGTCAATCTCTCGGGCAAGGTGCTCATTCTCGACGAACCCACCGCCAGCCTGGATTCCGGCGAAGTGAAGATGCTCTTCGACATCATCCGCTCGCTCAAGGATCGGGGCATCGGCATCATCTTCATTTCCCATTTCCTCGATCAGGTCTTCGAGATTTCCGACCGCATCACGGTCCTGAGAAACGGCCGCCTGATCGGGACAGAGAATGCCGCAAACATCGACCGCGTCCAGCTCGTCAACATGATGCTCGGCCGCGAGCTTGAGCACGAGACCCGCGAAACCGGCAAGACCGATCTGGCGCCGAGCGAACCATGGCTCGAATTCGATGATTTCGGCAAGAAGGGGCGCATCGCCCCCTTCGATCTCAAGATCCGACCCGGCGAAGTCGTCGGAATGGCTGGCCTGCTGGGCTCAGGCCGGACCGAAACAGCAGAAACCCTCTTCGGCGCCGTCACCCATGACAGTGGCACGGCAAAGTCGAACGGCGAGAAGATTGAACTGCGTTCCCCACGCGATGCTGTCGCCGCGGGCTTCGGCTTCTGTCCCGAAGACCGCAAGCTGGACGGGGTGATCGCCGACCTCAGCGTACGCGAGAACATCGTCCTCGCTCTTCAGGCGCGCATCGGCTGGGCCCGCCCGGTTCCACGCAGGAAACAGGCCGAAATGGCTGAGGATTTCATCCGTCGCCTCGATATCCGGACGTCGGACGCCGAAAAGCCGGTGGGGCTACTGTCGGGCGGCAACCAGCAGAAGGTGCTTTTGGCCCGCTGGCTCGCCACCAACCCGAAATTCCTCATTCTCGACGAACCGACACGCGGCATCGATGTCGGCGCGCACGCCGAGATCATTCACCTGATCGAGGAACTGTGCGCCGAGGGCATGTCCCTTCTCGTCATCTCCTCGGAACTCGATGAACTCGTCGCCTATTCGCACCGCGTCATCGTCGTCCGCGACCGCCATCACGTGGCTGAACTCGTCGGCGCCGACATCACCACGGACAACATGGTCGACGCCATCGCCTCCGCCCATAACGGGAGCGCAACATGAGCGGCACAGTCCGTTTTCTTCGCAGGATCGCACCACAGCTGATTACGCTGGCCTTCGTTCTTGCCCTCATCTCGGTGATGTTCCCGGGCTTCTTCAACATCTCGATCGCGAATGGTCGTCTCTACGGCTCGCCGATCGACATTCTGAACCGCGGCGCGCCGGTGGCCCTTCTTGCGATCGGCATGACCCTGGTGATCGCCACACGTGGCATCGATCTTTCGGTGGGCGCCGTCATGGCGATCTGCGGCGCGGTCTCCGCCTGGGGCATCACCCAGGGTTACGACCTCGGCAGCACGTTGCTGATGGCCATCGTCGCAGGCCTCGTTTGCGGACTCTGGAACGGCATTCTCGTGAGCTTTCTCGGCATACAGCCGATTGTCGCCACGCTTATCCTGATGGTGGCGGGCCGCGGTATCGCGCAGCTGATTACCGAGGGCGCGATCCTCACATTCAATGACCCGAACCTGATCTTCTTCGGCTCCGGGTCGCTATTCACGCTGCCCATGCCCGTCGTCATCTGGATCGTCACCGGCCTTCTGATCACGTGGATCGTGCGACGCACCGCTCTCGGCATGCTCATCGAATCGGTCGGCATCAATCTGCGTGCGTCCACGCTCGCTGGCATCAATTCCCGCGTTTTGCTGATCGCCGTCTATGTCACCTCCGGTTTCTGCGCGGCACTGGCCGGCATCATCGCGGCAGCGGACATCAGGGGCGCTGACGCCAACAATGCCGGGCTCTGGCTCGAGCTCGACGCGATCCTGGCGGTCGTCATCGGTGGCACCTCGCTTCTGGGCGGACGCTTCTCGCTGATTGCCTCGCTGATCGGTGCGATGATCATTCAGGCGGTCAATACCGGCATCCTGCTCTCGGGCTTCCCGCCGGAGTTCAACCTCGTCATCAAGGCGGCGATCATCCTGATCATCCTCGTGGTCCAGTCGCCCGCCATCCGCGCCAATATGGCGTTTTTCAGAAAGGCTCCATCAAGCGACGTCGCCAAGAAGGAGACGGTGACCCAATGAACTCGCGCTTTCTTCCGCTTCTGGCCACCGTCGCCATCTTCATTCTCGCCTATGCGGTCTGCTACGCCCAGTTTCCCGCCATGCTCTCAACCCGGGTGATCGGCAACCTCTTCACCGACAACGCTTTCCTGGGCATCATCGCCGTCGGCATGACCTTCGTCATCATCTCTGGCGGGATCGACTTGTCGGTCGGTTCAATCATCGCATTCTCCGGCGTCTTCATTTCAGTCATGCTGCGCGACACCGGCCTGCATCCCATTCCGGTCTTCGCCATGTTGCTCTTGATCACCACGCTCTTCGGCGCCGCGATGGGGGCGACCATCCATTTTCTCGAGATGCCGGCTTTTATCGTCACGCTCGCCGGCATGTTTCTCGCCCGCGGCATGGCTTATGTGCTCTCGATCGATTCCGTGCCGATCAACCACGAGTTCTATTCGACGATCCAGAGCTTCTACTGGCTGATGCCCGGCAAGGGGCGCCTCACCTTCATCGGCGGCTTGATGCTGGTGGTTTTCATCGTCGGCATGCTGGTTGCCCACCGCACCCGCTTCGGTACCAATGTCTATGCACTGGGCGGCGGCACGCACACCGCACAGCTCATGGGCGTGCCGGTGGCACGAACCACCATCGCCATCTACGCGCTGTCGGGTTTTCTGGCCGGTCTCTCGGGGATCGTTTTCTCGATCTACACATCCGCGGGCTATTCGCTGGCAACTGTCGGTGTCGAGCTCGACGCCATCGCAGCCGTCGTCATCGGCGGCACCCTTCTGACCGGCGGTAGCGGCTTCATCGCCGGTACCCTGATCGGCGTACTGATCATGGGCCTCATCCAGACCTACATCATCTTCGACGGCACACTATCGAGTTGGTGGACCAAGATTGTTGTAGGTATGCTATTATTTGCATTCATCGTATTGCAAAAGGGACTCGTCTGGTTCACCGGACAGAACAGGGCCTCGGCGGCAGGGACCAGCTAAAAGGGGGAGGCATTTGCTCAAAACGTCGATTTCGACAGGCGCGATACGCAACAGCCACGCACTCGTGGTCGACGAGATCGGCAGGTCCATCATATCTGGCGCCTACCCGACGGGCTCCCTCGTGCCAGGAGACGCCGAACTCGCCGAGCGCTTCAACGTCTCGCGCACGGTGTTGCGCGAAGCCATGAAAACGCTTGCCGCCAAGGGGCTTGTTGTCGCCAAGGCGCGGATCGGTACCCGCGTCACCGAACGCAAGACCTGGAATTTCTTCGATTCCGATGTCCTGCGCTGGCATCTCGATTCCGGTTTCGATGCCGAGTTCATGCGCCATCTGTCCGACATGCGATTGTCCTTCGAGCCGAGCGCTGCGCGGCTGGCGACACTCAACGCCACGCCTGACGACATCGCCCGGATGAAGGAATGTGTCCAGGGCATGTATGATGCCAGAACGATGGAAGACTTCGCCTATGCCGATCTCAGTCTTCACATGGCGATGATCGACGCGGCGCGAAATCCCTTCATGTACTCGGTCGCAAGCCTGATCGAGGCCGCCCTGGTAACCTCCTTCAAGCTCTCCTCGCCCGTCGGCGACCCAAAGGGACAGCAGCTGACCAGCCGCCGTCACCAGACCATTGTCGAAGCCATCGAGGCCGGCGACGGGGAAGCAGCCGCTCGCGCCACCGAAGTCGTGATCATAGAGGGGCGCGACCGCCTTTTCGAAAGCGACCATCGCGAAGAGGACCATCCGGTCAGTTGAGCCGATCAGCCCGAGAGAGCGGCAAACACCAGATCCCTGAGCTTGATCGCGAGCGGGTTGAGCGTGTGGTTCTTCAGCGAAATCAGGTGATAGGCGTGAAGAATGATCGGCTCGTCGAGATCGATCGTCGAGAGTTCGCTGACATCCTGTCGACCGGCAAGAAGGTCGACAACCTCGCGTGAGGTCGGCGCAATCGCATCCGTCGAGTTGAGATAGGCGATCATCACCAGAAGCGAAGTCGTATTGACGATTTCCTGCGGCAGCGGCACCTGCGCATTCACAAAGGCATCCTCGACAGCCTGACGCATCGGCATCAGCGGGGCCTGAACCACCCATTCATACCCTTCGAGGTCGCGTATCGAGAGGCCCGAAGCGCCGGCCAGCGGATGGCTGGCATGGCACATGAAGCGAACCACTTCGACACGGCCGCGGCGCACATTGAACTGCCGCGCATCGACACCCGGCGGGATCCGCGAGAGCACGAAGTCGTAATCGCCGCGCAACAGCCCCTCGATCAAAGCCTTGCTTGGCGCGACGTCAACATGGATGTCCGCGCCAACGGCTTCCTGCTTCAGCTTCTGGATCGCGGGCACGACGAAGGCAACGGCCCCGCCTGTCACCGAACCGACGCGCACCGAACCGGCTCGCCCCGAACGGATTTCCTCCACCTCGTGGACCGCGCGGTCCAGTTCCTGCAGGAGGGTCGCAGCATTGCGCACCAGAACCTGGCCGACCGCCGTGGGAGTCATGCCTTTCGGATGGCGGTCGAATACGCGTGTGCCGACAGCTTTTTCGATGGTGGCAAGCATGCGCGAGGCGGCAGGCTGGGTGATGGCCAGCTGTTCCGCCGCCAGAGCCAACTGGCCCGACCGATCGATTGCATGAATCAATCTGAAATCCTTGAGTTGAAGCCGGGCTGCAAGCTTTTCCATCGCTTACATATCAATTTTGGTATGCCAATTGTCAATTTAATCATTTGCCGGGCATGTCGGACTTTCGCTAGGAGTCCTGCTGGATCAGGAGGTCCATAGGGGCAGGTCCGGCGCGTCGCCGGATCGCCAAAACCACCGGGAGGATTTTACCCATGAGGAAACTCGTTTCCGCACTGGCGGCGCTTGCGCTCACCGCAGGTCTCGCAACCGCACCGTCTTTCGCCCAGGACAAGGGCTCGATCGGCATCGCAATGCCCACCAAATCGTCGGCTCGCTGGATTTCGGACGGCGACTCGATGGTCAAGCAGTTCCAGGAAGCCGGTTACGAAACCGATCTTCAGTACGCTGAAGACGACATTCCGAACCAACTCGCCCAGATCGAGAACATGATCACGAAGGGCGTCGACGTTCTCGTCATCGCCGCCATCGACGGCACCACGCTTTCCAATGCTCTGGAAAACGCGGCCGCATCCGGCATCAAGGTCATCGCTTACGACCGCCTGATCCGCGACAGTGAAAACGTCGACTATTACGCCACCTTCGACAACTTCAAGGTCGGCGTGCAGCAGGCCACTTCGCTCGTGAACGGCCTGAAGGAGCGCTTCCCGGACCAGGACAGCTGGAACGTCGAACTCTTCGGCGGCTCTCCCGACGACAACAATGCTTACTTCTTTTACAACGGCGCCATGAGCGTCCTTCAGCCGATGATCGACGATGGCAAGATCAACGTCGTCTCCGGCCAGATGGGCATGGACAAGGTCGGCACCCTTCGCTGGGACGGCGCTGTCGCACAGTCCCGCATGGATAACCTTCTCTCCGCCAATTACACCGACAAGCAGATCCACGGCGTTCTCTCGCCCTATGACGGTCTGTCGATCGGTATCCTCTCCTCGCTCAAGGGCGTTGGCTACGGCTCGGGCGACATGAAAATGCCGATCGTGACCGGTCAGGACGCTGAAGTGCCCTCCGTCAAGTCGATCCTGGCTGGTGAGCAGTATTCGACCGTCTTCAAGGACACCCGCGAACTGGCCCGAGTGACCGTTAGCATGGTCGATGCCCTTCTCCAGGGCGGCGAACCGGAAATCAACGACACCGAAACCTACGACAACGGCGTCAAGGTCGTTCCGTCCTACCTGCTCGAGCCGGTATCGGTCGACAAGAGCAACTACAAGGAAGTCCTGATCGACAGCGGCTACTACACGGAAGACCAGATCAAGTAATCTCACTTCCGCATGACACACCGTTCCGCCGACAAAACGGCGGAACGGACCCCGGCCTGCGCGTGCCAATCCGCAGCGGTCAAACAGAAATCCCGTAAAGAATTCCGAGAACCACCATGGCCACACTTCTCGAAATGCGTCAGATCACCAAGGAGTTTCCGGGCGTCAAGGCGCTGGACCGGGTCGATCTCAAGGTCGAGGAAGGCGAGATCCACGCGGTCTGCGGCGAAAACGGCGCCGGCAAGTCGACGCTGATGAAGGTTCTCTCCGGCGTCTATCCGGCCGGCAGCTATGACGGCGAGATCGTCTATGAAGGCGAAACCGCCCAGTTCCGCGACATTCGCGACAGCGAAGATCGCGGCATCATCATCATTCACCAGGAACTGGCGCTCGTACCGCAGCTCTCGATCGCCGAAAACATCTTCCTCGGCAACGAGCGCGCCACCCGCGGCGTCATCGACTGGCGCATGACCAACCGGCGCACCGAGGAACTGCTCGAAAAAGTCGGCTTGAGCGAAGCCCCCACCACGCTCGTGGATTCCATCGGCGTCGGCAAGCAGCAGCTCGTCGAGATCGCCAAGGCACTGTCCAAGAACGTCAAGCTTCTCATTCTCGACGAGCCGACGGCCGCGCTCCAGGAAAACGACAGCCGCAAGCTTCTCGACCTGATGATCGAACTCAAGGCGCAGGGCGTCACCTGCATTCTGATCTCGCACAAGCTCGGTGAAGTTCGCTATGTCGCCGACACCGTGACGGTTATCCGCGACGGCACCACCGTCTCGACGCTTGACGCGAAGGGCCTGAGCGAAGACCAGATCGTTCACGACATGGTTGGCCGCGACATGACCAACCGTTTTCCCGAGCACGAGCGCACGCCCGGCGAAATCCTGATGGAAGTCGAGGACTGGACCGTCTGGCACCCCGAACATGCCGGCCGCCGCGTCATCAAGAGCGCCAATTTCAATGTCCGCGCCGGCGAGGTCGTCGGCATTGCCGGCCTGATGGGATCGGGTCGGACCGAACTCGCCATGTCGATCTTCGGAAAATCCTACGGCAACAACATTTCCGGCTCGGTCAGGCTCAAGGGCGAACCGGTCGATGTCTCGACCGTCTCCAAGGCTATCGCCGCCGGCATTTCCTACGTCACGGAAGACCGCAAGTCGCTCGGCCTGGTGCTTGACGAGACGATCCGCTTCAACACCACGCTCGCCAACCTGGAAGGCGTCTCCAACAACGGCGTGCTCATGCGCAACGAGGAAACCCGCGTGGCCGAGCGCTATCGCGAGGCGCTTGCCACGCGCACGCCGTCGGTGTTCCAGAAAGTGGTCAACCTGTCGGGCGGCAATCAGCAGAAGGTGGTTCTCGCCAAGTGGCTGTTCACCTCGCCCGAGGTGCTCATTCTCGACGAGCCGACACGCGGGATCGACGTCGGCGCGAAATACGAAATCTACACCATCATCAACGACCTCGCCGCACAGGGTAAGGGCGTCATCATGATCTCCTCGGAGATGCCGGAGCTTCTTGGCATGTGCGACAGGATCTACGTCATGAACGAAGGCGCGCTTGTGGGTGAACTGACGGCTGCAGAAGCCAGCCAGGAGCGCATCATGTCGCTCATCGTCAACGACTAGGAGGATACGCTAATGGCCGTGGCTGATAGCGAACAAAACGAAGACGTGAAGACAAAGGGCGTCGGCGCCTACCTCGCGTCCCACCTGCGCGAATACGGGCTGCTTCTTGCGCTCATCGTCATTATGGTCTTCTTCCAGGCCGTGACCGAAGGCACGCTTCTGCGCGCGGTCAATGTCACCAACCTGCTCCTCCAGAATAGCTATATCGTCATCATGGCGCTGGGGATGCTCGTCGTGATCGTCTCCGGCAACATCGACCTGTCGGTGGGTTCGGTGATGGGCTTCATCGGCGCGCTTGCCGCCGTCATGATCGTCAATTTCGACCAGAACATCTACGTCACCATCATCGCCTGCCTCGCCGTGGGCGGCCTGATCGGCGCGGCGCAGGGCTACTGGGTCGCCTATTGGCGCATTCCGTCCTTCATCGTCACGCTTGCCGGCATGCTGGTCTTCCGGGGCCTCTCGCTCTGGCTCCTCGAAGGCCAGTCGGTCGGTCCCTTCCCGCGTGAGTTCCAGATCATTGCCAACGGCTTCGTACCCGACATCTTCCCTGCCGGAATTGGCGAAACGCTGGCCGGTATTTTCGACGCCCGCAAGGTCAACGTGCTGGCGCTCTTTGCCGGTATCGTCACTGCCGCCCTCATCGTCTGGATGGGCATGAAGCAGCGCTCGCGCAACAAGGCCTACGGCATCGAGGACGAGCCCGCGTCGTTCTTTGCGGCCCGCAATTTCATCGTCGCAGCTGCGCTGATCTTCATCACCTTCAAGCTGTCGACCTTCCGCGGCCTGCCGAACGTGCTGCTCACCATGGCTGTGCTGACGGTTATCTACGCCTTTCTCACCTCTTCCACGGTCATCGGTCGCCGCGTCTATGCGCTCGGCGGCAACCAGAAGGCCGCCAAACTCTCGGGCATCAATACCGAACGGCTGACCTTCCTGGCGTTTACGAACATGGGCGTTCTCGCCGCCGCTGCCGGCCTTGTCTTCGCCGCACGCCTCAACACGGCCACCCCGAAAGCCGGCTTCGCACTCGAACTCGACGTGATCGCGGCCGTCTTCATCGGTGGCGCCTCGATGTCCGGCGGTGTCGGCACCATCATTGGCGCAGTCGTCGGCGCGTTCCTCATGGGTGTCTTGAACAACGGCATGTCGATTATGGGCATCGGCATCGACTATCAGCAGATGATCAAGGGCCTCGTGCTGCTCGCAGCAGTCATCTTCGACGTCTACAACAAACAAAAGCAGGGATGAGACCTTGCCGTCCGGACCCACCGGGCGGCTCGCTCACAGGAGTTCCAACAATGACCTTCAAACCAGCCGAATGGCCCCGCCGCCTGCGTTCGCAGGAATGGTTTGGCGGAACCGGCCGCGACCAGATTTACCACCGCGGCTGGATGAAGAACCAGGGCTTCCCGCACGACCTCTTCGACGGTCGCCCGGTGATCGGCATCCTCAACACCTGGTCCGAACTCACCCCGTGCAACGCCCATCTCGACGTCCTCGCCGAGCGCGTGAAGCACGGCATCTACGAAGCCGGCGGTTTCCCGGTCGAAGTCCCGGTCTTTTCGGCAGCCGAGAGCTCCTTCCGTCCCACGGCCATGATGTTCCGCAACCTCGCCGCCATGGCGGTCGAGGAAGCCATTCGCGGCCAACCGATGGACGGCTGCGTCCTGCTCGTGGGTTGCGACAAGACCACTCCGAGCCTTCTGATGGGCGCGGCCTCCTGCGACCTGCCCTCGATCGTCGTCACCGGCGGACCGATGCTCAACGGCCATTTCCGCGGCCAGAGGGTCGGGTCCGGCACCCATCTGTGGAAATTCTCCGAGGCCGTGAAGGCCGGCGAGATGACGCAGGACGATTTCCTCGAGGCCGAAGCCGGCATGTCGCGTTCACCCGGCAGCTGCAACACCATGGGCACTGCCTCCTCAATGGCATCGATGGTCGAATCCCTCGGCATGGCGCTGTCCGGCAATGCCGCGATCCCGGCCGTCGACAGCCGCCGCCGCGTGATGGCGCAGCTCTCGGGCCGCCGCATCGTGCAGATGGTCAAGGACGATCTGAAGCCGTCTGACGTGTTGACCAAGGCTGCGTTCGAGAACGCCATCCGCACCAACGGTGCCATCGGCGGCTCCACCAATGCCGTCGTTCACCTGCTGGCGATTGCGGGCCGCGTCGGCGTCGATCTCTCACTCGACGACTGGGACCGTTGCGGCCGCGACGTCGCCACCATCGTCAACCTGATGCCGTCAGGCGAATACCTGATGGAAGAGTTCTTCTATGCCGGCGGCCTGCCCGTCGTGCTCAAGCATCTGGGTGAAAGCGGTCTTCTCAACAAGGATGCGCTGACGGTTTCAGGCGGCCCGATCTGGGATGAGGTCAAGGACGCGATCAATCACAACGAGGATGTCATCCGTCCCGTCGACAAGGCGCTGACCGATCAGGGCGGCATCGCGGTGCTGAAGGGGAACCTTGCTCCCAAGGGCGCGATCCTGAAGCCCTCCGCTGCCTCCGAGCATCTGATGAAGCATCGCGGCCGCGCCGTGGTCTTCGAGGACATCGACGACTACAAGGCCAAGATCAACGACGATGCGCTCGACATCGACGAGAGCTGCGTCATGGTGCTGAAGAACTGCGGCCCCAAGGGTTATCCCGGCATGGCCGAGGTCGGCAACATGGGTCTGCCGCCAAAGGTTCTCAAACGCGGCATCACCGACATGATCCGTATTTCGGACGCCCGCATGTCCGGCACCGCTTATGGCACCGTCATCCTGCACACCTCGCCCGAAGCCGCAGTCGGCGGCCCTCTGGCCGTCGTGCGCAACGGCGACATGATAGAGGTCGATGTCGCGGCGCGCACGCTCCATCTCGACATTTCAGATGAAGAGATGACTGTACGTCTGGCCGAGTGGAAGCCCCAGGGCGAACAGGCAGACTCCGGTTATCCCTGGCTTCACCACCAGTATGTCGAGGGTGCCGATACCGGTGCCGACCTCTCATTCCTCAAGGGCTGCCGCGGCGCCCCGGTCGGCAAGGATTCGCATTGATGGCATGGAAGATCGCACTCGCGGGTATCGGCAAGATCGCCCGCGACCAGCACGTTCCCTCAATTTCGGCATCGGCTGATTTCGAGCTGGCGGCCACTGTCACGCGCCACGAGGGTGTTGACGACATCGAGAACTATACCGACATCGACGCCATGCTCGAGGCGCGCCCCGACATCGAGGTCGTTTCCCTCTGCCTGCCGCCGGTCCCGCGTTTCGAGTATGCCGCCGCCGCCATCAAGGCCGGTCGTCACGTCATGCTTGAAAAGCCTCCCGGTGCCACGCTTGCCGAATGCCATGCGCTGGAGACCATGGCGCGCGAAGCCGGCGTGTCGATCTTCGCCACCTGGCATTCGCGCGAAGCCGCAAGCGTCGAAGCCGCCCGCAGCTGGCTTGCCGGCAAGACGCTCAAGAGCCTCAAGATCACATGGCTCGAGGATGTCCGCCGCTGGCATCCGGGCCAGGCGTGGATCTGGGAACCGGGTGGCCTCGGCGTGTTCGATCCCGGCATCAATGCGCTGTCGATCCTGACCCGCATCCTGCAGACGCCCGTTCACCTCGCCAGCGCGACACTGAAGTTTCCGGAAAACCGCCAGACGCCGATCACTGCCGATCTTGTCTTCCGCCATCCGGACAAGGCCAGTGTGAGCGCCAGCTTCGACTGGCGCAAGGAAGGCGACCAGTACTGGAACATCGAGGCGGAAACCGACCACGGCACCATGGTTCTATCCGCCGGTGGCGCCGATCTTTCGATCAACGGCTCCCCGGTCGACACGTCGGGCGTGGCACTCGAAGGCGAGTATCCGAACCTCTATAAACGCATGGCCGAACTCCTGAAGACCGGCGAGATCGATATGGACCTCTCCCCGATGGTTCACGTCGCCGATGCCTTCCTGCTCGGCAAGCGCGAAATCGTCGAACCCTTCGACGAGTGAGGGTGCCGTGACCGCTTCGACCACACCACTAGCGCTGGACTGGGTCGCCGCAGACTGGGGCACGTCCTCACTGCGCGTCTGGGCCATTGGAGCCGATGGTTCGGTGCTCGACAAGGCGTCGTCCGACAAGGGCATGGGCAAGATCGGCAAGGCCGATTACGAACCCACCCTTCTCGAACTCATAGGCCAGTGGATCGAAGGCGTGACAGGCCCCATCCCCGTCATCGTCTGCGGCATGGCCGGAGCCCGGCAGGGCTGGACGGAAGCGGCCTACCGCACCGTCCCCTGTGCGCCCGTCTCCGTCGATGAACTGACGCGGGTCGACACCGCTGACACCCGCCTCTCCGTCAGCATCGTGCCCGGCCTCTGCCAGATGAAGCCGGAAGACGTGATGCGCGGCGAGGAAACCCAGCTTGCCGGACTTCTTGCGGGCAACATTGCCGAGAATGCCGCGATCTGCCTGCCCGGCACCCACAGCAAATGGGTAAGCCTTGAAGGTGGAAGCGTTGCCCGTTTCTCGTCAGTCATGACCGGGGAACTCTTCGCGCTGATCGGGGGCCAGTCGATCCTCCGCCACTCGATCGGCGGGACGACGGACCGCGAGCCCGGGTCAACATTTCTCAACGCCGCCAATCAGGCCCTCGCCGATCCGGCGAGCCTCACAGCCAGCCTGTTTTCCATCCGTGCCCGTTCCCTGCTCGCCGAGGCAAGCCCGGAGGATGGAAGCGATACGCTTTCAGGCCTTCTGATCGGGACCGAAATTGCCGCCTGCCGGCCTTTCTGGGAGGGCCGTCCGGTTCACCTGATCGGTGCCGGCCCCCTCGTCGCGCGCTACGCCGCGGCGCTGCAACAAGCCGGCGTGGAAGCCATTGTCGAGGACGGCTCCGGGTTGACGCTCGCCGGCCTCGCACAGGTTCGCGCCGGCATGAAGGAGTTCACCCCATGACCCGTAACCTCGTTGCCATCCTGCGCGGCGTCAAACCCGAGGAAGTCGAGGAGATTGGCGCAGCGCTGATCGAGGCCGGCATCACCCTGATCGAGGTGCCGCTCAATTCGCCTGAGCCCTTCGATAGCATCAGCCGCCTCGTCCGCCGCTTCGGCGACGACGCGCTCATCGGTGCCGGAACCGTCCTGACACCAGCCGATGTCGACCGCATTCTCGACGTCGGCGGCAAGCTGGTGGTCTCTCCGAACTGCGATCCTGCGGTGATTTCCCGCACGATCGAGAAGGGCATGGTGTCCATGCCCGGCGTGTTCACGCCGACCGAATGCTTTCAGGCGATCGCCGCTGGTGCACGAACCTTGAAGCTCTTTCCCGGATCGATGGCGGGGCCGGAAGGTCTCAAGGCCATCAAGGCCGTCATGCCGTCCGATGTCGAGCTTTACGCCGTCGGCGGCGCGGCGCCCGACAATCTCACCGAATGGGTTGTCGCAGGTGCGGCCGGTTTCGGTATCGGTTCCTACCTCTTCAAGCCGGGAATGACCGCCCCGGACGTCGCCTCCCGCGCCGCCAAGATGGTCGCTGCATATGATGGAGCGATGCAATGAGCGGCGCGGGCGACATCGAGATCTTCGGTCATACGGCGGACGGCACACCGGTCGAGAAAGTCACAATCAGTGCTGGCGGATCGACTGCGAGCCTGATCAGCTGGGGCGCGAGCCTGCAGGATTTCCGGATCGACGGCGTCGCCCACCCGCTGGTCCTCGGCAGCCCGGCGCTCGAACCCTATTTCGATACGATGCGCTATTACGGCGCGATCGCAGGACGCGTCGCCAACCGCATCGCGGACGGTACCGCTGAACTTGACGGCAGGACCTGCCAATTCGATCGCAACGAAGAGGGCGTCACCACGCTCCACGGCGGATCGGACGGAAGCTCCAATCTCGTCTGGACCATCGCAGATCACGG
>CEQC01037226.1_pt1 | contig 14741 bp, 10 predicted proteins | sample 531021 | NCBI WGS metagenome assembly CEQC01 (sample SAMEA2621213, study PRJEB7988) | marine metagenome | biome: marine biome (ENVO:00000447); feature: surface water layer (ENVO:00002042); material: "saline water (ENVO:00002010), including plankton (ENVO:xxxxxxxx)" | depth 5 m
CGCTTTCATCCCGGACCAGATCAATCCGCTGTCCGTCAAAATGATAGGCCAGGTGGCGGCCCTGGACCGGTAGCGCGACGACATCCGGCCAGAAGGCGGCGACGCATTCGCCCCCCGCATCCCTGACGCTTGGATAGACCAGGCCGTCCGAGCCGTTCGCGCGAAGATTTCGGGCCAGGCGCTGGGACTGGGAATACACTTCCGGCGCGAGACAGGGCGCGAAGGCGGCCTGGCCGCGCAGGTCATGCAGCCGGGCGGTGACCGCCCCCACCAATTCCCGCATCTGCGAGAACCAGCCAGGGGCTTCTGCGGTGGCCCGGTAGAAGCGCCCCTTGTGCCAGGCGGTTTCAGCCACGGCCGTCTCGAATTGGCGCGCGGCATAATAGGCGCCGAAGGTCCCGTCATGGAACCGGCCCGGCCGGTCCGGGCTGACATGGACGAAAGGCGCCATGACCGGACTGGCGCCCGGCCCGGAGACCCGCCGCTCCGGCGGGACGAGGTCGAGCTGGCCGACATGGTCGGCCAGCCTTGGATTGGTCTTGGCTTCGGCCGAGGCAATCAGCTCCCAGTCGCGCGGGTCGGCAATATCCTCGAACAAATCGACCGGCGGATAGCGCGAGGAAATGATCCGGCGCGCTTCGGGCCAGTCGACCTGGCTTTGCGGGGGATCGCCCCTCATCCGCGCGCCGCGTCCAGATAGGCCCGGACCCGGAACAGGTCCGTGAGATAGCCGCCCAGCATGACATCCAGCGCGCGCTGGCCGCCAAAATCCTGGTTGGGCTTCTTGACCCAATCCTGCACCCGGGCCGGCTCGGTGAAGAGGAGTTTGAGCGCCTTGTGAATGCCCATCAGGACCGACAGCCTTGTCTTCTGGTCAATCGACAGCCGGCCGATCTCGCCCTCCTTCCAGCGCGCATACGTGCGCCGCGACAGGCCGCCCAGCAAGATGCAGGCTTCCGCTTCGGTCAGCCCCCAGAGCCGGAACAGAGTGACGACGGCGCGCGCCATGGCGGCGCCTTCGGCATCGGTAATGTCCGTCCGGCCTTCCGGGGCTTCATGCTTGGTCACCAAATGCAGGCTCATGATCGGACTCCTTTCCGGTCATACTATAGCGCAGAATGCGCCATTTGGCAAGGTTTCGCCTATACTGAGACATCGGGCGCAATTCCCATGTCTTGACCCGACAGGTCAGTCGGTCCGGGCGTCGGCCCGTATCAGCACGATCCGGTCCGCCTGGCTCTCCGCTGTCAGGGGCAGATAGAGGCCCAGCGCCTCGGCGAAGGCATCCTGCTCGCCGGCCGGAAACACCCCGCTGATCCGCTCGGCGGCCAGCGCCGGGTCGGCGATCACGATCCGGGTCGTCGCATACCGGTTCATCTCGGCGACCGCTTCGGCCAGGGTGACATTGTCGAATGCGAGCGTGCCCGACTGCCACTGGCCGATCCGGGCCGGATCGATCCCGGTCACCTGGGGCGGCTGGCCGGGCCGGGCCAGGGCCTGCTGGCCGGGATGGAGCCGGATCGGGGCCGTCTGGTTCTGGCTCACCGAGACGGCGCCCTCGCGCAGGGCAATCCGGACCCCCTCGTCCCGGCGATAAATGTCGAAGATGGTGCCATGCGCAATTGTCTCGGTGTCCCCCGCCTCGACCATGAAGGGGCGCGGCCCCGGCGCGACCTCGAACAGGGCCTGGCCGGACACCAGGTGCAGGCGCCGCGCCTGCGGGGAAAAGAGGATTTCGATCTCTGTGTCCGTGTTCAGGTGAATCCGGCTGCCATCGGCCAGGGTGAATGCGGCGCGTTCGCCAATCTCCGTGACATGGATGACCGGCCGGAACTCGCGCACCGGGCTGGCTGCGGTCACGGCGAGCAGCGCCGCCACCAGCACGACTGCCAGGGCTGCGCCCGCCAGCAGGAGCCGCGGCATCCGGGGGCGCCGGGACGGACTGGACGGGCTGTCTGCCAGCGAGGACTGGTCGAGCAGGTCCAGCGCCGCCTCGATTTCCTGATAGGCGGCGGCATTGGCAGGATCTGCCTCCCAGGCCCGGAAGGCCTGCCAGATCCGCTCATCCACGTCCGGATCCTGCAATTCGGCATGCCAGCGGGCGGCGGCCTCGCGCCGGTCGAAATCGGAAAAACGGTCCTGCACCATATCTGTCCCCGGCGGGATCAGCCCCCTGCCCGCGCCATGCGGGCAAGTGTTTCGGCAATCTCCGCCACCGCCATGGCGATATCAGTTTTCACCGTGCCTGGGGAGACCTGAAGACGTGCGGCAATCTGCTTGTAGGACAGGCCCTCGAACCGGTGCAGCCGGAGCGCGTCGCGGCGCCGCGCCGGCATGGCTTTGAGCGCGGCCTCGACCCGGTCCAGGCTCTGGGCATCCGACATCTGCGTCTCCGGATTTGGGGTCTTCGGGCAGGCCAGACGATCTTCGGCTTCGCCGATCTCGTCGGATCTGCGCCGGCGCTGCGTGTCGCCGGATTTGAGATAATTGATCGAGAGATTGCGGACCATGGTGAAGAGGAGCGGTTTGAGCTCGGTGGCTGGCCGGTCCGGATAGGCGCGGGCCGCCGACAGGAAGGCGTCCTGGACCAGGTCTTCGGCGTCGGCCGCATGGCGGATGCGGATCCGGGCGAAGCGGACCAATTCGGCGCGATAGGTGCGGTAGAGGTCTGTGAGGGCGCGGTTCGGGGTCTCCGGCGCGCGGGGGCGGATCGGGGCCTGGGCGGGCGCGGCTGGACGGCCGGCCTGCAGATGGAGGAGGTTTGGGGTCAGGGCGCGGTGGGTCATGGGCGTCACTTCAGGAATAAATCGACCACGCTGTTGTTCTAACTTGAAGTACAACTAAAGCACGAAGACGGTTCGCAGACATCCGATGGTCCCTCCTGAACAATAGCCAGACTTTAAGTTTTCACAGCTTCTCGTCGTCCACTTTAAGTGGAGCGCGAGTTTTGGTCAAAAGATAAAGTGGACTTTATGGCAATTAATTTTGCCAATGTGAACTTGGGGTATGAACCATGCCCAGAAAGAACAAATCGCCGCAGCGATCAGAGCCGCAAGACGCTCTCGAGGGCTCACCCAAGAAGTTCTGGCTGAACGAATAGGCCGGACGTCCGCTAGTCTGAGTAATTTGGAACGTGCTCAAGCAGTCCCCTCCCTGGATACCTTAATGTTACTCGCGCAAGCCTTGGATGTCCCAATCAGTTCATTTTTGGAGACAGCCGCCGCCAACCGAAAATCCCGCACACGGATAAGAGACGAGAATGAGATTATTGATCTGGTACGCTCACTATCGTCAGATCAGTTGAAAATCGCGAAAGCGCAAATCGAGGCACTTAAGACTTTGAAGCGCTAGCCTCTTCATCAGCATTCGCGCAGGAAGACCAACGTCCGCTATATCCCGATTGAAGACATAAGCCGCGAGGCCGAAAGTTCCTAGCAGCAGACATAGGATGGGTTTTCCTTGCGTGCGTTCCTACGATCGCGAGATACCAAGAAACAGGTTCATCTTGTCCACGTCTGAGTTGCTCATCACATGGTTCAAGAAAGCGGTGTTTGCGACGTTGGCTTCATCAATCAAGTCACGCAACAGATCTGCATTGGTTTTGCTTGGGCCTGACAATGCGGCTTGATCGGTCAGGACCTGATCTCGCGGCGTTTCAACGAGGTAAGTGTACATTTTTCCTAAGACGCCGACGATGACATCCGAGACCTGAATCCCTGTCTCGGATTTTGAATCGCAGAATTTGTAATTTTCAACGGGGACGCCGTTTGAGCTTGGCGCGAGCGCGATCATCTCGTCGCGGACCGTGTCTTCCATATCGAGAATATGGAATGCGTGTTTGAACACCGCGATCCGCGTCAGATAAAACAGTGCGAAGGTGCCCAGCAGTTCATGAGCGGTGTAGCCTTCGATAAAATCGAAGCTGGGCAGGCGCCGCGCGCGTTGCAGGGCGCCTTTTAGCATCATGGAGTTATAGTCTGGTAGACTGTCTTGATCGCGCTCCACCAAAGCGAGGAGGTCATCGATAAAGGGCGCGCGGTGCGCGGCGCTTAGCGCGGGATAGTTGTATTTGTAGAAGAGCGCGGCAGTGTCAGAAAGGTTCGCGCGCAAGAGGGCGGAAAGATCGGCTTTGAGGAAGATATGCGCCTGGGCGAGATGTGGGTCTCCCAGCCGGTAGAGAATGGAATCCAAGATATCGACAATCCCCCAATAGACAGGATCGAGGGCGTGATAGTGCAGCCTCAAATCGTTCTCAGAAAGCCAGCGCAAAAATACGGTCAGTTTGGTTGAGCGCAGCACGTCTAGAAACCGCCCCTTGGCGACGTGTTCCAGCTTTATCTCTTTCGCGCTCTTTTGAATGCGCATATCTGCGCGCAGCGTTTCGATATCCAAGTCCCTGGGCGTGCCAGGATGCACAACACCGCCCAGGACGAAAACACCGGGCTCAGCGACGTTAAAGCCTCCCGTCTTGATGCGGAGCTTTTTTATATTGTTGGTTTCATCATGATAGAAAGTGTAGGCGTCATCCATGCCAGTGAGGCGATGCATCTTGATGTGGGCGCTGCGAATATCGTCAATATCGATCATGGCAGTCTCGAAGGGGAAGGGGTCGGCGTCTCATTATCTCATACAGCGCCGCGTCAATGGGCTTCAGCGCCAGCTTTTCCGCCGAGCTGCTCTGCAACGGCGAGCCATGCATCAGGGACTTGGTCGTTGAGGGCGCGCGCGCCGGTTTGCAGGAGATTGGGCAGCGATCCCGGTTGAACCTCTCTTGCATAGGCGATGGCGGCTTCAAGGGCGGGCGCGTGCAGGGCGGGCTGGGTCAGCAAAAAGCGTTGATGGCTCAGAATATAGTCCCACTCATCGGCGAAGAGGTGATGGATGCGGAATACCAGACGGGCCCCACAGCCGCAGGCAATGGCGCATTGCAGGATGGCGAGTTGACGATTGATGATGTCGGCGGGGTGAAGCACCTCCGAGCCAGGTGCGAAGGCAGATTTGAAGATCAGTTCCGCTTGATTGCCTGGGTAAGCGTCCGCCTTTCCAGCGAGGATGTCACTGAACTTATCAAGCATTGGCGTCGTATCGCCCAAGCGATCTTTGATGCGCGTCAGAAAGGTCTCGCAACAGGCTTTCTTGTCAGTTTGACCCTGAGCGCCAAAGAAGGCGGCGAGCGCGATGGCATGCTCGAACACCGCTTTGATGGTCTTCTCTTCCATGTCGCTGGCGTCAATGGATTTGACTTTCTCGGTGGGCGTGGAGGGGACGTCATTTTTCTTTTTAAGCGCGTCATTGAAAGCGCCAGTGAGCTGCAACACGGCGTCAGCGAGCAGGTTCGGATCCCTGTCCTCTACGGCAAGATCAAACTCTGCTGCGGCGAGGAAGATGTGAAAGCCGATGGTTGTCTCGGACCAATCGAGGTCTGCGAAGAGGTCCGGCACGCGCTTTCTCAAACCCACCATGAGGAGTAAGAGTTTGATGTCTTCGTGACGCGCGGCGCGGTCGCCCTCCTGTTCTGGATAATCGGTGTCGAGGGCGGCAAGGGCGCCGTAGCGAAGTTCTCGGCGGAGACCTGTGGGACCACCGGTGGTCTCATGCAGCCAACCGACCAGCCAGCGCAATTTGAGATGCAGGTTCTTCGCTGCTTGATGATCCTCTGGATTCACCTGCTCCAGAGTATTGATCAGCGGCGCGATCTCGCGCAGCGCCGGTTCAAACGCGCCGTCTCGCCAGGAACACATGGCCGCTTCAGCCCGCAGGGCAATGGCATGGGCGCGCATGGAGCCAACATCTTCTTCTACCGCTTCTGCGGCGGCGGCCGCCTCCAGAAATAGCACGCGTGCAGCGTCGGTATCGCCAAGATTGGCGGTCGCGACGGCCTGTTCTTTGAGCGCGTACATGCGCTCAATGTCGGAGCCGTCATCGGTGCGGGGCCGGATCTGCTCGAGAATAGCGCGGGCTTTGTCATATTGACGGTCATGCCCATGGACTTTAGCCTTTTGCCGTAACAGTTCTGGATGATCTGGCAGGGCCTCAAGTGCGGCGTCGACCACTTGCATGGCCCTTGGACGGTTGTCTTGCATTTCATCCCAGAGGACGGATTGGGCGATGACGCATTCGGCGATGAGATCTTCATCAGACCAGCGCGCCGCCAGGGTCGCCATCTCTTCATAGTCTGAGATCGCCGCTTCGGCGTCGAGCTTGCCCGCCGACCAGGCACGCGCCCAGGCTGACTGGATATGCAGACCGTAAGTTTTGAAGAAGGCTTTAAGCTGCGCCAATCTCTGCGTACGGAGCGCTGAATCGAGCGCATCGAGCGCGATGAAAAGGGTTCTTAACTCGGCCGGGTTTTCAATCGCTGAGACGCCGACATTCAGCATAAAGCCCGGTGTGTCGGCGGCTTCGCCAAATTCCGCCTGCATTGCGTCGAAGACTGCGCCGCGGTGTCGATTGACCAAGTCCGGGTTTTTATAGGCGAGGGCTTCAAAATAGGCGATGTAAGACAGGCGCAAGCCCCAATCCAGCTTCGCGCCTTGGGCGAGAAGGATCTTCATCAGCGCCATCAGGCTGAACGCGTCTTTCAGCTCGTCATGCTCGATCTCCATGGCTTCGCGCATGGCGGCGATGGCGATTGGCTGGAACAGGGTTTTCTCGCCATTGAGCGCCGCCGTGTCGATCTGCAACAGCCTTAAGATATGCGACGTGCCGGGATCGTCCGGGAACAGAGGGCGATTGGTGGTGAGATAGACAAGGCCGCCGAGCCTCACCGCAATGGCTTTGCTCTTCTCCTCATCAAAAGAGAGTGAGCTTTCGAAGAACTTGGTGAAGAACCAGCCCTGCTTGGCGAGAAAAGCGGTCCAGAAGACAGAATCCAGCGCTTCATAGGGGATCGCGCCGCGTTTGATCCTAGCGACCAGATACCCGGTTTGTATTTGCTGAATGGTGTCTTCACCGAGATCCTGCTGCAAACCGGTGAGCAGCGGCGATAGGCGTAAATATCCAGGGTCGGTCGGCGACTTTTCGATCCAGGGACCAGTGAGCAGGTCAAGGCTGGCCGATGCGTCTTCAATGGGCGGGTCAAGGGCAGCCACGGCAATGGCGGAGGCGCGGTCAAATTTAAACATGATGCAGCCAAGGCGTTTTAAGAGCGCGCGGCCCTCACCGGTTGCGTCATTTAAAAGTCGCCGGCGCGCCTCAGTGCGGGTGAGCTCGACGGCATCGCTCGGGGTCCCGGACATGTCTTCTGTTAAGGCCTCTTTGGGCCAGGCGCGATGGTCGAGCGAGACCGCTTTGGCGGCAACCAATTGCGGATGGCCGCTTGAGGTTGAGAGATGAATGAAGAGGCCCCAAGCCTCGGTCATGTCGGGCGGCGCGCTGGTTTGCGAGACGAGTTGCGTGACGTCGTCCTGGGTCAGATAAGGCGCGTCTTTGAGCGCGTCGGGTGGGAGACTGGCGGACTGGAGCGCCGCCGGGCTGAGGGGTCTTGCTGAAGTAACGATCACGCGGGCGCCGCGCGCCGCCATCCATTTGATAAAACGTCCAAAACGGGCGGCGTGCTGGGCGACAAAGTCAGCATCCAGATCATCGAGAATGACGCCGCCAACCCGATCAGTTAGTACAACGTCCGTATAGGCGCGGTCGAGCCGAAGAAGGATGTCGCTTGGTTTGACCTGGTCTCTGAATTCGATGACGAGCCAGTTGTCAGCACCGGCGCGCGCGGCCTGCTGAGCAAGCGTGGATTTGCCGGTCCCGCTGGCGCCATGCAGCCAGAGCGCGCCTGTCTCGTTTAGTGTCCCTGACAAGGCGCTGACCAGCGAGTCGCGGCCAGCGCACAGGGCGGGAAGCTCGGTCTCGTCCACTGGGACCGTCCAGCTTGCCCGGGCCCAGGCGGGCTCATGGCCTGGCTGACCGGGGCGGCTCAGTTCATGTAAGAAGGCGTGGAGGTCGGCGAGGGTTAGGCGCCGAAGGCTCGGATCGGTTTCGCTGGCGACCATGCCGATGCGCTCGATAATGGCTCCGGCGACGCGCGGCGCCAGGACGACTGGCAATTCAAGCGCGGCAAGGCGCCCAGCGATCAGTTCCACCAGAAGCGCGTTCTGCGGCGCGCCGCTGGGCTGGCTTGTTTTCCAGGAGACGCGGTCAATCAATCGGGCGCGAAGCGCCGCATCGGGCGGATCGCTTGCGAGCCAGGATTTCAAGTCGCCCTCTGGCAGGCTTGCGATGAGGAGATCTTTGAGCGGGCCGCTATCTGCGCCGTCTTTAACGGCCTGCCAATAGGAGATACCGGTCGCGTCATCCGGCAGGCTGGCGCCGCGTTCAGAGCCGATGGGCATATTGGTATGGACGATGAGCGATACGCCAGAGACTTCGCCGGCGCGGCTGGTGTTCCAATAATTGGTCAGGGCGTCACGTGCGGCGTTGCTGGCAAGGGTTAGGGCGCGATCGCTAACGCTGTGTTTGACTTGGGTCAGTTCGGTCGCGCCGTCTGGCGTTTCGATATCGAAGTCTTCGAAAATTTCGATGAGGAGGTTCGCCTCTTCCGGCAGGGTCATCCAGGCTATGGCGGTTTCCATCAGCTGGTAGCGAAACGCGCTGACAATATGCGCCGCCTGCCGCTTCGGGTCAGGGGAAAGGGGATATTGTGTCTCGCTCGTCATGAAAAATGCGGTGGGCACCTCTTGCCAGATATCAAATTGGATCAAGACGAGAGATAATGTTGCTCCTTCGTTCTTTCAACGTGACCACCTCGGCTTAAAGATCTCCAGGCATCGCAAGTTCAAGCTCCATCGGTTCAATGGCGTTTTGTTGGGTTTTAGCCACTGCCAGAAAACCAGGCGTAGTTATTGATCTAAAATGTATAGATGCAATTGTTCATCGTCGTCATTTAGCCAGGATGTTCCAACCCGTTTAAATCCTGCGCGCGGCAAAAGCGTGCCCATCATCGCCGGGTTGGACGTGGTCGCAAAAAGGCCGCTTCCTTTGGCGAGTTCAATGACCTGTGAGATTAAAGTGCTTGCAATGCCGCGTTGGCCATGAGCCTCAGAAACGGCAACATAACCGAGTTCGAATGGATATTGATCTGCTGGAAGCGGGTGGCCGGACTTGGAGGCGTGCGCAATACCGTTACGGTAAGTCATGACCGGGACTTTGAGCGCGGCGACCCCGACCGTGATTTCTTCGCTCCGTGCAAACACCAGTTTCGCGCCATCGTGTCGGACGCCTTGGCGGACGAAATGCTCTTTAACGGCGCCGCCGTGCGTCACTAGTCGCACGAATTGATTCACGTCGCTCGGCGTCGCGTCTTTGCCATCTAGGGCGGTATAGTCAAACATATGATCTCCCTATGTCGGCGCTGCAAAAAAAGCGGCGGTAGTCGCGGGTCGGTGCGACGATGTCCATGGACCAGCTCCTTGCTTCGTGTGCAATTCGAAATACAGGCGAGCAGCGAAAGGGTCAAAGCGCGGGAAAATACCTATTAACGGCAAGATTGCGGAAAGAGAGTGAGAATCTGAAGCTGAGGGTTTGCGAAGGTCGAGCGTCTTATTCTAATTGGATCAGAATCCAGGCCTTTGGCGGGAATGGTCGACTTGCTTATGACCGCTTTTGCGCCCGCAGCAGACTGTTTTAGCTTGTTGCAAGGGATGATCTTGGGCTGTTCGTGAACGAGACACGACGCGAGCGTTGACGCATTTATTCTCGCGCGATAGGCAGCATTCATGAGTAAACGAAGCAACACGAACTTCGCGTGGTGGCACATCCGATAATCGGGTGGCCCAGCTTTCATATTCCACATTGGGTCGCCGCATGAGCGGCCTTTTTTGTTTCCTCTCCTGCGGTGGCCCCACACATCCAGGAGAATACAGTGTCACACCCCATCATCCTCACCGGCGATCGCACGACCGGCCCGCTTCATCTGGGGCATTATGCCGGATCCCTCAGAAACCGCTTGAAATACCAGGACACCCACAGGCAATTCGTGCTGCTCGCAGACACTCAGGCCCTGACCGACAATATCGGGAGTATCGGCAAAGTCAGGGAGAGCGTTCTGGACGTGGTGATGGACTATCTCGCCGTCGGTATTGATCCTCAGAAGACGACAATCTGCGTTCAGTCGCATTTGCCCGCACTTGCCGAGCTCTCACTGCTCTATCTCAATTTCGTTTCGGTCGGGCGATTGCAACGAAACCCCACCGTCAAGGAAGAAGTTCGCGCGCGGGGCTTTGAGAAGAGCATCCCGGCAGGATTTCTCTGCTACCCCGCAGCTCAGGCGGCTGACATCACGGCGTTCAGGGCGACCCTCGTGCCGGTGGGCGAAGATCAGGTCCCGATGATCGAGCAGACCAACGAAATCATTCGGAGAGTAAATTCGGTTGCCGGTCACCCCCTGCTCGAAGAGGTCGAGGCCATTGTGCCGAAGGCAGGACGGTTGCCGGGCGTGGATGGGGCTTCCAAGATGAGCAAGTCCGCCGGCAACGCCATCAGGCTGTCGGCAAGCCCGGCTGAAATTTCAGCGGCTGTGACGGCGATGTACACAGATCCAAATCACCTCAGGGTGCAGGATCCCGGGCAAGTCGAAGGAAATGTGGTGTTCACCTATCTTGATGCCTTCCACACTGATGCCGAGGAAGTGGAAGCGCTGAAGGCTCACTACCGCCGCGGCGGCCTTGGAGACGTGACGCTGAAAAAGCGCCTTGATGGGATCTTGCAGACCTTTCTGGAACCTGTACGAGACCGGCGCTCCCAGCTTGAACAGGATCCGGACTATATTCGCGACATCGTTCGAGACGGAACGCAAAAGGCTCGTAGCCTGACAGAACAGACAAGATCCGAGATTTATGACGGGCTCGGCTTGTTCAGATTGTGAGTGCCTGGATTTGATGAAAGCATCTGCGCCCGTTGCAGAAGTCGTGAAATTCTTGAATGTGACGAGTTAAGGATGCTCGCTTTGGTCTTCGGGGAGCGGAGCCAGGCGCTCCGGTCTTCCTTGGGTGCGGAAACGGTCACTTGGCGCGCCGCACGCCTTATTCCGTCGGCGCAGCCTTGTACAGATCCTCGTCTATGTCCTTCTCCCATTTGGCGACGACGGTCGCCACACTCAGATCGCCCGTGATGTTCACAACGGTCCGGGTCATGTCCAGGATACGGTCGAACGGAAGGATGAAGCCGACCACCAGCGCTGTCTGCTCGGGGCTCATGCCGATTGTGTCCAGTACGGCGGCCAGGAGGAACAGGGAGGCAGACGGGACCGAAGCGGTCCCGACCGAGACCAGGGTCGTGGTCAGTCCAATCAGGAGATAGTCACTCAATTCGAGCGGAATGCCGAAGGCCTGCGCTGCAAAGATCGTGACCACACACACATAAAGCGCAGTGCCATCCATATTGATGGTGGCCCCGAGCGGCAGCACAGAGGATGCGACCGCGGGCTGAATGCCGAGATTGTGCTCGGCCACGGACAGGGATGCCGGCAAGGTTGCCGAACTTGATGAGGTCGAGAAGGCGACGAGCTGAGCTTCCCTGACCCCGCGCAGGAAGGGCAAGACGGGAAGACGCGCGAGCAATTTGACCAGGACGGCCTGGGTCAGGACGATTTGCAGGAAGCAACCGAGCACAACGACCAGCGCAAGGAAGAACAGATAGACGAATGTCTTCGGGCCATTCGTGCCCATGACGACCGCAATCAGCGCAAACACGCCAAACGGCGCAAACTCCATCACGAGCCCGGTAATCTTGAGCATCAGGTCCGAACCGGACTGAAAGGCATCGGCAAGCGGCGTTCCCCGGTCCCCGATCAGGAGCAGGCCGGTCCCGGTCAGCAAGGCAAAGAAGATGATCGCCAGCAAGTCGGCTTGCGCAAAGGCCGCGAACGGATTGACCGGCACAATGGCCAGCAATCGGTCCTTCAGGGCAATCGGCGCCTGCAACTCAATCGGCGTTGCCCCCCTCAGATCAATCCCCGTGCCAGGCTCCACGATAACGGCCAGGACCAGACCGATCATGATCGCCGCAAGTGTGGTGACCAGGTAGAGAAGGATGGCGCGCCCGCCGATTGAGCCGAGTCGGCGGGGGTCATGCATCGAGACCACGCCGGACACCAGGGTCACAAAGACGAGCGGGACGATCAGCATCTTGATCAGCCGAATGAACAAGTCTCCGACCCAGGCAATCCCCTCGATGGACTCGCCGACAACACCGCCAAGGGCGGCCCCGAGTAGCAGGGCCAGCAGAATTCGCTTCCACAGCACGATACCGACCCAGAATGACAAGGCTTTGCTCATGACCGAGCTCCCAATGAGAATGAATATCGCTTGTGAACGCGCTGGATGAAATCCGACCGGAACAGGACCAGAAACAGCCCCCAGCCCTGTCTCCGGCTGGGGGCCATGATCCCTGGATGTCTAGTCGCAAGTTCCTCGCAGCGGGACATGCTTCAGACCGCGACCGGGCGCCGCGCCCGTCGGTTCGCCGTCGCGCACGGCGAAGTCACCATTCACGAGCACATCCACGACCCCGACTGACAGGATTTCCGGCTCCAGGAAGGTGGCACGCGGCGCATAGTCTTCGGGACTGAACACGACAATGTCTGCAAAATATCCTGCCTTCAGATATCCGCGATCCACCAGTCCCAGCGCGTCTGCGGCCAGTCCTGTGCTGGAATGCACGAAGTGGGCGGTCGTGATCGTGCCTTCCTGTTTGACATATTTGGCGTATTTGGTGGCATAGCTTGCATATTTGCGAGGATGGCCAGGAGACGCGTCTGACGAGGTCATCACCCAGTCTTCTTGCATGAAGCGTTTGACATCCTCTTCGCTCTGATTGAACGAGGCAACGCCTGCCCCGCCCATTTCCAGAACCTTCACGGCTGCATCAATAGGATCAAGCGCCCATTCATCGCTCAGATCCTGAAGGGTTTTGCCAATCAGATCCTGCTGGACGCGATTGGACAGGAGAAGAGAGTCCGCCCCGCCCCGGCGCCTGAGATTCTCGGCCATGGCCTCGCGGATCTTCGGCCCCTGCTCAGCATCCTGAAGTCTTTCCAGCATCGCGTCTTCCCCGCCCACTTGCGCCCAGCGCGGCAACAAGGCGGCAGAAAAACTGGTGCCGGACGCGATCCACGGATATTGATCGGCTGTCACCGCAAGTCCTGACGCCCGGGCAGATTCAACAAGCCCGATGACCTCCTGGCTCTCGCCATGCACATCGACTCCCAGGGCCTTGATATGAGCAATATGGACGGGCATGCCCGTCGCATGGCCGATGTCGATGAGTTCCTGGACAGCGCCCTGCAGACCCACCGTATAGGAAGACTCGTCGCGCAGATGGGAGTCATAAAGGCCGCCCCGAACCGCGGCCTCCTTGGCCAGCGCGATGACTTCGTCCTGGGCGGAATAGCTTTGCGGCGAATAGAACAGGCCCGTCGAGAACCCGAACGCTCCTTCACACATGCCCTGGCCGACCATGTGTTTCATCGACTCGAGCTCGTCAGTATCCGGCGCCTTGTCCGAATATCCCAGCACCATGCTTCGGACGGCCCCGAAGCCGACATAGGCGGCGACATTGGGACCGATGCCTTTCTTGTCCGCATTTGAAAGCGTCTGGTCGATCGCTGGATGTCCGGACCCATCGACGCCGACAAATACGGTCGTGACGCCCTGCATGAGCGCGGGAAGGATCAGGCTTTTCTCCGGATCCTGCGACCATGGCACAATGTCCCTGTCATAATGCGTATGCGGATCGATAAAACCCGGGGCGACAACCTGCCCCGTGACATCCAGAGATATGGGGGCCGTGTATCCCGCCGCTTCGGCATCTCCGACAAAAACGATCCGGTCCTGGCGGATCGCGACATCGGTGACCACCGGATCGCTCAGGCTGCCATCATATACGGTGCCGTTCAGGAGCAGGATATCCGCTTTCTGGACAGGCACCTCGACAGATTGTTCGACCGGTGCAGCGCACCCGACACACAAAGCCACCGGGATCGCATAGGTCGCCCCCCAGGAGCGGCACGTTCTCAAGCGTGAAAGTCTCTGCATTTTCTTTCCTTTCATATGTGTGGCCTTTGTCATCGAGACAATCAGCTAGACAGGTTGCACTATAGCGCCCGAGCCCCAGAACCCGGCGCGCGGTGGGATCAATTGGCCATTTCTTATGGAAATGCCTCCCCGTCGATCATGCTTCAGCCAGGCAGGACCATCCAGATCGACAAAGTCGGCCTGCGCGGCAATCTGGAGTGCCGGCGCGATGGAAAGCGAACTGCTGATCATGCAGCCGACCATGACACCAAACCCCGTGTTTCGGGCCGCCTCAAGCAGGCTGAACGCTTCGGTCAGGCCACCTGTCTTGTCCAGTTTGATGTTCACTATGTCATAGAGGCCCTCAAGCCGGTCCAGATCGTCGGCTGTGTGGCAGGATTCGTCTGCGCAAACCGGAACACGCCGGACCAGGCCAGCCAGGGCTCCATCCTCAGTACTCGGCAGGGGTTGCTCGACAAAGGCGACGTCCAGGTCTTCCAGCAGGGGCTGCAAGTCCTGCAGCATGCCAATATCCCAGCTTTCATTCGGGTCGACGATCATGCGGGGCAGCGGCGCAGCGCGGCGCACAGCGCAAAGGCTCTCTTCCACCTGCTGGGCTGCGACCTTCACCTTGATCACCGGCACATTTGCCAGCTTGGCCGCTTCGCGTTCCATCGCAGCCGGCGTGTCGACCCCGATCGTCAGCGCCGTTGCAACGGGCTGCGGGGC
>CEQC01021161.1_pt1 | contig 14723 bp, 29 predicted proteins | sample 531021 | NCBI WGS metagenome assembly CEQC01 (sample SAMEA2621213, study PRJEB7988) | marine metagenome | biome: marine biome (ENVO:00000447); feature: surface water layer (ENVO:00002042); material: "saline water (ENVO:00002010), including plankton (ENVO:xxxxxxxx)" | depth 5 m
ATACGCAATATGTGACATAGAATTATTAGACGAAGTAGATGCTGAAGGTAACTCAGTATTTAAGTTTAGTGAGGTCTTAGAAAGCAGTAAAGAAACTATAAGAGTATCTAATGACGGATTACTATTTATTGCAAAGTGGATAGGTGATACGCCTGTTTTTTTAAATGACGTAGATACCTACACACACACAGAAATATTAGAAGAACTAAAAGGTTCTAATTGGACAACAACAGAATAATGGAAAACCTAATAAACATAAACTTAGAGTACAGCACAGCACCACAAATACAAGAAGCACGTGGTAAAAACTGGATAGAGTATGGTACAGACGACTACAAAAACCTGTACCCACAATTTATTATTGATCTATACTACAATTCAGGTACTCATTCAGCTATAATTAACGCTACTGCACAAATGATTGCAGGACAAGACATAACTGCAAAAGAAACAGATAGTGTAGAGCTAAACGCAAAGCTAGAAAACTTCTTTAAAAACGCTAATAGTAAAGAAACACTACACGAAGTAATTAAAAAATGTGCATTTGACTTTAAGCTACAAGGTGGTTTTGCCTTAAATGTTATATATTCTAAGTCAGGACAGGTAGCAGAAATATACCACGTGCCTGTAGAACGCCTTAGAGTAGGTTTACCGAACGAATTAGGTAGAGTGGATAAATACTATATCTGTGCGGATTGGAGTAATATAAGGCGAAATAAACCACAAGAGGTAGCAGCATTTAACCCACTAGACAGAACAACACCAAGTCAGATACTATACACAGGTCTTTATAGTCCTAATATGGAAATGTACTATACACCAGATTATAGTTCAGCTTGTAATTGGGCGTTAATAGATTCCAAAATCAGCGAGTATCATTTAGGTAATATAGAAAGAGGTTTTTCAGGTTCTTATTTTATTAATATGAATAACGGAGTACCTTCAGCAGAAGAAAGACTACAAATAGAACGTAGTATAGAAAAGAAGTTTACAGGTTCAGGTAACGCAGGTAAATTTGTTTTAAGTTTTTCTGATAGTAAAGACAGAGCTGCAGAAATAACACCTATTGAAGTAAGCAACGCAGACAAGCAATACTTAGCACTACAAGAATTATTAGTGCAAAACATAATGACAGGTCATAGGGTTACAAGTCCAATGTTACTAGGTGTAAAAACAGAAGGTCAGTTAGGTGGTCGTGACGAACTTATGCAAGCGTTTGAGATATACCAAAACACAGTTGTAAAACCTTACCAAGAACACATACTAAAAACAATAGAAAAAATACTATTAGTAAACGATATTCAAGCAGACTTACAAATAGTACAATCTAGTCCTATTATGACTACGTTTACCGTTGAGGATATGCGTAATGTAATGACTAAAGAAGAGATAAGAGAAAAGCTAGGACTTGAACCACTAGAGCAAGAAAACTTAGAAAGCGAAAAACTAGCTAAAGTAGGTGATATTGACGGTATGCCTGTTTATAGTACAGTAGAAGAAGCACTAATAAAAGCAAAAGAACTAGGTTGTGACGGTTTTCACGAACACGAACTAAATGGAGAAAAGGTATATATGCCTTGTGCAAAACACGAAGACACAAAAACTAGAATGAATGTAGAAAAAACAGAACTAGATTTATTTTTAGAAACTGTAGAAGACATACCTAAAGACTGGCAATTAGTAGAAGAAGAAGTAGTAGACGGTGAACACGTAGAATTTGATTTTGAAGGCGAACTAAATAAGATAGCTACAGAAAAAGTAGAGTTAAGTACAGGTAGAGCAATACCTGACGCTAAGAGTGAACAAGACGGAATTAGTAAAAAAACATTTGACTACTTTAGAGTAAGATATATTTACGCTGAAGACGAATTTTTAAAACGTAAGACAGGTAAAAAAAGAGATTTTTGCCAAAAAATGTTAGCTGCAAAAAAGTTATACAGAAAAGAAGACATTGACAGAATGTTTAAATTAAACAAAGAGTTTTCACCAAAAGGTTCTAAAGGAGGATATGATAAATTTATTTGGAAAGGAGGAAGTTATTGCCACCATTTTTGGTTGAGACAGATTTATAAGACAAAACTAGGTATTGACGTTAGTACAAAGATAAAAGACGCAGAACTAATAGGATATACAAAAGCAAGAAGTGAAGGATTTACTGCAAAGAAGAACGACAAAAGAGTAGCAATAGCACCTAAACGTATGCCTAGACAAGGTAGAAAAAGTTAAATTATGAGTTACGTATTATTTATTTCACAAAACAAACTAACAGATTCTACTGCAATAGGTGGTAATGTAGACATTGAGTTTATCTTACCATATCTAAAAGTAGCACAAAAGAAACACATAGAACGTGTATTAGGTACAGACCTTTTTGAAGCACTACAAACTAAAATATCAGGTGGCACGTTGTCAGGTGTTTACAAAACCCTAGTAGACGAATACGTACAAGACGCTTTAGTACATTGGGCGTTTTTTGAGTGTATACCGTTCTTACGATTCAAAGTAATGAACAATAACATAGTACAAAAGACAGCAGAAAACAGTACACCGTTAAGTAGACAAGAAGCAAACGATTTACGTGAAGAGGTTAGAAACACAGCAGAGTTCTATACAGAACGTTTAATAGACTATCTAAGACACAATAATAGTAGTTATCCTGAATTAAATACAAACACTAATGAAGACATATCACCTTCTAAAAATGCGTTTTATTCAGGTATGAATTTAGAAAAGGTTAGAGACAGACAAGGTGGTATAACATTAAGTGACTTTTTAACACCTGATTTAAATGAGTAGAAAATATTACAAACCTAAACCAAAAAACGAGAAAGCACTAAAAAGCTATTTAAAAAATGAACGAGATAAAAGACACAGCACAGGTAGGACTAGCAAACGTTAGTGCAATAGGAGTTAGCGTAGCACAGGTAAATGAGGTACTTACATTTGTATCTCTAATCTTAGCTATAACATTTACAATTTATAAATTCACAAAATTCAATGCCAGGTAAACACAAAAAGAAAAAAAAGAAAAAATAATGCCGTATCACACTAAGAAAAAAAAGAAGAAGAAAAAGAAACGTATGTAATGACATACAAGTATTTTAACTTACAAGAGTTCGCAAGTCCTGACGAACCTGATAGTGGTTTGCAAATGAACAGAGAATTTGTTGCACTATTAGACAAAGCACGTGATATAGTAGACGGTCAAATGATATTTAAAATAACATCAGGATATAGAACCGAACACTATAACGACAATGTTATAAAAGCACGTGTAGGTAGTTCACACAAAAAAGGACTAGCTGTAGACATAGCATATAACGGCAGTAGACAAAGATACCTATTACTTAGTTCATTAATGTCCGTAGGTATAAATAGAATAGGTATTGGTAAAACATTTATACATTGTGACGTAGATAACATTAAAGATCAGAACGTCATTTGGACATACGATTATTAACCTTAAATTTTATATTATGAAACAGTATTTAATTATGACAATATTAAAGTCAAAAAAAGTATGGTATACTATCGCAGCAATCGTAGTACCTTTAGTAGCAGAAGCACTAGGAACTGACGAACAAAGCGTGTCTAATATCTTTTGGGCGTTAGTTGCACTAACAGGTGCGCAAGGCGTAGCAGACTTTGGTAAAGATGCAGTCAAATAGATTTAGACTAAAACCACACGAAATAGAAGTATTAATGCGTATGCGTTCTGAACAAACTAGAAACGTATTAGTCATTGGTGATTTACACGAACCTTTTGGGTTAGACGCATACCTTGACTTCTGTATTGAACAATACAAAAAGTACAACTGCACACAAACAGTATTTATAGGCGATATAATAGACAATCACTATAGTTCTTACCACGAGACTAGCGCAGACGGTTTAGGTGGCTTAGACGAGCTAGAATTAGCTATACAGCGTATTCAAAGGTGGTACAATGTATTTAACGAAAAAGGTACTAAAGTTATTATTGGTAATCACGATAGAATGGTTATGCGTAAAGCACAGACAAGCGCAATACCTTCTAAATGGATTAGAAGCTACAAAGAAGTCTTAGAAGTACCTAACTGGGATTTTGTAGAACGTTACGAACAAGACAACGTGCAATATATACACGGTGAAGGTGGCACAGCTCGTACTAAATGCCGTGCAGATATGATGAACACAGTGCAAGGACATTTACACACACAAGCATACACAGAACACTACGTAGGTAAAAATTTTAGAGTATATGGCACACAAGTAGGTTCTGGTATAGATCACGATTCTTACGCTATGGCTTACGCTAAGTATGGTAAGAAACCTGCAATAGGGTGTGCAGTAATTCTTAACAACGGAAAAACACCCCTTAATCTCTTAATGGAGTTATAAACAAACTATCTGTTAATAACTTTTACACAAAATCATTTTATAACTTATTAAAATAATTGTATATTAGCACCATAAAACAAAAATAATTATGGAAACTTATATACCAAAAAACAGTATTAATACTCCCTTACAGCTTTCACAAGATGACCTTGTACAAGAATTACAGGAGTACAAAAGAGATAATGCAAGACTAAGGCAAAACAATGAGACTTATAAATTGCAATATATAGAATTAAGAGAAAAACTATACAAATTATTAGAAACTACAAAATTATAACTATGGAAACTTTACACAATATATATCACAAGTCTACTAACAATTTAGTAGCAGCAAACTTAACTACAAAAGAACTTGACAGATTCTTTAGAACAAACTACAAACATACATACGACAAACCTGTATATCGTATAGAAACTTTTTACAAAAATAAATTTCACAGATTTATGCATAAATACGACCACAAGTTTGTTATGTTTACGCTTATGTTTCTGTTAGGTTATTTAGTAACTAAATTAATACAAGAGTTATGGATGATATAACAATAATAGCTGAAGACTACCTACTAAAACAAGGCGTACAAGTAGGTGTACAAAGACAAGACGTAGCTACTAATGAATACTATAATGATATAGGGTTTGCTAACTATGTAAGACTTATAGGTACAGAAAAACAAATAGAAGAATACAGAGCAACCCAAGACTGGGAAATGCGAGGTGTTTACGAATATGATCTACAAAATAGTGAAAAGCGTGACTTCTATTTAGATATGCACAAAAAAAATAACGATAAAGCGTTAGCAATTATTATAAGGTAAACCTACACCTTCAACGTAGGTAATTTTAAATTTAATATTATGAAAACAAGCAAAATTAAAGAAGTGGTAAACGTAGGCGAACCTTACGGACAATACAAAGTTCTTTACCACAAACTAATTATGGAAAACGGTGATAAACTAGACATTGGAAAAACAAAGAAACAAGAGGTAGGTTATGAATTAACATACGAGTTTACAGGTGATTTAGGACAGCACGAGTTTACAAAAGCAAAATCAGTTAGTCCTATGCGAGAAGAGTTTAACAATTACGTTAAAAACAAGGAAGTGGACAAAATGACTAAACAAGACTGGGAAGAAAAGGACAACAGAAAAGAGTTAGTTATTTCACGACAGGTTGCGTTATATAACGCTACTGCATATTGTAACGCAGATAAATGTTCTCCAGAAGAGATATTAGAAACGGCTAATATGTTTTGCACGTGGATAGTTTCAGGACAAATAAAAAGCAACTTACACGACAAAATACCTTTCTAGTTATGAATTTAGATGACAGATTAATGCAACGTATTTGTAATATTACATCAGAGGTTTGTAATACAAAAGTTAAAGACTTTACTTCTAATTCACGTAAACAACCTTATATTGTAATGCGTGTGGCTGTAGCTAATATTGCATTAATAGAAGAAGAGATTAACTATAAAACAATAGCTAAACATTTAAACAGAGATCGTACTAATATATATCATTATAAAGAAATGCACCACCAGTATTACTACACGTGGCGTTTATATAGAGACACTTATAATAAAATTTTAACAGAGTATAGAGACGTTGCCGAATATGGTATGTCACTTTCAGAGTTTAAATTAAAATTAAAAATGTCAGATATTAAAAAAGTAGATAACAAAGAAATAGAATTAAATGTAGAGACTAAACGTTTTGAGCATAGTTTACAAACTGATCTTAATAACTTAATTGATACAATTAAAAAACTTAAGAAAATTTTAATTAACTATGAGCATAACATTAATATTTTTGTATGAAACATTTACTAAGCAGTTCAGCGTTTCTAATAGTAAACAAAAAACTTGCGTTCATCTTAGGTCTAAAGACTACAGTTTACTTAGCTGACTTGATTAGTAAAGAAGAGTATTTTAAGACCAACGGTTTGTTAGTAGATCGTTGGTTTTTTAATACTGCAAAGAACATACAAGAAGACACCACACTATCACCACACGAACAAAGAAACGCACTTAAATTACTCAAAGAACATAATATAGTAGAAACCAAAATACAAGGTATACCTGCTAAAACACACTTTAGAATAAATGACAATGAGTTACTTAAATTACTCAGTTGTCAAAAAATTGAACAACTAGATGTTAAAAATTTTAACAACTTGGAGTTAAAAAAATCAATAACTATTAATAAGAATAAAGAAATAAGAATAAATAATAATATTAATATATTTAAAGACGAGGTTTTTTCTTACGATTATAATAATGATATGTTACAAGAATTTTATGATTATTGGACAGAACCAAGTAAGACTGGTAAGTTGCGCTACGAAATGCAAAAAACGTGGTGTACTAACAGACGATTAAAGACTTGGGCAAAGCGTAGCAAAGACTACAATAAAAGCACGTCTAAAATAGACATACAATTAAACGAATACGAAAAGGGTAAACAATACTTATGAAGGAAAAACTTTACGATATTATCTCACGAACTGCAATAGAACTAGGACATAAGACAGACGGTAAAACACTTGCAGTATTATCAAAAACATTTGCTTTTGATCTTGAGACAGATAAAAGATTTAGACGATTAACAATAGATGACGTAGACACAGCATTTAGACTTGGTGTTAGACTAGATGAAAAAGATAGTTTTTTAAATATTAGAACTTTCTACAGGTGGTGTCTCACACATAAAAAAAGACTTCAAGAAGCATATTACGAAGTACACACTTTAGGTGCTGATCCAAAAAAAGTACCTTACTATAAACAGAACTTATTAAATAGTGAAAACAATAAGTAAACTAAAAAAGGAGTTAGACAAATGGTTTTCTTTATATATAAGACTGCGTAAAGCAACTGATACAGGACTAGCTCAATGCTACACCTGTGGTAAGGTAGATTACTACAAAAAATTACAATGTGGTCATTTTCAATCACGTAAATTTTTACCTACACGATTTAATGAGCAAAACTGTCAAGTACAATGTGCTAAATGTAATATATTTAGTCAGGGCGAACAATGGTTGTTCGGTCTTAAATTAGACAAAGACTATGGTATAGGTACTGCACAAGACTTAGAATTATTAAGTAAAAGTAAAGTAAAGATTACTAGAGTAGAATACAACGAAAATATAACTTATTACAAAACGCTTGTTAAAAACTTAAAAAAAGAAAAAGGTTTAGATTAAAAAATAAAATTAAATTACAAACGTGAAACCTATTTACGCCAATAAAGAACACGAAATAATAATTGAAAAGTATTTAGACACGGTATGTAGTTTCGCTGAACAATGCGCAAGTAAACCTAAGTATCTGAACTATTTAGATGTTTTAGACACTATTATAGAATACCACAACGAATATAAGATAACCACACATACAGGCAACTGGCTTGACTTTTTGTTAATTATACCTATTAATGTAACAACTATGACGAATGGTTTTTTTGCAGGTATAGAAAATAAAAGAAACATAGCGCAGTTAAGAACGTATCAAATGTTATTGTCAGAAATAATTATAGACGTTATTAGTAAACTTAGAGACATTAAACCTACAAGTGAATAAGATTTATAAAATAGTAGCAGATTGTAGAAAAGATTTTATAGAAATGTCATACGCATTTACAACAGACGAAAACGAAATAAACGAAGTAGTACAAGAACTTATGTTATACTTCTTACAAATGAATAAAGACACACTAAAAAATATATACGACAAAGACGGTAAACAAGGTATTTTAAGGTATGGTGCAGTAGCACTTAGAAGAAGTTTTAATAGTCCACGCAGTCAATACTTCTATAAGTATAAAAAGTACTACACCAAATTAGACGATACCTGTAATATAACTACAAGTGTAAATTATCAACTAGAAAACATACCAGTTATTGACATACCTAAGAGTTACCAAAAGCTAGAACAAATAGACACAGCGCTAGACGATATGTATTGGTATGACCGTGAAATATTTAAACTATACTACTACGAAAAAAACACGCTAGATAGTCTAGCAGAAAAGACAGGTATAAGCAGAAACAGCTTGTACACAACAATAGACAAAGTAAGAAAAGAACTAATAGAATTATTCAATGAGTAAAAAAAGCAAAGGTCTAGGAGACACTATAAAAAAATTTACGTCAGCTACTAAGATAGACAAGCTAGCAAAAAAGATTGCTAAAGCAGTAGGTAAGGACGACTGTGGTTGTGACGAGAGACAAGAGAAACTAAACAAGATGTTTCCTTATAAAACAGAACAAAGAGAATATGACGAAGATTCGCCTATGCATTTAAAACAAGAAATACTATGTGTGTGGCAAAAGATTAAAGACGGACAAGCACCTGACGTTGAAACGAAAAAAAGATTTGTTGAATTGTATAACACTATATATAAAACTAAATATAAACCCACAACTAATTGTGGTTCGTGTTTACATACTATGTGGAAGGGAATTAAAGCACTTTACGAAAAACTATAATGGAGTTTATAAGACATTTATTTGGATTATGTGGTGAAGCACACCCTAATATATTTCATTTGTTTATATATGCACCTGTAATATCTATTATAGTTTATAAAATTAAATCAATATTAAAATGAAAACATTAACACAAAAAGACAGAATAATAAGACACCTTAACGACAAAGGTAGTATCACAGCATTAGAAGCTATGAAGGAATACGGAATAATGCGACTTACTTCAAGAATAAGCGAACTTAAAAACGAAGGATATAATATAAGAAGTGAGTTTGTTAGCTCTAATAATAGATATAATGAACCAGTATCTTTTAGTAAATATTCTTTAGTATGATACTGTTTTTTTTACTAATCATAGGTATTGCATTTATACTTATCATTGGTGTAGCTATTATTGAATTATTAATAGCAAAAGACGAAAACGAGAAACTTTCAGAAAGGACAGACAAAGTAGAACCTAAACACAAAACAATAACGGGTGCGTTATATAGAGACAGAAAAAATGAAAAAAAAAATACCTGATTATTATATAGGCAAAATACACGGCTACGAAGCACGAAAAATAATAGAAGACTATGAACTAAACTATAATATAGGCACGGCAGTAAGTTATCTATTAAGAGCAAACAGAAAACACGAAACATCAAAAGAGTGTATAGAAAAAGCACGTGAACACTTAAGATTTGAATTAGAACGTTTAGAATTATTAGAAAAACCAAATTACGTTTTAAAAAACATAAAAGGTTAATATGACAAGAACACACCAACAAAACAAATACTATTGGAAGTGTATAGTAAAACCACTATGTGATCACACAGGGTATCATAAGTACGAGATGCACGAGCATTTAAAAAATATGTTTATACCTGAACGTACAAGTAACTTAACAACAGAAGACTTTACTTTATTTTGTGAAGAAGTACGTATTTGGGCGCAAAATGATCTAGGTGTTATATTGATGCCACCAAATGAATTTAAGTAGTGAGTATATTTTATAAATATAAAGTTGAATCAATAAAAAAAGATTTATGTAAAGAATGGTTGTTAAAAAAACATTACGCTAAAAGAATACCGTCTATAAGTTATTCATTTGGTTTATATGATTTAAGTAATGGGGTTATGATAGGTTGTTGCACGTATGGAATACCTCCCCAAAATAATGCGTTATTACTTTGTGGTGAAGAAAATAAAAAACACGCTATTGAACTAAACAGATTAATAAAGAATGACGGTTTACCAAAAAATACACAAAGTTGGTTTGTAGCACAAACATTTAAACTATTACCAAAACCTATGATTATTTTAAGTTATAGTGATTGTAATAATGGACATAATGGGTACACATATCAGGCACTAAATTTTTTATATACAGGTGAAGGTGGTAGTGCAAACGAATATTTTTTTAGAAAAAGACAATATACACAAAGACACTTAAATAAAGAATGGATAGAAAAAAGAGGTGGTAAGTGGTGTGATGATTTAACTATTAATGAAAATTTTTTAAAATTAGGTGGTGAAATTATACCACAAAAACCTAAACATAGATACGTTATTTTTTTAGGTAACAAATCTCAAAAGAAAAAATTTAAAAAACTTTTGAAATGGAATATATTACCTTACCCAAAAAAAAAGAATACAAAATATGATACAAGTTATAAAACATCTTCACAATTAAATATGTTTTTGTGAAATAAATAATACTTAATTCTATTATATATTATAAAATTGATTAATCAATCTTTTTCAATTATGGATAAACGAAAAAACAATGGTGGTAAAAGACAAGGTTCAGGACGTAAACCAAAAGCTGAAGAACAAAAGTTAATAGAAAAACTAACACCTTTTAATGACTTAGCCTTAAAAGCTCTACAAGAAAGTTTAGAGAAAAAAGAACAATGGTCAGTTAAATTATACTTTGAATACTTTTACGGTAAACCACAACAAAGAGTAGACGTAACTACAAATGACGATAGTTTACACTTACCGTTAATAAACTTTGTAGATTCTGGAACTGAACAATAAATATCAAAAACTATTTGATTCAGACTGCAGGTATTATATTATAACAGGTGGTAGAGGTTCAGGTAAGTCTTTTGCAGTAACAGTATTTCTTACCTTACTTACTATGTCACAAAACATAAGAGTATTGTTTACACGTTATACAATGGTTTCTGCACACTTATCTATAATACCTGAATTTTTAGAAAAGATTAGTTTACTAGGATTTGAGAATATATTTGATATAAACAAGTCAGAAGTAGTAAACTTAGCAAATGGTAGTGACATACTATTTAGAGGTATAAAAACGTCTGCAGGTAATCAAACTGCAAGTCTAAAGAGTTTACAAGGTATTTCTTGTTGGGTGCTTGACGAAGCAGAAGAACTAATTGACGAAAATACATTTGATACTATTGATTTAAGTATACGAGAAAAGAAAGTGCAAAACAGAATTATATTAGTCTTAAACCCTGTTACAAAAGAACATTGGATATATAAACGATTTTTTGAAGAAAAAGGTGTACCACCTAGTTACAATGGTATCAAAGATAATGTTTGTTATATACACACAACCTACAGAGACAATAAACAAAATCTATCACAAAGTTTTTTAGATCGTATACAAGCTATACGCAAAAACAATATAAAGAAATACAATCACAATATACTTGGTGGGTGGTTAGACAAAGCAGAGGGTGTAGTATTTGAAAACTGGTCAATAGGTAAATTTAATCCTGACAACTTACAAACATCTTGTGGTATGGACTTTGGATTTTCTGTTGATCCTGACAGCTTAACAGAGGTAGCTATAGACAAAACAAAGAACAAACTATATGTACACGAACACATATATAAAAACGGACTAAAGACACACGAGCTAGCAAAGATTATACTTGACAGAGTAGGTAACAAACTAATTGTAGCAGATAGTGCAGAACCTAGACTAATAGAAGACCTAAGACACAAAGGAGTTAATATTAGACCTGTAAAAAAAGGAACTATAGAAAGTGGTGTAACTCGTATGCAAGACTTTGAGTTAGTGGTAAGTCCTGAAAGTGTTAATATAGTCAAAGAGCTTAACAACTATGTATACGCAGACAAAGGTTCTAAATTATATGTAGATAATTATAACCACGCAATAGACGGAATAAGGTATAACGTTATTTATCATTTAGACAACCCTAACGCAGGTAAATACTTTGTGCAATAAGAAAGGGCTGCCTGAAAAGAACATGGAGTATAGGCAACCCTTATAGGGAAACAAGATAAACAAATATACATTTTTAAACTAAATAAACTAAATTTCTATTATATATTATGCGAATTAAAGTTACTAAAGACGACAAGCAGCATAAATTTACTATTAAGAATTGGAGTGATGTAACTTTAGAAACTTGGATAAAACTGATTCAGTCAGAAAACAAAGGCGAAATAGAAAAGTCACAGGATATGATAAACCTAATGACAGATATGCCTAAAGAATTAATTAACCAACTGACTTTAGAAGACGTAACAAAAGTTTTAAAAGTAATTGCAAAGCTACAGACTAGTAAAAACAGTAAGTTTAAACAAGTCATAAAAGTCGGTAATGATCAGTATGGTTTTATACCTGACTTAGAACGTATAACTTTAGGCGAATACGCAGACATAGAACACTACATAAAAGGTGGTATTGAAAAGAATATGCCAAATATCGTAGCAATATTATACAGACCTATTACACAAACAGAAGGTAAGTATTATTCTATAGAAGCGTACGACAGTAGTACAATGAGACTGAGAGCTAGAAAGTTTTTAGAAATGAAAGCACAAGAAGTTCAGCAAGCGTTGGTTTTTTTTTGGACTTTCGCAAGCGAACTATTGAAAATTTTGCAGTTGTATTTAACGGACAAGTTAAAGAAGGCGAGGCAACAGTTGATGAACAATTCGCAAAGAAGTGGGGTTGGTTTGGCGTAATGTATAGACTAACAAATGGTGAAATAGTAAATTTAGACAGGATTACAAAACTTAGTTTATATGAATGTCTAACGTGGTTAAGTTACGAAACAGACTTAAACACAACACAAAAGACAAATTATGGTAAACGACAAGACGTATAATAATTTAGTAGACACATTAGAGCAACTGGGTAACAATCATTTTCAGATCAAGACTGTAACATCAGGTGACATATTTGAAATAGACTTAGAGAAAAATACTTTGTTTCCTCTTATGCACATAAACCCAGTAAACGTCACAGCTAGTAAATCACAGTTTATATTTAACTTTCAAATATTTGTAATGGATTTAGTAGAACCTGACGAAAGCAACGAACAAGAAGTATTAAGCGACTGCCTAAGTATGTGTACAGATATTATAAGCACATTTAAGCACGGTAAAAGTCTTAATCACTACGAAGCTAGTCACGGTGATATACCACAATATTTTGTAGACGATAGTTTTACGCTTGAACCCTTCACAGAGAGATTTGATAATTCAGTAACAGGGTGGGTATTTAATTTACCAGTCATAGTAGAACAAAGTTTTGAAAGCTGCAATATACCACAACCCACAACACAAATAGCAAAATGATAAAATTTAGAATAGGAAAACTTACAATAACATTAATACCACCAAAAATTAGCTATGAAATATGCAACTGTAATGACAAAGCTGCGTGCAATCGTTGTTAAATTAGAGACTTATAACGATTACCCAAAAGCAGCTAGCAATAACGCTAAAAGAGCTATTAAATACAAAGAAGAAAAAGGCACAACTTGTGGCACAAGAGTAGGTTGGACACGTGCAGGACAATTAGCACGTAGAGAAAACATAAGTAGAGAAACTATAGCACGTATGGCTAGTTTTAAAAGACACCAACAAAACAAAGACGTACCTTATGACGAAGGTTGTGGTGGTATAATGTATGACGCTTGGGGTGGCACAGAGGGTGTAGAGTGGGCAATAAGAAAGCTAGAACAGATAGATCAGAAACTTGCAGAAATAGGTGAACGAGGTGGTGTAAGAAAAAGTCCAAAAGCACCTAAGTCAGACACACCTAACCCTAGACCAAAAGGTAAGGGTACAGCAAAAGGTGACGCAAGCACAAGTAGAGGTGCTAAAGTAAGCAAAGCAGATTTAAAGACATTACAAAAGAAGTCAGATGACTTTAACGAGAGATATAAAAAGAAATTAGGTTACGGAGTAACAGTAGGACAACTAAAGGCAGTATTTCAAAGAGGTCTAGGTGCGTTTAACACGTCACATAGTCCACGTATAAAATCACCTTCTCGTTGGGCGTTTGCAAGAGTAAACGCATATTTATATTTAGTAAAGAATGGTAGACCACAAAACCCTAAATATACTACTGACTACGATTTACTACCTAAGAAACACCCAAAAAGTACAAAAAAATAAATAAATAACAATGGCAAATTTAACAGTAACATTAACAGAAAGTGTAACCCTTAATGGATCAGTTAGGGGTTCTACAAATCAATTAACAATAACAGGTATAGAACACGTTTTAGAACGTATAGTAACAGCACCATCAGGTGGAGATACAACAGTATTATTAGCAAAAAGTTTTGTAGCAGCATCAGATAGTGCTTTAGATATTGAAGACACTAAATATATAAGAATAACTAATTTAGATTCTACTAATAGTGTAAACTTATCTTTACAAATAGATTCAGCAGAAAATGATAGTGCAGCAGACGAAAGTGCTACTATACTTTTAGAAGCAGGTAAGTCATTTATAATGGGTACACCACACGATTCTATTTCGGTAAACGATTCAGGTTCAGGTATAAACACTACTTTACACGATTTAGAAAGCATATTAGTAGATAGTGGTTCTAACGCAGTTAAACTAGAA
>CEQC01016867.1_pt1 | contig 14715 bp, 11 predicted proteins | sample 531021 | NCBI WGS metagenome assembly CEQC01 (sample SAMEA2621213, study PRJEB7988) | marine metagenome | biome: marine biome (ENVO:00000447); feature: surface water layer (ENVO:00002042); material: "saline water (ENVO:00002010), including plankton (ENVO:xxxxxxxx)" | depth 5 m
GGAGATCCTCGGCTGCGGCATGGTCCACCCCAACGTGCTGCGCGCTTGCGGGCTCGATCCCGACGTCTATCAGGGCTTTGCGTGGGGCATGGGCATCGACCGTATCGCCATGCTGAAATACGGCATGCCGGACCTGCGCGACTTCTTCGACGCCGATGTGCGCTGGATCGACCATTACGGCTTCCGCCCGCTCGACATCCCCACCCTGTTTGCGGGGCTGAGCGCGTGAGCCGATACACACCGAAATCCCGCCCTTTGGCTATGAACGGGAACAATTGAAATGAAATTCACGCTTTCCTGGCTCAAGGACCATCTCGACACCGATGCCTCGCTCGATGAGATCGTCGAGACGCTGACCATGATCGGCCTCGAGGTCGAAGACGTCGATGACAAGGCAGCCTTCAAGGCCTTCACGATCGCCAAGATCGTCTCCGCCGAACAGCATCCCGATGCCGACAAGCTCAAGGTGCTCAAGGTCGATACCGGGTCCGGCGATCCGGTGCAGGTCGTCTGCGGCGCGCCCAATGCGCGTGCGGGCCTCATCGGTGCTTTCGCGGCACCCGGCACCTATGTCCCGGGCATCGACGTGACGCTGGGTGCTGCCGCCATTCGCGGCGTCGAGAGCTTCGGCATGATGTGCTCCGAGCGCGAACTCAAGATTTCCGACAATCACGAGGGCATCATCGACCTGCCGGACGATGCGCCGGTCGGCAGCTCTTACGCCGCTTATGCCGGTCTCGACGATCCGGTCATCGACATCAACTTGACGCCCAACCGTCCCGATTGCACCAGCATCTACGGCATTGCCCGTGATCTGGCCGCTGCCGGTCTCGGCAAGCTCAAGGACGGTTCGGTCGAACCGGTCGCCGGTGAGGGCGAATGCCCCGTCGATGTCACCATCGAAGCGACTGATCTCTGCCCCGGTTTTGCGCTGCGTCTGGTGCGCGGCGTGAAGAACGGCCCGTCGCCGCAGTGGATGCAGAAGCGCTTGATCGCCATCGGCCTCAGGCCCATCAACGCGCTGGTCGATATCACCAACTACGTCACCTTCGATCGCGGTCGTCCGTTGCACGTCTTCGATGCTGCCAAGGTCAAGGGCGACCTCGTGGTTCGCCGCGCCAGAAACGGTGAAAAGGTTCTCGCACTCGACACTCGCGAATATGAACTGGGTTCCGACATGTGCGTGATCGCCGATGACAATGGTGTCGAATCCATTGCCGGCATCATGGGCGGGGAGCATTCGGGCTGCGACGAGACGACAACCGACGTGCTCATCGAATCCGCACTCTGGGACCCGATGAACGTGGCCCGCACCGGACGCGACCTCGGTATCGTCACCGATGCACGCTACCGTTTCGAGCGCGGCGTCGACCCGGAATTCATGGCGGACGGCATCCAGCTTGCCACGCGTCTGGTGACCGATCTATGCGGCGGCACACCGTCCGAAACCCTCATCAAGTATGGCGAGCCCACCTCGAAGGAGGGAGAGCTCGTCGGCGAGACCGGCCATCACTATCACGAGGTCGATTTCCCGCTGACCGAAACCAAGCGCCTGACCGGTCTCGATGTCGACCGTGAGGAGAGCATCGCCATTCTCGAAAAGCTCGGTTTCAAGGCCAAGGGCACGACTGACGGCGATACCATCCGTTTCGTGGTTCCCTCTTGGCGTCCAGATGTCGATGGCAAGGCCGATCTGGTTGAAGAGGTCATGCGCATCCACGGCGTCAACGAGATCGAGCCTGCGCCGCTGGAAGGTCATGCGGCGGTCAACGGCAAGATCCTGACGACGCTGCAGATCCGCACCCGTCTGGCCCGCCGCACGCTCGCAGCCCGCGGTATGCACGAGGCCGTTACCTGGTCCTTTATACCGGAAGATCACGCGAAGGCCTTCGGCGGCGGCAAGCCCGAACTCAAGCTGTCCAATCCGATCTCGGCGGACATGTCCGACATGCGCCCCTCGCTGCTGCCGGGTCTCTTGGCCGCTGCCGGCCGCAATGCCGACCGTGGCTTTGGCGATACGGCAGTCTTCGAGGTCGCGGCCACCTATGAAAGCGATGCGCCCGAGGGGCAGCGCCGTGTGGCCGGCGGTATTCGCCGCGGAACGGCGACGCTCGAAGGCGCGGGTCGTCACTGGGATGGTGCGGCGGAAGCCGTCGGCGTCTTCGATGCCAAGGCCGATGCCTTCGCGGTGCTCGAAGCCTGCGGTGCACCGGTCGATCGCCTGATGATCGAACGCGGCGCGCCCGACTGGTTCCATCCGGGCCGTTCCGGCGTCATCAAGCTCGGCCCCAAGGTGGTGCTCGGCTATTTCGGCGAGTTCCATCCGAAGGCGCTCGAATCGCTCGATGTCTCGGGCCCGCTCTGTGGCTTCGAGGTTTATATCGACGCGATCCCCGAGCCGCGCGCCAAGGCGACCCGCACCAAGCCGGTGCTCGCCCTTTCGCCGTTCCAGGCCGTACGCCGTGACTTCGCCTTCGTGGTGAACAGCGACGTGGCCGCCGGCGACATCGTTCGCGCCGCGACCGGCGCCGACAAGGCGCTGATCACCGGGGTCAAGGTCTTCGATATTTTCGAGGGTGCCTCGCTGGGCGAAGGCAAGAAGTCGGTGGCGATCGAGGTCACGCTTCAGCCGCGCGACAAGACGCTAACCGAGGAAGAACTCGAAAAGGTCTCGGCTAAGGTCGTCGCCAATGTCGAGAAATCGACCGGCGGGACATTGCGGGGCTGACCGGCAGCCCCGCCTGGTGGTCCAGATATTCAGGACGGCTGGCTGATAGCCGGTCTCTTGGCCATCCGCATGATCAGATAAAGCGGCATCGCCAGCGACAGCCCGACGGCTAGCGTTGCGGGGAGGACAATCCACCACCCCGCGACGCCCTCTCGTCTCGCGTCGAGACCCGACCAGATCCAGAAGGTAAGGGCGGATAGGAGAAGGTCCGCGGAAAAACCGGCAGCGACCGGATTGGCGAACCCTCCGGCGATAAAGCCGGAGATATCCGGTCCGTTTCGGGCAACGAACTGGGAAAAGAAAATCCAGGGAATAACGGTGCCTGCAAGGGCAAGAACGGCATAGACAGGGCGCATGTGTGTCTCCGATGAACAGGTTTTGCGATACGCCACTTGTCGCGCCATGAGGTAATCCTCACAATTACCTGTCGGGTAATGGAGGAATGAACCGGATGACGCCCCACACATCCACGCGCCCGCTTTTCGCAGCGAGTCTGCGCGACTGGCGGCAGCATCGCGGCGAAAGTCAACAGACCCTCGCCAACCGGGCCGGCATCTCGACCCGGCACCTGTCATTTCTGGAGACCGGGCGGGCGCGCGCCAGCGAAGGCATGGTATTGCGCCTGGCCGATGCACTCGATCTGCCGTACCAAGCGCGCAACGAGATGCTGGCGGAAGCAGGATTTCATCCTCGCTTCGGTGTGGAGCCGGCAAGCGGGTTGGAGGCGTTGCCCGAAGCAGTCAGGAATGCCGCTGCGCTTATTCTGGCCAATCATGATCCCTATCCTGCGCTCTGCCTGAATTCGGCCTATGATATCCTCGCCGCGAATGCAGGCTTCGGACGGCTCGCGGATTCTTTAGCTGTCGCGCCAGGCGGAAATCTGCTGCATCTCATCTTCGATCCCGGCCCGGTGCGCGATGCCATCGTCAATTGGGAGGCGCTCGCGGCGCTGATCCATCGGCGGATATTGCGGGAAATGCGTCATCTCGGTTCAAGAAGCCTGCTGGCACGGCGCTATGCAGAGATTGCGCCACACCTGTCCGACCTGGCGATTGAGGCGAGCATTCTGCCGGCCGAGCCCGCTCTTGCGATTGAACTCCGGATCGGCGGCGAGACGTCCGCGTGGCTGACGACAGTGACCACGCTTGGTACCGCGCAGGATGCGCTCACCGAGGGGCTTCTGATCGAGCAGTACTTCCCCGTCCCGGTCGGAAACGAACCTGTCGCCCCAAAAGGATGATCCCGCCGAATGAAGTACGGGGCAAATTGCCCCGTACTTGTTGTATGCGCGTCAGTGCGCCAGCATTTCCTCGACGATCTCCTTGCCGTTGAGCGATGCGGGATAGTAGGTCGGCCAGTTCGTCAGTTCCGAGAGAACCTCGGCCCGGTCGTCACCCCAATAGAGATGGTAATGGTCCGCCTTTTCGGGCGCGATCTTGTGGTCGCTGAACTGGATGTAGCTCGGCGCGCTTTCGTCGCCCTCCACCTTCTTGAAGATAAAGCGCACGCCCCTGTTGCCCTTCTTGTAGGTCAGGATTTCGTAGCCGTCGCTCTCGTACCGACCGCTGACCGAGCCCTCGGGACGATGAAAGGTGACCTTGCCTCCATCGATTTCGATGCCGTCGACACCGGTTTTGTAGCCGGCTTCATAATAGGCCTTGTAGCCCTCGGCACTTTTGTCGCCGTGCTCTGCCTTGTGCGCGAAGACAGGATCAAGCGTGCCGTCGCGAAGATAGGGGTACACCGACTGCCAGTCGCCTTCCCAGTCGGAGAGATCGCGCGCCGCGACTTGGTCGTCCTCGAAGTAGCCCGCGTGAACATCCTTGTTCTCATCGCCATGGGCATGTGCGTGCTCGTGCGAATGCCCTGCCTTGTCGGAAGCGCCTGCGGCGGCCGGGACTGCGATGAGAGCCAGGCTGAGAGCGCAAGCGCGGAAGATGTTCGTGGGAAGTGAATTTGTCATGTCGTGACCTCTTTGAAATGCAGGCGACCCGCTCAAATGCGAATCGTAACGTTATTACGTAACGAATTTGAATTAGACGAAGCTGAATGATGTGACAAGCACCTCTTCACTTTTCCCGAGGAAGACCGATATCGAGTCTGCCCGGCGCAACTGGCGGCCCGATTGAACATCTCATGAGGCTAGCCGAAACATGCAGGATGGTTGTAAAACCCCGCGGACATTCCCTTGGAAGGCCTTTTTATGAACCTCATTCTCAACTCCGACAGCTACAAATATTCCCACTTCCTGCAGTACCCGCCGGAGACGGCGACGATTTCGGCCTATGCCGAGGCGCGGCGCGGTGGGCCCTACGAGAATGTGCTGTTTTTCGGTCTGCAGATGTTCCTCAAGGAGTATCTCTCGGGCCGGGTGACGATGGAGGATGTCGAGGAAGCTGACGAATTGATCACCGCCCACGGTCTGCCGTTCAATCGTAAAGGGTGGGAAACGCTGGTCGAGCGCCATGGGGGCAAGCTGCCGCTCCTGATCGAGGCGCTGCCGGAGGGGCAGATCGTGCCCGTCGGCACGCCGCTCATTCAGGTGCGCAACACGGATCCCGATTTCTTCTGGCTTCCGACCTTCCTCGAAACCGCGCTCCTGCGCGCGATCTGGTATCCGTCAACGGTAGCCACGCTCTCGCACAGCGTCCGCGAGATCATTGCGGCGTCTCTCGAACGCACCTGCGACACGCCCGGTGAGGTGCTGCCGTTCCGCCTCCATGACTTTGGCGCGCGTGGCACAACCTCACTCGAACAGGCAGGACTCGGCGGGGTCGCCCATCTGGTGAGCTTCCTCGGTACCGACACCGTGGCCGGCCTCGTTGCCGCCCGGCGCTACTACCACGAGCCGATGGCGGGCTTCTCGATCCCCGCGGCCGAGCACTCGACCATGACGAGCTGGGGCGAGGACCGCGAGACGGAAGCCTATCGCAACATGCTCACCCAGTTCGGCGGTCCCGGCAAACTGGTCGCGGTCGTCTCGGATTCCTATGATCTCTACCGGGCGGTCAAGAACATCTGGGGCGAAGAACTCAAGGCAGAGGTCGAGGCCACAGGCGGTACGCTGGTGGTCCGCCCCGATTCCGGCGATGCCAGCCGGGTGCCGGTCGACACGCTCGTCATGCTCGGCGAGATCTTCGGCTTCACCACCAACGAAAAGGGCTTCAAGGTTTTGAACCCCGCCGTCCGCGTCATCCAGGGCGACGGCATTACGCCCGAGACCATTCGCATCATTCTCGGCCGCATGGAAGATCTCGGCTGGTCGGCTGAAAACATGGCTTTCGGCATGGGCGCCGGTCTTCTCCAGAAGGTCAATCGCGATACGCTGCGCTTCGCCATGAAGGCCAATGCCCGGCAGGACAAGGATGGCGAATGGCATGGGATCAACAAGAACCCCAAGACCGATCCCGGCAAGGCCTCCAAGCGCTACCGTCAGGCCGTGGTGATGGAAAACGGCGCGCCTGTCGCCGTGCCGCTCAAGGATCTCGGCGACCGCGAGAACATGCTCAAACCCGTCTGGGAGAATGGCGAACTGCTGGTGGACTGGAAGCTCTCGGAAATCCGCGACCGCGCCAACGGCAATTAGGCTCTCATGCCTTAGGCTGTTGAACCGCGGACTGTGTGGTCCACGCCAGCAAGGCTGCGAGGAAACAGCATGCGGCAATCGTCCAGGCGACCGCGGCAAAGGCCGCGTCGCTGGCCGCCAGCCGCAATGCTTCGCTCTCTGCGGGTAGTCCGCTGGCAGGCTCTCCGAAGCCTGGGATCGGACCCGGCGCGCCACCCAGATGGTTGGCATAGACGAGAGCGGCGAGACTGCCCATCGCGGCAACCGCCACCAGTCCGGCGATGCGTGAGATCGCATTGTTGATGCCCGACGCGGCCCCCGTATCCGCGTCCTCGACCGAGGTCATCACGGCGGTCGAAAGCGGCGAGACGACAAGCGACATGCCGAGCCCCATCACGATCATCAGCGGAAACACCGCCTCCCAGAAGAGATGCAGGCCCATGCCGACCGTCAGCGCCAGACCCGCGAACGAACAGCCGACCATCGCGCTTCCGACCGTGATCGGCATTCTCGGGCCGAGACGGTCCGACAGTCGCCCCACAGGACCCGAAAGCAGCGCGATCGAAGCCGACAGCGGCAAGAAGACGAAACCTGCCGTTGCAGGTTCGATGCCCCAGCCGGCAATCAGCAGCATCGGCAGATAAAACAGATTGGCGCTCAAGGCGAAATAGAGAACGAAGGTCGCGGCATTCGCACCCGCAAAGGGCAGGATCGAGAACAGCGACAGGTTCACCATCGGCACTTTCACGCGCAATTCGTAGACGACGAAGATCGCGAGCGCGGCGAGCCCGGCGACGATTGCAACGATTGCTCGCCCTGGCATCGCATTGCCGCTTTCCGCCACCATGTCGGTGAGCCCCCAGGCCAAAGCGCCGAAGGCGATGATCGCGAGGGCTGCGCCTCCGAAATCCAGCCTTCTGCGCTCGCCGGGCGGATCGTCGGGCACCCGCATCAACAGGAAGACCGCGATCGCCCCGAGCGGCAGATTGATCGCGAAGATCATCCGCCAGGCACCGTCACCAAATACCGAGAGGACCCCGCCGCCGAGCACCGGCCCGATGGCGGTAGTCAGAGCGGAAGCCGCAGCCCAGATGCCGATAGCCCGGCCGCGCTCGCCCTTCGGATAGGCCTTTGCGATGATGGCGAGGCTGCCGGGGATCATCAGCGCCGCACCTATCCCCTGCACCCCGCGGGCGAGAATGAGAGTGGCGGCAGTCGGCACCACCGCGCAGATCATCGATGCGAGAACGAAGAGAATGATGCCTGCGATGAAGGTCCTGCGCAGGCCGAAGCGGTCACCGGCTCCGCCGCCCACCAGAATGAGGGCGGACAGCGTCAGCGCATAGGCGTTGGAAACCCATTGCGCATCGGCGAGTGAGGCGCCGAGATCGGCGCGGATCGCCGGCATGGCGACAGAGACCACCGAGCCGTCGATGAAGCCGAGCGCGGAAGCGAGGATCGCCGCGAACAGGACATGCCGCCGCCGGTTCTCCGGGCAGAAGGTGGAGCCCGCCGCAGGCAGGGTGCTTATATGTGCGGGGCCGGAACCGGGATCGGAAATGGTCTGCATGAACCGACCCTAGTTTGAACCGGTCCATCGGGGAAGACGAGAAATTGTCAGCTTTCGCCGCCTTGCAATTTGGGCGCGAAGAGGGTTTTCTGCGCGCCGATCAAGTCTAGGCCGCATGACGGCCGATATTGGGAGAGAAATCATGTTCCGTTGGGGTGTATTGTCGACCGCCAAGATTGGCCGCGAATTTGTGGTGCCGCAGATCCAGGACAGCGTGAACGGCATCGTCGCCGCGGTCGCCAGCCGCGATATTTCCCGCGCCGACGAATTCGCCAAGCGCTTCCAGATCGCCAAGGCCTATGGCTCCTACGAGGAACTGCTTGGAGATCCGGAAATCGACGGCGTTTACATTCCGCTGCCGACCTCGCAGCACATCGAATGGTCGATCAAGGCTGCGGAAGCCGGCAAGCATGTGCTCTGCGAAAAGCCGATTGCGCTCAAGGCGGACGACATCGAGCCGGTGATCGCAGCGCGCGACAAGGCCGGCGTGGTTGTTTCCGAGGCCTTCATGGTCACCTACCACCCGCAGTGGTTGAAAGTGCGCGAGCTCATCGAAAACGGCGCGATCGGCAAGCTGGTCCACGTCCAGGGTGCGTTCTCCTATTTCAACGTCGATCCCGACAACATGCGCAACCGGCCGGAGCTGGGCGGCGGCGGACTGCCCGATATCGGTGTCTATCCGACCGTTGCGACCCGTTTCTCGACCGGCAAGGAGCCGCAGAAAGTCCGTTCGATCGTCCATCGCGACCCGAATTTCGGCACCGATATCTTTGCCGACGTTACTGCCGATTTCGGCGACTTCACCATGGGCTTCTACGTTTCGACCCAACTCGCCGCACGTCAGCTGATGGTCTTCCATGGCGACAAGGGGTTCATCGAGGTAACGGCCCCCTTCAACGCCATCGAGTGGGGCATGCCGGAGGTGAAGCTCCACTCCGCAGGCCACGACAAGGAAGAGATCTTCCGCTTCGCCGGCGTGCGCCAGTATCGCACCGAAGCCGAGAATTTTGTCCGCCACGTTGAGGGCGAAGGCAATCCGATCTTCACGCTCGAGGATTCGGTCAAGAACCAGAAGTTCATCGACGCGATCTATCGTGCGTCTGACAAGGACGGCTGGGAACAGGTCTGATCAGTTTGCGCCGATGACAGCGGGACCGGGCTCAGTGGATCTCGGTCTCGGTCTTCGGTTTGCCGAAGACGAAGTGAGAATAGCCGAGATAGGAAAACACCGTCGCCGACGCGGACGAGATGATGAGTGCCAGGAATGGCGAGATACTCGGCATCAGTGCGATGAGCACGGAGAATACGCTGTAATTGATGAATGCCGAGGCCAGGCCGACGCTGCCGTAGCGGGCGCCTTCTGATCGGAGCGTCCGTCCGGATGCATCGAAGGTGAAGCGTCGATTGATCATCCAGGTGCAAGTCATTGCCGCCGCGATCGCAAGGGCGCGACCGACATACGGGCCGAACGGCGTGTAGTGCAGGACCAGAAACAGCACGACCATATCGACGATGAAGCCGGTCCCCCCGGCAATCAGGAATTTGATGATCTTGCGCATCTGGCCTTACGTCACGCCGTGGATTTGCTGCGCTTTAACCGCGCCACCGCATGTTTTGCAAGCTCTGCGGGTTCAGTTTCCGCTAATTGACCCACTTCGGTTGCACTTTCCTCGACGCCCGGGTGTGCCAGTTGTCCGCCCAGTGGCTTGAAGGTCATGTAGTGCAGACGCTTCTGCTCCATCCGTCCGCGGGCCACCGAATCAAGGATCATTCCGGCCGAAAACAGCATCAGCGCCATCATGACGAGCGCCATGGAGAGCACCCAGGTCGGCATGCGTCTGACCAACCCGGTTTCGAAATATTCGATAAGAACTGGCGTCATGAAGATCATCGAAACGGCCAGAACACCCAGGCTGAGATAGCTGAAGAAATAGAAGGGCCGGGTCTCCTTCATCAGCATGGCCAGCATCCAGAGAATGCGGCTGCCGTCACCGAATGTCGAAAGCTTGGATTCCGACCCCTCGGGCCGGCGTCCGTAATCGAGCTCGAGTTCGGCAACCGGAATTTTCAGCATCGAGGCGTGGACGCTCATTTCCGTCTCGATCTCGAAGCCGCCGGATACGGCGGGGAAACTCTTGACGAACCGTTTGCTGAAGGCCCGGTAGCCGGAGAAGATATCGGTAAAGCCGCGACCGAACAGAAGCCTGTAAAGCCGGTTGAACACCGAATTGCCGAACGCGTGACCGCGCCGTCCCGCATCGGAGGTCACGCCGCGCCTTGTGCCGACGACCATGTCGCAACGTTCCGACTTGAGGACCCGGATCAGTTCCGCCCCGTCTTCCGGCGCGTAAGTCCCATCGCCGTCGGCCATCAGGTAGATGTCGGCATCGATATCGGCAAACATCCGGCGAACCACGTGGCCCTTGCCCTGACGGGGCTCGCGCACCACGATTGCGCCCGCGACCGCTGCCTTGAGCGCGGTGTCGTCGGACGAATTGTTGTCATAGACATAAATGCGGGCTTCCGGGATCGCCTCGCGAAACCCCTTCACCACACTGCCGATGGTCTGCCCCTCATTATAGCAGGGAAGCAGCACCGCAATTTGCAGATCATGCACGAGACGATCGCTCATAGGGTTCTCCACGGGCGGGGGTGAGAGCCGCCGCCGCCCGCTTTACTATTTCTTGAGAAGGTTAAAGCTAGGTTGCGCCCTGTTCGATTATGGTCGGGAGCTGACGGTGGCATTTCGCGAAAACCTTGGCCCTTCGGGAGATTTTGGGGGAAGGCCGCAGGTAGCATCCGACGCTTTGACAGGCCTGCACCGGCCCGTCTGGATCGCCTTCTTCCTTTTCGTTCTCGTCTTCGTCGCAGCGCAGCTCATCTGGCCGGGAGACTATGTCGGCAAGGACAATGACGATATCATGCGTCTCGTCGTTGTCCGCGACTTCCTCCAGGGTCAGGGCTGGTTCGACAACATGCAGTATCGCCTCGGGATGGCGGGCGGTACACCGATGCACTGGTCGCGGCTCGTCGACCTGCCCCTTGCCTTCCTCATTCAGTTCTTTTCGCTTTTCCTGTCGCAGACGAATGCGGAAAAGGCAGCGCTTCTCGTCTGGCCGCTCCTGACCGTCGTACCGCTCCTTTATGCTGTCGCCGCAGGCTCCCGCCGTATGGGCCAGAAGGAATGGCAGGTCGCCGGTTTCATCGGTCTCATCGGCGCTGTGCTTTTTGTCTTGTCGTCAAACCGCTTTCGTCCCGGTTCCATCGACCATCACAATGTGCAGCTTGCGATCATGGCTGTCCTCGCGGCCTGCCTCATCCAGTCGCCCGCACGCGCGAAATTGCACGGGGTTGCAGGCTTTTGCGCTGCACTTGCTATAGCCATCGGCGCGGAGACGACGCCGCTGATTGCGGTTGCTTGCGGTATCGTCGCCGTCAACTGGTTCTGGTACGGGGAGCGGGCGCGCGGTGCGACGTTGGCGTTCGGGGTAACGCTGGCCATCGCGCTCACGGGGTTTTTCTATCTCACGATTCCACCGGTTCGGTATGGGGTGGTTGTCTGCGACGCGCTGTCCCTGGGCTACTACGCCTTGGGTATCGTCGGCGCGGGTGGCCTGTCGCTGGCCGCGGCAACGGTGTCGGGACAACCGCGTGCCGTCAGGCTGGGCGCTCTGGCTGCGGTCGGAATTGCCACAGCGCTCGCGGCCCTCTGGATTGCGCCGCAATGCGTGTCCAATCCGCTCGACAGTCTCGACCCGCTCCTCAAGGCGATGTGGCTCGACTGGGTCATGGAAGCGCAGCCCGTCTGGAAGCAGATCAGGTATCAGCCTTTCACCGCGGGCGCGTTTTACGTCACGCCGCTGGTAGCTTTCGTCGTCGGCATTCAGGCCATTCGCAAAGGCCGGATGGTCCGCGAACATGTGATCCTGCTGACGCTGATCATTGCGGCCTACGGAATTGCCCTGGTCCAGATTCGTGGCGCGGTCTTCTCCAACCTCCTTTCGATATTCATTCTCGCGCCGATGCTCGCCTTGCTGCGAGCCCGCGCCCATGCCGACGCGAAGAACGTGAAGAAGGCGCTGACATTCGCCGCGATGGCTCTTGCCTGCGTGCCCTTCGTCTGGGCCATCTTCGGACTTCTTGTGTCCAAGGCTTTCGACGGAGCTGACGAGGTGCAGCAGACGCGGACGGCCATGAGTACGGCGGCAGGAGCCTGCTTGACCGAGGACGCTCTCGCGCCGCTACGCGAGGAGCCGGACGGGGTCGTCGCCAATGCCTCCAATCTTGGCGCGCCGATCTTGCGGTTCACCGGGCACCGCACGCTTTCAGCCCCCTATCACCGGAATCAGGCCGGTATGCTGACCGCTCTGCGTATCGGAATGTCGCCGCCGGCGCAGGCGAAATCCTATCTCGATCAGGCGGGTGTCACGCTGCTGACCTTCTGTGCTGCCGACCCGCAGGTCGAACGTGTGATGGAAGAAGCGCCGGACGGCCTCTATGCCCGACTCGAGAAGGGCCAGATCCCGGTCTGGCTGCAGCCGATCGAGAGCACGATGGGCAAGCCGGTCGAGATATTCCGTTACCGGCCTTAAAGCGGCTTGACCCGTGCGGGCGGTTGCAACCCGCGCCGCGCGGAGTATCCTTTCACGGCAAGTGATTTGCACGGTGGGCCCGTGCCGGAGGAAGACTTGAACCGCATGAACCCGTATCGCAGGCTGACGCGCGCAGCCATGCTCGTTTGCGCCCTGGCTACAGGAATCCCGGCAGCCAATGCCGCCGATGGCAACGCCGTCGCCAAACAGCTTTTCGGCCATGCCAAGCTTCCGGCCGCCATCGCATCCGAGCCGCACGGTTTTTATTCCAAGGGCTGCATCGCAGGTGCCGTCGCCATTCCGGTCGATGGGCCGACCTGGCAGGCCATGCGCCTGTCGCGCAACCGTCGTTGGGGCCATCCGGACATGATCGCGCTTGTCGAGCGCCTGTCGCGGGAAGTCGCCCAGTATGACGGCTGGCCGGGCCTGCTGATCGGCGACATCTCGCAGCCGCGCGGAGGTCCTATGTTGTCGGGCCACGCGTCCCACCAGATGGGACTGGATGCGGATATCTGGCTCAACCCGATGCCGAGCCGCAAGCTGAGCTATCGCGAGCGCGAGGATACTTCCGCAGTCTCGATGCTGAAGAACGATACACTCTACGTCGATCCTGATCGCTGGACCGATGCTCATGCGCGTCTGATCGTACGCGCTGCGAGCTACCCGGAAGTAGAACGCATCTTCGTCCATCCCGGCATCAAGAAAAAGCTGTGCGACACCTGGAAGGGCGATCGCTCGTCATTCGGCAAGATCCGCCCCTATTGGGGCCATCACTACCATTTCCACATCCGCATCAATTGTCCGAAAGGGGCCACGGATTGCCGGTCGCAGGCCCCGAGCCCGTCAGGCACTGGCTGCGACAAGTCGCTCGCCTGGTGGTTTACAGACGAGCCATGGAAACCGGCCAAGCCAGCCAAACCCGGAGACAAGCCGAAAAAGAAGCGCGAAATGAGGCTCTCTGAATTGCCGGCCGCTTGCGCGCGCATCATCGACGCCCCGTCAGTTTCGTCGGAAGCTGCGGCCACATTTCAGCCCGGCATGGCCGTTGCGAGAGCCAGCGCCTATTCCGTGCTTCCCGCGAACGACGTGCCGATCCCGACGCCCAGGCCCGTCAATTGACTGACATGATGGCGGTCTAACCAGAAGGCTTCCGCCCGCCGCCACCTTTACAGATGGGACGAAATAGCTCTAATCCGATTTTCAAATCGGTTTAAATTGAAAGGCCCTGCTGTCATTCCACCGCAAGAAGGCGCGATCGCCCAGGCAATCGGAACAGCACTACAGGATAAGAGATGCAGACTGGCAACGAAACCAATCCCTCTATCGCCTTTCCGGTTCTGATCGGGGACATCGGCGGCACCAATGCGCGATTTGCCATTCTCGTCGATGCCTATGCCGCGCCGAAGGAATTTCCCGTAATCCCGACGGCCTCCTACGCGACGATCGACGAGGCGATCCAGCGCGGGGTGCTCGACAAGACATCGGTCCAGCCCCGCACCGCGATCCTGGCCATTGCCGGTCCGATCAAGGAAGACGAAGTCGATCTCACCAATGCGCCCTGGATCGTCAAGCCGCGGCAGATGATTGCCGAAATGGGGTTCACTGAGGTCATTCTCATCAATGATTTCGAAGCCCAGGCGATGGCTACCACCTCGGTGGAATCGAAATATCTCGAGAAGATCGGCGGCGGCGAAGTCCGCCAGGCGGCGTCCCGCGTGGTTCTTGGCCCGGGCACCGGTCTCGGTGTCGCCGGTCTCGTCCATGCCCGCCACACCTGGTACCCGGTCCCGGGCGAGGGCGGTCACATGGACATGGGCCCACGCAGCGACCGCGATTTCGAGCTGTTTCCGCATTATGAACGCATTGGCGGACGCATTTCCGGCGAGCAGCTTATCTGCGGGCGCGGGCTCATGAACATCTATCGCGCCATCTGCAAGGCAGACGGACGTGAGGTCAGGGCGGCGAGCCCCGCCGAAGTCACCTCCGCCGGACTTGACGGCATGGATCCTGTGGCGGTCGAAACACTCGAGCTCTTCTGCACCTATCTCGGCAGGCTCGCCGGCGATCTGGCCATGGTCTTCATGGCGCGCGGCGGGGTTTATCTCTCCGGCGGCATCGCCCAGATTGTGCTGCCGGTGCTGCGCCATCCAGGTTTCCGTCAGGCTTTCGAGGACAAGGCCCCGCATGGCGAGATCATGCGCCAGATCCCGAGCTTCGTCGTCACTCACCCGCTGGCCGCCCTGAGCGGCATGGCGGCCTA
>CEQC01016243.1_pt1 | contig 14713 bp, 17 predicted proteins | sample 531021 | NCBI WGS metagenome assembly CEQC01 (sample SAMEA2621213, study PRJEB7988) | marine metagenome | biome: marine biome (ENVO:00000447); feature: surface water layer (ENVO:00002042); material: "saline water (ENVO:00002010), including plankton (ENVO:xxxxxxxx)" | depth 5 m
GACGTCTTCATCTGCAAGCTGCGCAAGAAGCTCGCGACGGCTGCCGGTGGCAAGAATTACATCGAAACTGTCTGGGGTCGCGGTTACGTGCTGCGCGAGCCGGATGAGAGTGAGATCCGCGAAAGCGCCTGATCGCATGAGCGTCAGCTGACTATCCCCGTCAGCACAGGCCTGATCTGAACGAGCCCGCCGCAGATGGCGGGCTTTTTCATTGGGCATTTCGCCGCTCGCAAAGAGCTCAGGCAGCGACCGAATATTTGGCGAAGGCCGCCTCGAGGACCTGGCGGTCGAAGGGCTTGGTGAGAAAATCGTCGGCGCCGGCACGCTTGCCGACCATCAGCACCTTGATGTCGTTTTCGATGGTGCAGTAGTAGATCCGCACCCGATCACCCCCCTGCATCTGACGCACGGTGTGAATGACGCTGAGCGCATCGGGCATTCCGGCATCGATGATCAGGATTGCGGGCAGTTGTGCCTCGCACATCATCAGGGCTTCACTGCTGTTGGAGGCTTCAACGACCTGGAAGTTCATGCCGCCCAGTATCCGCTTTGCCACCTTGCAGATCACTGCTGAATCGTCTGCGATCATCAACCGCTGTTGCATCTGTTCACTCCTTGACCCTTACCGGGCTTCCCCACCCGGCCGGACTTGTGTGCCCGGATTGGGTAAAGGCTAAGCGAAACCACCGAATATTCGGTAAGCAGACACACTTAACAGTTGGTTGAACAGCGGTGGCGGGCCAGGACGGCCCGCCTCAGAGTGAGATCAGGCGGGGTTGGCGGTGAAGACAACCTCTTCGGCATTTGCCGAGCAGTTGATCTTCATGCCGGCCTCATCGGCCAGAAGCACGGTGTAGTAGGGCTGGATCGCGTGCGCGTCGATGGCTTCCTCGAGCTGACCCGAATGGATCTCGAGAAACTTCGGCGGGACGCGAACCATGCGGCCCTTGCAGACGAGCTTGAACTGCGGGGTGGTTTCCAGCTCATCAAGGGTGATGTCGATTGTGCCGCCACGCGGGATTGCGCCATAAGCGACGAGGAAAAGGTTGAGCAGCAGCTTCACCTTGTTCTTCGGAATGATCGCACGCGGGCCGGTCCAGGTGACTTCCGTCTTGGCGTCGGCTGACACGAAATCCATGACGGCCTTTTCGGCTTCTCCGGTGTCGATCGACGCGCCGACCGAGCCCGATGCACCGAAGGCGAGGCGGGCGAACTTCAGGCGAACGGAGGCATTGAGCGCGCTCGTGCGGATCAGGTCCATCGCGTCTTCGTCGGCACCGCCCTCATCGAGCAGTTCGAGGCCGTTGTTGATCGCGCCGACCGGCGAGATGATGTCGTGGCAGACACGGCTGCACAGCAATGCCGCCAGGTCGGGTCCCGAAAGTGTCAGATTGGGGTTCTTCGACATGTGCCGTCTCCTGTCCCTTTGGTGTCCCGAATCGCCGATTAACGCCGAAACTGCACCGGAGCCGCATCTTTCGCAAGCGAAAGCCCTGATTCCGGTCGCAGCCGCGCGCCCGTCGGAGGCGGGATGTCTGGAGCCATAATGACACCACATTTGGTAAACCGCTTATTAATACCCTGGTAGCAAAATGGGAAAGAACCAGACGGCGCGCGCCGTCATGCCTCTACCAGGAGTTCGACCATGAAACACATCACCTCGAACCTGATGACCGCCTGGCGGCTGATCGCGGCCCTTTTCATCGTGGCGGGCCTTTCTGTTTCGGCCCATGCCCAGCAGGCAAGTTCGAATTACACCGCCCAGGAGATCGTTGATGCCGGACACGGCTTCTTCGGTTCGGCCTCTGGCGGTCTCGCCAAGCTGGTCGAGAAGGCTTTCCGTGATTACGGTCTGCCGAACGGCTACATTCTCGGCCAGGAAGCGTCCGGCGCCTTCATCGGTGGCCTGACCTATGGCGAGGGCGCCCTCTACACCAAGAATGCCGGCCAGCACGAAGTATTCTGGCAGGGCCCATCGATCGGCATCGACTATGGCGGCGACGGCAACCGCACCATGATGCTCGTTTATAATCTGCCGGCGATCGAGAGCATGTACGGCCGTTTCGGCGGCGTCAGCGGCTCGGCCTTCATCGTTGCCGGACTTGGCATGACGGTGCTTCAGCGCGACGGCATGCTGGTCGTCCCGATCCGCACCGGTGTCGGCGCCCGTCTCGGTATCAATGTCGGCTATCTGAAGATGACGCCGCGACCGACCTGGAATCCTTTCTGATCCCTCCTGAGATGTCTGACCAACTGGGCGGCCCTATGGCCGCCCTCTTTTTTTCCGCTGATGTGCAAGAGGTCTCTACTTGCCCGCCACCGTGGAACCGTGTTTAAAGCTGGCGCGGGGCGCAAACTAACGGGATAATTTCGGTCGTGATCGGGTTTCTGCTGCAATTCGCGCTTGGGTTTCTCGCTGCCGCTCTTATCGCTTTGCTGCTTGCGCCCGTTATTCACCGTCGCATCGTTACACTTACCGAAAGGCGCATGCGCGCCAGCGTGCCTCTGTCGGCTGCAGAGGTGAAGGCGGAGAAGGATTTTGCCCGTGCGGCGTTCGCTGCCGAAAAGGCCAAGCTCGCAGTCGATCTGCGCAACGAGCGTGATCGCACCGCCGTCCAGCTGAAAAAGAACGTCAAGCTCGAGGAAAAGCTTGCCGAGGCGCGCGAGCAGGTTCTCGCATTGTCGCAGAAGAATGCCGAAGCTTCCGAGGAAGCTGGCACGCTCCGTTCCCAGATCAGGGACCGCGATACCAAGCTCGAAACCTTGACCGGTGATGCCGCGAAGGCAGGCCGCGAGGTCAAGGAGCGGATCAGCGAGATCGATAATCTTCGCCATCAGATCAATCGTCTCGAAGGCGGCATCGAGGAGATGAAGATCGACGTCGCCACCCGCGATACGGAGATCGAAAACTTCAAGTCACAGATCCAGTCGCTGCGCGACGAGCGCGCCCAATTGCGCGAGGATCTGCGCACCCGGACGGCCTCGGGACGCGAAGCCGAAATTCGGCTCAAGCAGGAAGCCGAGCGGGTCAAGAGTCTTGATGAGCGCCTGGCAAAGGCGATCGCGACATTGTCTGACCGCGAGCAGTCGCTGGAAAATCGCAACGCCGAAGTGGCGCGCCTGAAGGAAGAGAAGGCCAAGCTTTCAAAGGACCTGAAGGAAGCCGAGAACGACCTGAAGGCCGCTGAGAAGGAGCGCAAGGCTCTCGAAAAGGATCTGGCCAAAAGCGAAGCCGCAAGCGAGCGGGAGCGCAAGGCGCATGAGAGGGCTATGGCCAAGGCGGAAGCCCAGGCAGAAAAATATGCGGCCCGTAGCGCTGCTACCGCATCCGTGACGCCGATCAAGAAGGCTCAGGAGACGCCTGACGCGGAGGCTTTGGACGAGACATCTGCCACGCCACAATCCCGGAGCAAGAAACAGGCCGAGCGTAAATCAGCGGCCAAGGACGACATGTCGGAAGCGGATGAAAAGCGCAGCGACGAGGAGCTGATCGAACATCTGCGTCTGCGCCAGACTGCGCTCGCCGAGCAGCTGAAGAAGGCCGACAAGCCCGGTGGCGACGACGGGCTTCGCAACGAAATCGCGGAGATCGCCGCTCTGATGATCGACCTGACGGTTCGCCGTGACGGCGAGAACGGACCGATCAACCGCATTCTTTCGGGTAGCGAAAACAAGATCGATGGCGCGGGCATGAGCCTCGCCGCGCGCGCCAAGGCCCGGCTCGAGGCCTCTGCGAACTGAGCCGCCGCAATCTAACGTAATATCAGCTGAGCCGTTCCATGGCGCGTGCAACCTGCCAGAGCGCCAGGCCAGTCGCGGTAGCGACGTTGAGCGAATCCATGCCTGGCGCCTGCGGAATGCGGACGGTCGTTGCACGGGCGAGGATGTCGGCTGGCAGGCCTGGCCCTTCCGCACCCACAACCAGCGCCGTTCGCCGGCCGGGCTTCGTGTCCGCGATATCGGTCGTGCCGCTCGGGGAGAGCGCGATGGTCTCAAAACCGGCCTTGTCCAGCGCGGTCAGCAGGTCTCCCGCATCACCGCCCTTGCAGAAAGGTACGCGCAACGCAGCCCCAACCGAGACGCGGATGGCCTTGCGATAGAGCGGCGCACAGCAGGTCGTGTCGATAAGAACCCCGTCGGCGCCGAAGACGCCGGCGTTGCGGAAGATCGCGCCCATATTGTCGTGGTTGGAGATTCCGCAGCAGGCGACGACGAGGGCTTCCGCAGGTAATTCCTCGAGAAAGCTCGCGAGATCCGGGGGAGGGGCGTGACGCCCCAAGGCCAGAACGCCGCGGTGCATGGCGAAGCCGGTGATTGCGTCCATGACCGCGCGGTCGGCGACATAGACCGGCACGTCGTCATCGAGCCTGTCGATGATCTCGCCCGCGCCCTCGAGCCGATTTTCCAGAACGAGAAGTTTCTCCACGGAGAACCGTTCGGTCGCGCCAAGAGACAGGAGGGCATTGAGCACCACCTTGCCCTCGGCGATGAAGCGGTCGCCACGGCCGGCGATATCCTTCTCCCTCAGCGAGACGAATTCCGCGATACGCGGATCGTCCGGGGCGCTGATGCGGATCGGGATCCTCGCTCCGCTCATGCCTTACTGGCCGACCTCGATGGTGCCGAGGCGCGAACCGGAGGAGGCGTCATAGACGAGCACCTGGCTTGCGCCATTGGTGGTGCCGAAGAACGCGATCCGGTTGCCGTCGACCGACATGGAGATCACGTCGAAGCCTTGCGGCAGGTCGATGCGATCAACCAGCGGGGTACTGCTAGGCGCGGTGGTGGCGGTGCTCGATGCTGCCGGAAGGGTCGCGACATCTTCGGACGGGCGGGTGAACTTGTAGACAATCGCTGCCAGCACGGCCATAACACCGACAAACATGATGCCGATCGATACGGCGAGCAGCCGGACCATCTTGCGCCGCACTTTCTCCATTTCTGGATCGAGCGGCTTTTCCTCGAGTTCGTCGGTCATCGGTCTGGTCATTCTCAATCCCTGAAAGGCAGGTCGGTCAGTTGGACGGTGCGTCTCCCTTTAACGAAAGCGCGGGCGAGTTGAAAGCCTTGGTTGTCGAAGGTGCGGGAGGGCGTCTTGACGCATGGATCGCCGCAGCACTCGCGCCCGACTATTCGCGCTCGCGGATCAAGGTGCTTGTCAAGGACGGTCACGTGTCGGTCAACGGCACGCCTTCGACCGAGCCCAACCGCAAGCTTCATGACGGTGATCGCATCGAGATCATGCTGCCAGAAGCCGAGGATCCCGTTCCCCAAGGCGAGGATATTCCGCTCGAGGTGCTTTACGAAGACTCCGATATCATCGTCATCAACAAGCCGCCGGGTCTTGTGGTTCATCCGGCTGCGGGCAACTGGACTGGCACGCTCGTCAATGCGCTCATCCATCATTGCGGCGACAGTCTCTCGGGCATCGGCGGGGTGAAACGCCCCGGCATCGTCCACCGGCTCGACAAGGACACGTCGGGCGTGATGGTCATCGCCAAGAACGATCTCTCCCATCGCCATCTGGCCGATCAGTTCGCCGATCACGGCCGGACGGGTGATCTCGAACGCGCCTACAAGGCAATTGTCTGGGGGCGGCCAGATCCGCTCAACGGCACGATCGACGCTCCTCTTGGACGCGGCAAGGACCGGCTCAAGCGCGCCGTGCGTACCGACAATGGCGACGATGTGCGCCATGCAGTCACGCATTACACGGTGATCGAGCGCTATTGCGAGCAGCCCGACGCCACGTCGCTGGCAAGCCTTGTCGAATGCCGACTTGAAACGGGGCGCACGCACCAGATCCGCGTGCACATGGCCCATATTGGCCATCCGCTGATCGGCGACCGCGATTACGGAATGTCCTTCCGCACCAAGACGAAGAAGCTTCCGGAGGATGCGGCAAAGGTCATCGACCGTTTCCCCCGGCAGGCGCTGCATGCCTGGCTGCTGGCCTTCGAACATCCGTCCACCGGCGAAGTCATGCGCTTCGAGGCGGACATGCCAGAGGACATCGAACAGGTGCGTGCGGCGTTCGTCGGTCTCGACGCCGGCTAGGCGAGGCGCTCTGCGGAATTATTGCCCGCCTCGCGTCCGGAGCGGATCTGCCCTATAAGAGCTTGACGAAATGTGCGTTCACGTAAGCTGTCAGAGGAGGACGGATGCGGGGATGTGCTGATTTCGACGAGCCGCAAGGGCATTCACCCGCACTGAGGTGACGGGCACATTTTCGAAGGACGGAACGGTGGGAGGAGCCAACCCGTGGAATCGACACTCATCAGCGTGGGCCTGCCGGTATCGTTGGCCATCATCATGTTCTCGCTCGGACTCGGCCTGACGGTGGCCGATTTCGCCCGTATCGCCACCGCGCCGAAGGCCTTTATCATTGGCTTTGTTGCTCAGGTCATCCTGCTGCCGATCATTGCTTTCGGCCTTCTGGCATTTGCCGACCTGCCGCCGCATCTCGCCTTCGGCGTGATGATCCTGGCCTTCTGCCCGGGCGGGGCGACCACCAATCTCTTGAGCCGTTTCGCCCGTGCGGATGTGGCGCTGTCGGTCACGCTGACCGCCGTGGTCAGCCTTTTGTCGGTCGTTACCGTGCCGCTGCTGATCGGTGCAACCTCGAGCTATTTCCTCGATCTGGGCGAACTGTCGGTCGATATCACCGGACTGGCGATCAGTCTGTTCGTCATCACCACTGTTCCGGTCGTGCTCGGCATGCTCACGCGTCGCTTCGCACCCACCTTCACACTGCGCGCCGAGCGCTACTTCTTCGCGGCCTCCGCGGTGATTTTCGTGATCGTTCTCCTAGGCGCGCTGGCTGCCAACTGGGCGCTGTTCATGGCAAACTTCACCATCCTCGGCCCGATCCTCGTCGTCTTCAACATCATTCTTCTGGCGCTCGGCTGGTATCTCGCCCGTAGTCTGGGGCTGGGCGGCGCACAGGCCGCGACCATCGCTATCGAGGGCGGGGTGCAGAACGGAACGCTTGGCATCACCGTCGCCTCGGTGATCGCCGGCACCGCCATGCCGGACTATGCGCTGCCCTCGGCGGTTTACGGGATCACCATGTATCTGGTCACGCTGCCGGCCATCTTTCTGCTGATGCGCCAGCCGAAGCTGACGGCCCAGCCCGCCTGAGGCCGCTAAACCGTCTCCTCGCTAGACAGAGTAGAGCGCATCCTGCCGCAGCCGACGCGCCTGCCCTTACGTTTCAGCGCGGATGATGTCGAGAAGCCCCGGAAAACGGGTGTCGATATCCGAGCGCCGGAGCCGGGCGGCACGGCTGTTGCCTCGGTCGATCTGCTCGATCAGGCCGGAATGCCGCAAGACGCGAAAATGATGGGTCAGGGTCGCCTTGCTGACCGGTAGTTCGAACGAGGCGCAGGTACGCTCCGTTCCGTCCGGAAGATCGGCAAGAACGGCAATGACCTGGCGGCGCAACGGGTCGGCAAGCGCCGAAAGAATGTCGCCCAGTTGGATGTTGTTAGTGTCTGGAATGCTGTCGCTGTCTGCCATCATCTATCGTCCGAGGTAAGGCTTGCGCCTTACCTTATTTGGTTCTATTGGTATGATGAAATTCGTACCATTGGAGTATCGTTGTGTCCACAACCGCCCCTGATCTGCCGCTGCCCGACTCTGATGAGACAGGCCCCTACGCACTTGTCGGTTCCGCCCGTGCCAAAACCGGAAAGGCGGATGCGCTGGAGGCGCGACTGGTCTCGATGGTCGCCCCGACGCGCCGGGAAGCTGGTTCGCTGGCCTATCATGTCCACCGCGACCGTGCGGACCGCTCCCGCTTCGTATTCTACGAGGCATGGCGATCGATCGACGATCTCAAAGAACATTTCTCGGAGCCGCATGTCGCATCTTTTCTCGAAGAAAGGCATGACTATCTTGAAGGCGATCTGGAGATCACGTGGCTGCGGATGTCGAGTTCCTTCGGTCCCGGTCTGCGGGGCGGCGTGGTGGAGTGATACCGGCTGTCCTTCAAACCTTCTCGTCGCTCACCTTGTCCATGGCCCAGCCGACAGAAAACCCGTGGAACATGGTCGACAGCAGGATCGTGAGGCCGACGAGCGACCAGAGTTGGCCCTCGTTGATGAACTCCATGTGTCTGCCGGCGTAGCAGAGATAGTAGATCGAGCCGATACCGCGAACGCCGTAAAAGGCCGTGACCATGCAGTCGTTGCGTGAGAAATTGGCACGGGCCAGTCCCAACGCACCGGCAAGCGGACGGATACCGAAGATCAGCACCAGAGCGATCAGGACGTGCGACCATTGGAGGTCCTGGAACAGCAACGGCAGGACCACGCCGAGGGCGACGAGCAGCACGGCGGTCAGGGCATGTTCGAGCGATTCCGAGAAGTCGTGGAGCCGCCGGTGAAATGCGTGGTCGGCTTCCTGCCGCCGCAGCGTCAGGCCCATCACTGCAACCGCGATGAAACCGTAGCCGTGGACCATTTCGGTGGAGCCGTAGCAGAGCAGCACGCCGGCCAGCGAGATCACACCGGAACTCGTATCGGCAACAGCCGAGCGGCGTGGAAATGAAAACAGCAGTATGCCGAGCAGCTTGCCGCCGCCCCAACCCATCAATGCGCCCATGAAGATCCGGTAGACCACGTCGACCCCGACCCATTGGAGCCCCCAGATGCCGGGCGAAAAACCTTCGGCCGCAACCAGCAGTCCGAGATAGACGAAGGGAAAGGCGAGCCCGTCATTGAGCGCTGCTTCCGTGGTCAGCGTGAAGCGGACGGGGTGCTCCGCCCCTTCCTGCGGCGGGCCCACCTGCACATCGGCGGCCAGCACCGGATCGGTTGGGGCGAGCACAGCGCCGAGCAGGATTGCGCCAGCGATGGTCAGTCCGCCGGCCCATACGCCCAGAAGCGCAACAGCAGCGATCGTGATCGGCATGGAAATCCCCAGGAGCCGCGCCGTCGGGCCCCATTTGGAAATCGGTCCCAGCTTGTCGATCCGCATGCCGGCGCCGAACAGTGCGATGATGACGGTCAGCTCGCTCACCACTTCCCACGGCAGCGGGTTCGAACGTGGATCGGCAAATTCCGGCAACGGGGCGATGATAATCCCGGCAATGACGCCGAAGATGATCATCAGCGGCGCGGAAGCAGGCTCGCGGTTGGACACCAGCCGCGGCAACCAGCGGGCGGCGATGATGATCACACCGAGCGCGGCGAGAACGACATGATAGGTCTCGAACGAAAACAGCGGCCTTGTCTCCGGTTGGGTAAGCGGACGTTGACCGGAAATTAGGGCAGGAACAGGGAAAGGGGAGGGCGGCGCGCTAGTGCGCTATGAGGCGCGGATGACCTTTCTGAAGGTCAGCGAGATCCGTCGGAACCTCCGGACGCTGATCCCATTCATCGGATCGCTCTTGCGCGCCGGGATCTCATGGGTCCAGAGATAACGCGCGTCCTCCTTCAGAACCAAAGCGGAGCGCGGCTCGAGAATGATGGACGATCTCCTGCCGCTTTCCCTGTGGCGAAAGATCATCTCACAGCGGGAAAGCAAGCTGAGTGAAACGATGGTGTCATCAAAGCACGGCTCGCAATCGATGTGAGCGCTGATGCCTTGCCCTGGCAGATATTCATTGGCGATGATCTGATCTGGCGCGGCCTCGAACAATCCGAACGCGACGAGGCGTGTTCCAAGCCTCTCAAGCCATTAAGGCAGTGGTCCCAGATAGGAAACCTGCGTCACTGCCCGTGCCTTGTAGTCATAGCGATAGCCGAAATGCTGCACACGGCGCTTGAGCTCGCTGTTCCACCGGCCTTCATCAAGCAGGCGAGTTATGTCGGCTTCCTCGCCAGGACTGAGGAAGTTGTTAATGTAGATGGCGCCCGGTGGTAACGTCATATGTACCGATGTCCGCTCAACCTTTTCGATCCGAATACCTCTTGCGAAAGAATATCCAGATAGCTGGAGGCCGTACCTTATCTGCTATAGTCAGGACTATTATACCTAACGGAACCGTTCCGTCGCGCGGATCACGCCAAGCTTCGTCACGCGCATGTTACTATCCCCGCTCTTGAACCCCGAAATCGCCATTATTATCTGTCACATGGATAGTCCCGGCGCGTTTCCGGCCGGGCGTAACGGCTCGCCTTCAGGGAGCCGATGATTTTCAGGAGGGTGCTGATATGGCCCAGGCAACATTGCCGACCGTTTCCAGCGGCGAAAACGGTCTTAATCGATATCTCGCCGAAGTCCGGCGGTTTCCCATGCTGGAGCCGCAGGAAGAATACATGCTCGCCAAGCGCTATGCCGAGCATGAGGACACCCAGGCTGCCCACAAACTGGTGACGAGCCACCTGCGTCTCGTGGCGAAGATCGCCATGGGCTATCGCGGTTACGGTCTGCCGATCGGGGAAGTGATCTCTGAGGGCAATGTCGGCCTCATGCAGGCGGTGAAGAAATTCGATCCCGAGCGCGGTTTCCGTCTGGCGACCTATGCGATGTGGTGGATCAAGGCTTCGATCCAGGAATACATCCTGCGCTCGTGGTCGCTCGTGAAGATGGGCACCACCGCCAACCAGAAGCGGCTGTTCTTCAACCTGCGCAAGGTGAAGGGCCGCATCCAGGCGCTCGAGGACGGCGATCTCAAGCCCGAGCAGGTCTCCGAAATCGCCACCACGCTCAACGTGTCGGAGGAGGAGGTCATCTCGATGAACCGCCGTCTGTCCGGCGACGCTTCGCTGAACGCGCCGATCAAGGCGAGCGAGGGCGAGAGCGGACAGTGGCAGGACTGGCTGGTGGATGATTCCGACAGCCAGGAAGACATGCTCGTTGAGCAGGATGAACTCGAGAACCGCCGCTCGATGCTGTCGGATGCCATGGACGTGCTCAACGAGCGCGAACGCCGCATTTTTGAAGCCCGCCGCCTGCGCGAGGACCCGATCACGCTGGAGGAACTCTCCGGCGAGTTCGACATCTCCCGCGAGCGCGTGCGTCAGATCGAGGTGCGTGCCTTCGAAAAGGTTCAGGGGGCGGTGCAGAAGGCCGCTGCCGACCAGCGTGCCGAAACCCGCGACAACCTGCTCGCCGCGCAGTAAGCGTCAGCGCTTTCATCACAGATCGGAAAGGCAGGCCATTGGCCTGCCTTTTTCGTTTCGTGCGGGTGACATGCACTGTTGGGGACATCAAGGAATGGCTGCCCGGACCAAGTCAGGGCATGACGAAGGGACAATCTGCCTCTTGTCGCCAACCTCGGAGCGGCGTTTCATTCTACTCGCTACTCGCTACTCGCTACTCGCTACTCGCTACTCGCTACTCGCCATTCGTCCCACTGCCCTCAATCGTGGCGGACGGTGCCTTGCGACAGGATCTCGATGACTGCCAGGCCATCAGCCACCGGCGTGCGCGGCGTCTCGCCGGTCTCGATACAGTGGAGGAAATGCGTGAGCTCGTTGGTGAGCGGCATGCCCTCGTCGATGGCGATATATTCCGGGTCGACCATCTTCGACTGGAAGCCGTTCTCGTCTTCCCAAACCTCGTGGTGGTAGACGGCGAGTTTTTTGTCCCACGGCTCCATATCCTCGAACACCGCCATGGCCTTGTCGCCGATCACCGTCAGCCGGCGTTCCCGGTACGGGTTGAGCCGCGAGGTGAAGACGTGGCTCTTCACGCCCGAGGGAAAGCGCAGGTGCAGATGGGCAAAATCGCTCAGGTGGTTGAGCACGGCCGACCCCTCGCCATGCACCTCCGAAGGACGCTCGCCGGTCAGCGCCATGATCAGCGAGAGATCGTGCGGGGCGATATCCCACAGCGCATCGTTTTCCGAATGGAAGCGGCCGAGGCCCAGGCGGTGTGAGTGGATGTATCTGATCTCGCCGAGCTGCCCGCCGGCCGCCAGATCCGCGAGCGCCTCGAACGCCGGATGATACCGCAGCACGTGGCCGGTCATGGCGGTCAGTCCCGAGGCTTCGGCGGCATCGACCACGCGCCTGGCGTCGTCCACCGACAGCGCAATCGGCTTTTCGACCAAGAGGTGTTTTCCCGCCTCGATGACGGCGAGCGCCGCTTCGGCATGTTCATGCGGGGGCAGGGCGAGCACCACGCCGTCGATCCTGTCGTCGGCCAGCATGTCATCAAAGGAAAGTGCCACGCCGCCATTGGCTGCGACCATGGCGTTGGCCTTTTCCGGATTGCGATCGCAGACCGCACCCAAAGCGCCCAGGCTGGCGAGCGTGCGGATATGGTTGCCGCCCCAGACGCCGCAGCCGACGACCGCGATTTTGAGATCATGGGTGGGGGCTGCGTTATCCGTCATGAATTTTCTGTCCGAACTTTTCTGGTGGCATGTCACGGGCGGGTATCGCGCGTGGCCGCAGCGCTTTCAATGGGGCCAAAGCGAGCGCGTCCGCTGTTTCGGGGCGATGACTAGACCCGCAGCCCCTGTATGGCAAGGGGCGTGGCGATGACGCGACCAGAGGGCGCAGCGGCGCGCCGTTAGCAACATCGCTGCAAGTGAGAAGGCGTGCGGGCATCAGCCAAGCCGGCGTCGTGCGCGCGGAAGCGGAGGCAGTCATCGATCCTGTCAGCGGCAGATTTGACAATCATGTGATTTTGCGGCCAAACCGCGCTTGACACCCGGCGGGCCCGCCCCTTATATCCCGCCCGACCGATCGGGGCGCCACGCCGCCCCGCAGTCTCCTGGCGGAGTAGCTCAGTAGGTTAGAGCAGAGGAATCATAATCCTTGTGTCGGGGGTTCGAATCCCTCCTCCGCTACCATCAATCCCCCCAACGAAGATGAAAATTGACCTTGATCGACCAAAAGGCCGTGTAGCCGTTCGCGCGGTTTTGCAATTTTTTTCACCGGGTTTTGCCACAGACGCATTTTTCGAAGGCCGGTTTGAAGAGGCCTCAAAGCCGTCTCGAAAGGCTCTCACTCTTCACCTGTGTCTCGCTTGCTGCGTTCCCACGCGCTCCTGACATTCCAGAAGGCCTCTTCCCGGGTGTCCGCCACACCGTCGCATTTCACGGTCAAGCGGTCATGCCCTTCAACAGCCGTCATTGACCAGAACCATCGGCCCTCAGACGGGCCGTGCTGATACCGGTAAACTCGGCCGACCGGGCAGCTGTAGTCGTTCGGGTTCTCAATCGATCGCTTCCAATGCACGAGGGTAGCTTATCGCAAGCGAGCCGCTCCGTCATCGAGAGAGATTGGCGCGCGGCCTTATGCTACCCGCTGAATTGCCATGTCCTTTGGAATCGCTCTACGCTTGCCGCTCGATCTGCTGAGGAGGTTGGCATGGATGACATTATGGAAGCATTCATTCGCGAGCGTGGTGAGATGCTAGAAACAGGTCTTCAACTCGAAGCCTACGTCGAACTGCCGGCGGTTACTATCCAGTGTAGCGGTGATGGTGATTTCCCGGCATATGACGCGCAAATCATAGCTGAGTGTCGCGGGTGTGGAAGGCTCTGTGTTTGCGATGGAATGATCGAAAACGGCACCATTTCTCCCTATGACTCCGGCTCTCATTCACCTCCTCACATGAGAAAATGCGGCGATAAGATGCCCTTCTCGATGATCGCTTATCGTCGCTACCGCTATGTCCGTGGCAGGAAGATATTCTAATTTAACGGGCGACAGAGGCCCGCCTTCCGGGTGCCTCAGGGTGGCCCGGGCACCCGGGTTATGCGTGCCTGTTCGTCGCGCTCGCTAAGGGAGAAGCCGATGCTGGCAAATGCAGTCACGTCCCTCGGACTTATCCTAGACATTATAGGCATCTGGGTCACATTTGAAGACCGACTTCCATTGTTCATGCGATGGAAGCGCCGGTTAGATACGAGCCAGCGTCGATCCCTACTGAAGAGAATTAAAACCGACAGGGAGTTGGTGCTGAAGCACGACCGATGGATGCTGACGTTCATCCGATGCCTACATAAGTGGGAGAATCGAGCTTCAAGCGTGTCCTTTCGGACAGCTGGTATCGAGGTCTCCGACTTGCGGGATGAGGACGGGCTTCTGGATCCCCATGCCGTGAATGAGGCTTTCGACCGGGCTTATACGACAACGGAATTGGGTGCGGAAAGCACCTGGGAACCTCCGCGAGCCGGATTGTATCTAATCATGATCGGATTCGCTCTCCAGCTGGTTGGCGTTTGGTTGTGAAACTGACGGTCGACATCGGCCATGCGCTCACCGCCCCCGTCTCTGTACCCCCGCTTCTACTTGCCGGCCGCCAGCTGCTTGGGTGCACCGAAATGCCCATTATCGTTTCGATTGTTGCGCCGATCAGCAGCGTGCTTCCTGTACCACCGGGCAAATTCCGGATTGTCTTCAAAAAGGTGCTCGACCTGCTCAGCTGTAAGTTGGTCAGAGCGTGTAAGTTCAGCGAGCGTTGAATAGGATGCAGTGGCCGCATTCTTCGACGAGATCGCGTTCATCATCTTTCTCCTGTCGTGAATGTCAGGCCGTCCGGGCCCTACGTATTGTCGGTGCTGGTAACGCCGGCCATGAGACCATAAGCATTGTTCGCGCCCGTCGTGCGGTTATGGGCAGCGGAGCCCGAGTACGCAGCGGGCGTGTTGATCCCGATCCGGGTTGCACCCGTTGCTGCATTCAGTCTGATGCGGTTGTCTTTCAAGAACAGATAGTTGTCGATGGAGGAGCCGGTAACTGCGATGCCCTGAATTGTCGCAAGTGCACCGTGCCCGAGAAGATAGATATCTTCGGCGTGGATGTTTCCG
>CEQC01027361.1_pt1 | contig 14708 bp, 11 predicted proteins | sample 531021 | NCBI WGS metagenome assembly CEQC01 (sample SAMEA2621213, study PRJEB7988) | marine metagenome | biome: marine biome (ENVO:00000447); feature: surface water layer (ENVO:00002042); material: "saline water (ENVO:00002010), including plankton (ENVO:xxxxxxxx)" | depth 5 m
GCGGGGATGCCGAGATCGGCGGCGCGTTTGGCTGCTTCCACGGCCTTGTCGACCGAGAGACGATAGACGCCGGGCATGGCATCAATCGGTTCTTCCACATTCGTGCCGGGTGCCAGGAACATCGTCCAGATCAGATCATCGACCGAAAGGTGGTTCTCGCGTACCAGCCGCCGTGTCCATTCGGCCTTGCGGTTGCGGCGCATGCGGCGATGGCCGGTGATACCGTCGACATCGGGGGCAGCCTGCGCCCTTTCGTTGATCAGTTTCTTGTCCATGACGGCGCCTTTCGCAGTAGTCTTTCGGGAATTTCCGCTTGTTTGGACCCGGAAGATACAGGCGTCAAGTGACGGAGCGAGGGCGAGCCTGACCTGCGGCGGTGGGTCGCTGCCGGCCCACCGCGTTCTCGACGTCCGGACTCGCTCAGGCTTCCCGATAGAGCATCCGGATACGATGCCCGTCCGGATCGGCAGCGGTGAAGGTTCGCCCGAACGGCATGTCCACCGGTTCCTGCAGGATGGTGATGCCTTCGGCTTTCCAATCGGCGAAAGCAGTATCGAGCGCATCCGCTGTGTCTGCCTTCAGGCAGATTTCGCCATCCTCGCCGGGCGTGGTGACAGCGGGATGGATGACCGGGCGGTTCCAGAACGCCAGCCGAACGCCGTCGTGAAAGGGGACGGACGCGAAGACCGGACCGTCGAAAGACGCTTCTACATCCAACAGTTTCGCGTAGAAATCGGCGCTGACACGTGCGTCATCGACGTAACGGATGATGAGATTAGGAGAGGCCATGGAAATGTTCCTTTCAGTTGAGCCCGCGGGACATCGCGGGGAACAGGAACACTCATAGAACCAGCTACTGCCAAAATATGGCAGTAACGGTTTAGGTTCGCGGCTTTATTTATCAAACTCCTCGCGGGGCGCATGCCATTGCGTGACCAAGCGGTGGGAGCGGCGCGATCTCGCCGCCGGACAGTTCGAACTGCGGACCCGTGTCCGTCACCGGCGGGAAAGAGTCAGAATGCCCATCCCGACCATCAAGAGTGAGAGGCCGGAGGCGATGGTACGTGCGATATTGAAAGCCTGCCAGCGCGGCGAATAGTCGAGCCAGATGGCGCGTGCAGTTTCGATGTCCTCTGGAACGACAAGTTGCGCCAGATCACGGTTCATCGGCACATTGAAACGCATCGTCAGCAGCAGTCCGAAGACAAGGTAGATTATTGCCGCGCCCGAGAACCAGAAGCCGGCATGTTTCTCGCCCGCACGAAGAGCAACGAGACCGGTAAGCAGCATGACCGCCGGTGTTCCGAAGAAGGCCGGAGCGAACACCATGTTGCGAACCGAGGCGTTCATCGCCTGCATTGCGCCGATGGCCAGCCGCGGGTCGGCCGCATCCAACCCCCACATCGTCGAACAGACCCAGGCGTAGAAGAAACCGAAGATCGCGCCTCCGAAGATAAGAGAGGTGAGGGACAGCAGGGAAAGAACGCGCATGACTGAATCTCCTATAGCCGTAATTATGTGTACGTATTTGCAATATCCGTACATATGATTACGATTGCTGTCAACGCGTCCGGTCATCCGGACCAAGGGGGCAAAGGAGAGAAGCGGATGCGCGAGGAGAACCGTCAGAAACGCCAGCGAGAAATCGAGGCTGCCGCCTACAGGCTGATCGGGGAGAAAGGATATGACGGCATGTCGATGCTGGCAGTCGCAAAGGCGGCCCGCGCTTCCAACGAGACGCTTTACAATTGGTATGGTGACAAGGCGGGCCTGTTTCGCGCCATGGTCAGCAACAACGCGGCGGACATCCAAAGACAGCTGTCAGCAGTAAAGCCGGACGACGATCCGTTGGTGGAACTCTCGGCAATCGCACCGCGCCTTCTGGCTATGCTCACAGGGGAGAGGGCCATCGCGCTCAACCGCGCCGCCGCCGCCGATCCCAGCGGAGAACTGGGGCGTCTTCTGGCCGAAAACGGCCGCTCGGTCATCATGCCGCTCATAGGCGATCTGATCGCTGCTGCCGCTGACCGCGGGCAATTGAGGAGCGTTTCGCCCGGTCAGGCCGTGGAGTGGTTTCTGTCGCTGCTTGTGGGCGATCTGCAGGTCCGGCGCGTGACGGGCGCGATCCGGGAGATGACACCTCAAGAGATCGCCGAGCGTAGTGAGAAGGCCCTTGCGGCTTTCCATCTTCTCGTGAGGGCTCAAGCGAATTGATAACGGCAGGACAATATCCGCCGCTGTCATGACGCGCAGTTGCGCAGTTCCTGCTGCTTAGCGGTCCGCTCAAGGGCCTGGCGCGCCTGCCATTCCTTCATCAGCACCTGGCGGCGGCGGAGGTAGCGCCTTTCCGACACCGTGAAGGAGAGAATGCGGTCGGCACGGAAACTGCGGAAATCTTCACGCAGCTCGCACCAGCCGATCACCAGCCGCGCCTTGTCGAAGAAGGTGAGCGCAAAGGGCCAGATCGTCCGCTCGGTCACCGCACCCGCCAGATCCTCGTAGCGGACCTCCACCTTCCGCTCGCGGCGGATCGCGTCGCGAATGTCGCTCAGGCGTGTCACGCCTTCGGGTACCGGAGCGCCCGGGCCCACATAGAGGCTCGAATCCTCGACATTGGCCTTGAGGTCGGGCGGCAGCACGCTTGCGATCTTCACCAGCGCCGACCGCGCCGCCTCACCGAGGTTTTCGTCCGCCCGCATCGCCACCCATTTGGAGCCGAGCACGATCGCCTCGATCTCGTCCTCGGTGAACATCAGCGGCGGCAGCATGAAGCCCGGCATCAGCACGTAGCCGAGCCCCGGCTCGCCCTCGATCGGTGCGCCTTGCGCCTTCAGGGCATCAATGTCGCGATAAAGCGTCCTGAGCGATACGCCCGTCGCCTCCGCCAGCTTGGCCCCCGTGACCGGATTGCGGTGGGAGCGGAGCTCCTGAACGAGATCGAGCAAACGGCGGGCACGGGACATGAAAAAATCCAAGGCGATAATGGTGACAGGAGATGTCAGCATACAAGCCTCCTGCTGACAGCAAAAGGCAGTAGCATGCCTCCGCTGCGCACGCCGCTGCCATGACCTGGTTTGGGGATTGGTAGGCTGGCGGCGCGCCGCCGCTTGCGCCATCCCCCGGAATCGCGTTGATTGACCCGGCAAGGGGACGGAAACCGTGATGGTGGACTCGGACATCGAAACCGGCCCGGCAATCGAGTCGGGTCTGCTCGATACAATCTACATGATCTTCATGCGTGTGGTGGCGCTGAGCTGCCTCATGAGCGCTCTCTATTATTGGGGACGCCTGACCGGCTACACCATGGGCGGCGGTTTCCGTTTCGATCTTCTCCCGGCACACTGGCAGCTTGCCATCGCCTGCCTCTCGGTCCTCTTTCCCATCGCAGCACTTGGACTGTGGCTCGGTGCGGCCTGGGGTGTCGTCATCTGGTGTCTGGCCGCGGGCGGCGAGGTGGCGATGTACCACTTCATGACCAATCTGTTCGGCACCCGTCCTTTCGTGGTGCTTCTCTCGATGATGGTCGCGGGACTTTTCGTTGCGCTGCGTCTCGCAATGGCACTGCGCAACTGGCAGGAACGCAGGCAGGGTAGGAAATGATTCACCCTGATTGCCGGTTCGGCTTTGGTAAGTAGCTGTTAAGCCTGCATTTTAAGTAGAATTTTATGCGCATTCGCTAGGTTGGCCTCAAGGACGGCACAAAGCCGCCAAAACAAAACAGTGAGGCAATACCAATGGCAACCATGCACCAGGCAGCCGCCAAGGCACCCCGCGACATCGCAGCGAACGACGAGAACGACCTGCGCGATCTCTACCTCGAATCCCTCCAGCTGGTCGAGCGTCTGCACCGCCGCCTGCTCGATGTCATCAAGGACGAATTCGACCGCAAGGGCCGCTCCGATATCAACGCCGTCCAGGCGCTCTTGCTCTTCAATATCGGCAACTCGGAACTGACCGCCGGTGAACTGCGCTCGCGCGGCTTCTACCTCGGCTCCAACGTGTCTTATAACCTCAAGAAGCTGGTCGACCTGGGCTACATCAACCACCAGCGCTCGCGTGTCGACCGCCGTTCGGTCCGCATTTCGCTCACCGACGAGGGAACTGAAGTCGCAGCCACCGTTTCGGCACTCTACGATCGTCACGTCGGTTCGATTGCCAAGGTTGGCGGCATCGGTGAGAACGAGTTCGAGGTTCTCAACAAGCTGATGCAGCGTCTCGACCGCTTCTGGAACGACACCATCGCATATCGTCTCTGAGAGATAGCAAAATCACACGAATCGATAGAGGCGGGCGTCAGGCCCGCCTTTTCGCGTTTGAAGGCCTACGCATGACGGTTCACGCGATCATGACGATAATTTGCCGCACAAGAACACAACCTTGGCAGGGGACCATCAATTGGCCACAAATCCGTGGAAACGCAGAATGGCAAGCTAGATCGGGGCGTCCGGCTTCGCAGTCCGATGTGACCGGAAGCGCCGTCTGTGCGATGTGTCACTGGACACCAGGCGTCCCGGATATATTTGTTAAGGCTAACATGGTATTTCATGGCGGAATACCATCTTGGCGGGAAACGGTTCAGTACCCGCTGCAAGCCATGTGAAAGCATCAAGGCCTCAGCCAGACCAAAGGTAGTGAAAGCCCAATGACCAAGCCAACCGCATCCCGCTCACTTCCCCGTCGCTTGTTTTTGGGCGGCGCGACGAGCCTGGCAGCGCTTGCGGCAGCAAGCGGCACCGCGATGGCGCAGGCCTCGATCATGGACATCATCAGGGCGCCGCGACGCGGCAACTGGGACGACCAGTTCGATGCGAAATCCTCGCGCGCCGTCAAGCAGGTGGCGACCAAGGTGCCGATCACCTCGCAGGAAACCGTTGGTTATGTCGAGCGCGCCATCTATCAGTATCAGGAGATCGTCTCGCGCGGCGGCTGGCCCAACGTGCCGGCCAATGAGAAGCTGCAGCTCGGCAATGTGTCGTCGAACGTGCGTGTGCTGCGCCAGCGCCTGATGATTTCGGGCGACCTCGACCGGACCGCGGGCGTGTCGGATTCCTTCGATTCCTATGTCGATGGCGCCGTCAAGCGCTTCCAGGCCCGCCATGGCCTGCCGGCCGACGGTGTTCTGGGTACCTACAGCTACAAGGCACTCAACGTTTCAGCCAACATCCGTCTCGGCCAACTTCAGACGAACCTCGTCCGCCTCAACGCGATGTCGGGTTTCCTCGGTGACCGCTATGTGATGGTCAATATCCCGGCTGCCCAGATCGAGGCTGTCGAAAATGGCCGCGTAGTCCAGCGCCACACCGCCATCGTCGGCAAGATCGACCGCCAGACCCCGATCCTCAACTCGAAGATCAACGAGGTCATCCTCAATCCCTACTGGACTTCGCCGCGTTCGATCATCCAGAAGGACATCATGCCGCTGATGCGCAAGGATCCGACCTATCTGGAGCGCAACTCGATCCGCCTGTTCGACGGTCAGGGCAACGAAGTTTCGCCGGATACCGTCGACTGGAACGCCGAAAAGGCACCGAACCTGATGTTCCGTCAGGATCCGGGCAAGATCAACGCCATGGCGTCGACAAAGATCAACTTCCCGAACCCGCATGCGGTTTACATGCACGACACGCCGCAGCAGTCGCTCTTCGGCCAGCTGATGCGCTTCGAATCCTCCGGCTGCGTGCGCGTTCAGAACGTGCGCGACCTGTCGACCTGGCTGTTGCGCGATACGCCGGGCTGGAGCCGCCAGCAGATCGAGCAAACCATCCAGACCGGCAACAACACGCCGATCTCGCTCGTTGATCCGGTGCCGGTCTATTTCGTCTACATCACCGCCTGGGCGTCCGAAGATGGTGTCGTCCAGTTCCGCGACGATATTTACGAACGCGACGGCGTCGACGAACTCGCCATGCAGACCAACTACGCCACCGACGAACTGGCGCAGTAAGTCAGGAACTTACGAAATTTGAATCAGGAGAAGCCCCGGAAAACCGGGGCTTTTTTGTTGGCGGGGCCCGTTGAAATGAGGCCGCTGCCGTGACGAAGCAGACTTTGGACGCTGGAGGGTATTCGCATGTGCGCCGACCGGGCAGGCATGTTCATGCAGACATTTTTTCACGGTACGCGGGCTTCGCTTAAGCCGGGCGACATGATTGCGACCGGATACACATCCAATTTCGCGGAGGGCAGGGTTCTCTCGTGGGTTTATTTCACCAGCACTCTCGACGCCGCAATCTGGGGCGCGGAGCTGGCGCGAGGCGACGCTCCGGGACGCATTTACGTGGTCGAAGCAACCGGAGCGATCGAAGACGACCCGAATGTGACGGACAAGAAATTCCCGGGCAACCCGACGATGTCCTACCGCTCCCGTGAGCCGCTGCGCGTTTTGGGCGAAGTCACCGGCTGGCGAGGCCATCCGCCTGATGAGCTCGATCGGATGCGGGCAGGGCTGGCGCGGATGCACGCAGAAGGCAAGGCGATCATCATCGACTGACAGATTGGAAGCGGAACAGGAACCGTTTTCGGCAAACGCCGCATCGATTGTCACCGCCTGCGCTGATCTGTCCCGGCCTTGTACAGAATGCCAAGGAACCTCCGCTTCCCAGTACCGTTGAGGTTCGAGGCTTTCACACATCGAGAAGGACGAGGTCATGACCGACGACAAGAAACGGGTTCCACACACCACCACCGATGCAGGCATCCGCGTGCAGAGCGAAGAACATTCTCTGACTGTCGGTCCCGACGGACCGATCGTTCTGAATGATCACTACCTTCTCGAGCAGATGGCGAATTTCAACCGCGAGCGCATCCCCGAGCGTCAGCCCCACGCCAAGGGCGGCGGCGCCTTCGGTCATTTCGAGGTGACCGCGGATGTCAGCAAATACACCAAGGCGAGCGTGTTTCAGCCGGGCGCCAAGGTCGACACGCTGGTGCGTTTTTCGACCGTCGCCGGCGAGCGCGGCAGCCCCGACACCTGGCGCGATCCGCGCGGCTTCTCGGTCAAGATGTATACCGAGGAGGGCAATTTCGACATGGTCGGCAACAACACGCCGATCTTCTTCATCCGCGATCCGATCAAGTTCCAGCAGTTCATCCGCTCGCAGAAGCGCCGCGCCGACAACGATTTGCGCGACCACGACATGCAGTGGGATTTCTGGACGCTTTCACCGGAAAGCGCGCATCAGGTCACCTATCTCATGGGCGATCGCGGGATTCCGAAGAGCTGGCGCGAGATGAACGGCTATTCGAGCCACACCTATTCGCTGGTCAACGCCAAGGGCGAGAAGTTCTGGGTCAAGTTTCATTTTCATACCGACCAGGGCGACGGCAACGCCTATCTCAGCCAAGACGAGGCCGACAAGCTGGCCGGATCGGACGGCGACTACCACCGCCGCGATCTGTTCAACGCGATCGCCAAGGGCGACCACCCGAGTTGGACGCTCAAATGGCAGATCATGCCCTATGAGGACGCCAAGACCTATCACATCAACCCGTTCGATCTCACCAAGGTCTGGCCGCACGCCGACTATCCGCTGATCGAGGTCGGCAAGCTGGTGCTCGACCGTAACCCGACGGATTTCCACGCCCAGATCGAGCAGGCGGCATTCGAGCCCAACAACATGGTGCCCGGCGTCGGCCTCAGCCCGGACAAGATGCTGCTCGCGCGCGGCTTCTCCTATGCGGATGCCCACCGGGCACGGCTTGGGGTCAATTACAAGCAGATCCCGGTCAACAAGCCGCAAAGCCCGGTCAACAGCTATTCCAAGGATGGCGCTATGCGGGTGGAGAACGTGTCCGATCCGGTCTATGCGCCCAACAGCTATGGCGGCCCGTCGGCCCAGCCCGCGCCCGAGGAAGCCGGGCTCTGGCACTCCGACGGAGACATGGTGCGCAAGGCCTACACGCTGCGCGAGGATGATGATGATTTCAGCCAGGCTGGCACGCTCGTCCGCGATGTGATGGATGATGCCGCACGTGCCCGTCTCGTCGATAATGTCGTCGGTCATCTGTGTGACGGTGTCAGCGAGAAAATCCTCGTCCGCGCCTTCGAATACTGGCGCAATATCGACGAAGAGACCGGCAAGAAGATCGAAAAGGGCGTCCGCGACAAACTCGGTGGCAAGTCCGAAGCCCCCGGCATGGCTTCGGCCGAGAGCATCCGCAAGGAGGCCGCGGAGTAGCCGCAAGCGTTAGTTGCTGGACATGCGAAAGCCCCGGGACCTCCGGGGCTTTTTGCGTTTATGCTGCCGGTCAATTGGAGCAATTAAGCGCTGTCAGGCGCTTCTCTGTCTGGTGTATCCGGATAGTGTCGATACAGGCGACACTGAAACGCTATCGGTCTTGTCTTTGCCTTTGCCTTTAAGCAATTCGCTCGCCTTCTCCGCGCTCAAGGGTCTGCTGAACAGGTAGCCTTGCGCCGTTTCGCATCCGACGGCGATCAGGCTGTCCAGCTGATCCTCATTCTCGACACCCTCACCGGTGGTCGCAATCGAGAGATCGCGGGCCAGACCCGTAACGGCACGTACGACCGCGGCGGCGCTGACATCCTCCCGCGAAACATCGATGAAGCTGCGGTCGATCTTGATGCGATCGAGCTCGAACGCCTTGAGATGGGCAAGTGAGGAGTAGCCTGTCCCGAAGTCATCCATGGCAATGCGTACACCGAAAGCCCGCAGTCCCGACAGGACCGAGGCGATTTGCTCGCTGTTTTCGACCATTGCGGTTTCGGTGAGTTCAACTTCAATGCGTCGCGGCAGGATGTTGTGCCGCTCGATGGCGCCGCAAATCTGATTGAGGATGCTGGCAGAGCGAAGTTGAACCGGAGAAACGTTCACCGACATGTAGATGTCATCCGGCCACTTCGCGAGCTGCCGGCATGCTTCGTCGAACACCCATTCCCCGATTGCCAGAATGGCGCCGGTCTGTTCGGCGACCGGGATGAAGTCTGCCGGGGACACCAGGCCCAACTCGGGATGCCGCCAGCGAATCAGCGCTTCGAAACCGGATAGCTCCCGTTCCGGCAATATGTACAGAGGCTGGAAATGCAGTTCGAATTGCTGCTCGGAAAGCGCCAGTTCGATTTCACGTTCGAAACTCCGCTTCCGGGCCGCCTCTTCCAGCATTCCTTTCTCGTAAAGCTTGACGCATCCGCGGCCATCCTCCTTGGCCTTGTACAACGCGAAATCGGCCATCTGCTGCACCAGGGCCGTATCGTTTTCGCCGTCGGAGCCGGCGATGCCGACACTACAACCAATGGAGATCATGTCTCCTTCGATGTCGAAGGGTTTGGCGAGAGCAGAGACAATCTTGTCGGCAAGCGCCAGAGCGCTTTCGTTGTCTCGCGACGACAGGATGCCGAGTTCATCGCCCCCGAGCCTGACATCGTCATATGTGATGATCGCGCTGCCGTCGCTGACCGGCTGACAGCAGACATTGATAACGCGGCCATCATCGAAATGATGATCGACTCTTACGGTTTCGCGGGCTGAGAACCAGAGATGATGATTGTTGACCACCGAACCGAGGCGCTCGGCATTCCAACCGGCCTTCTCACCGACATTGGCCAGGAATTCATCGACCGGCATGCCAATGGCTATCCCGCCGGGCCCCAGCTTCAGGAGCTCGGCAACGCGGTGATTGAAAAGGCGTATGGTGCAGTCTGGGGCGACCATCAACAGACCGTTCGACATGTTTTTCAAGGCGTCGGACGCATCCGCGCGCGCCTTGGTGTCGATATAGGTACTGGCAAATCCGGCGCCCAGAATGACGGCTGCCACACCCGCCACGGCAAATGCCATCGCGCGCAGGGCGGCAGAATCGCCATTGATCACCGGGTCGATCAGCATTGGTTCGACGTGAAATGCCGTCATCCCCGTGAAATGCAGGATGATGATGCCAGTCGTAAGCAGTCCCGCGGCAAGAAAACGCTTGGCGACGCCGTCTAGATTGCAGGCGACGTAAAGTGCTGCGCCGCCGAGAGCCATGGACATCACGATAGAGGCAGTGACGTAGGTTCGATCCCAGGAGATGATGCCCTGGACGCGGTAAGCCTGCATTCCCGTGTAATGCATGAGAGCGATTGCCAGCCCGACAATGAGACCTCCCGTGACAGAGAGAAGCGGGCCGGAGCCCACCGCAGCAACGCGAAAGCCGGCCGCAACGCCGACGATCGCCAGCAAAAAGGAGATGATTGTCAGTACCGGGTCAAAGCTGACAGGAAGGTCCGCCTTGTAGCCGAGCATGGCGATGAAATGGGTGCACCATATTCCCGCGCCCGCCACCACGGAGGTGAGAATGAGCCACGCTTCGCGCTCGAACTGGATCGACAAGCGGGCTCGTGCGAAGAGCTGCAAAGTGGCCCAGGAGCCCGCGGCGCATATGACAGCCGCGATAGCGACCAGCCACAGATCATGTTCCTGGATAATGCAGCCAGCCACTGCAAACATTCATGCACTCCGCATTTTTGTTCCGAATTGACACAGTGCTGGTTACATCCAGATTAACGGGCTGGACTAATATCAAGGCGATCAGATCCGACCGGTGCGGCCTTGGAAAAATCGCCAGGCATATCCAGGAAATCACAACCTCAGTTGCCAACGGCATGCGCGACACATCACGAAATGGCGCGCCCGCGGTGCCTCCGGTCCGGTTGATGGTCAAAGAGGCCGCCGATACTGGGGGAGGGGATATCGAGGGACCCGAACGGGTGCAGATTTGCTGTCAGGTCAGGCTGAGGAAAAGGCTGGCTGGTGGGTGGTGCCGTCAAGCAGTAGACGCCGTCTTCTGCACTTCGTCGACGCCGCGCCACGTCCTCAGAAGTTGCAGGAAGTCAGCTCTGCTGGAGGGGCGGTGCCAGAGATAGCCCTGTCCTGTCTCGCAGCCCATGTCCGCAAGCTTGCGGGCGATGTCTTCACATTCGACACCCTCTGCAACGGTTCTGAGCTTGAGCCCCTGCGCCATTTCAAGAACGCTCCGCACAAGCACGTTCTGCTTTTCGTCCGTGTTCATGTCTCGGACGAAGGACTGATCCACCTTCAGTCCGCCGATGGGCAGATTGCGCAGATAGCTGAGCGCCGAATAACCCGTGCCGAAATCATCGATGGAAATCAGAATTCCGAGATCGGCTATCGTTTCGAGCGTGCGTTGAATGAGATCGCTGTCTGCCAGGAGCAGCCCTTCGGTAATCTCCAGTTCCAGCCATTCCGCCTTGCAGCCGGTCTCTTCGAGACAATTGCCGAGAACCGCGAGAAACCCGCCATACATGATCTGCCGCGGCGACACGTTGACCGCCACGGCAAATGGGCGCTCGCTGTAGCTGTTGCAGGTGATCGCGAACTCGCAGGCCTGCCGCAGGATGATCTTGCCCATTTCGACAATCTGACCGGTCTCTTCGGCCACTGGAATGAATTCGCTCGGCGGAATGAAGCCGCGCTCCGGATGACGCCAGCGGCACAGCGCTTCCGCACCTGTGATGCGTCTCGTCGCAAGGTCCATCTTGGCCTGGAAATGGGCTTCGAACTCGTTGTTCTGCAGCCCGTCGCGGATCATGGCTTCAAGTTTGAAATGATTTTCGGTGTCCTCGCTCATGGTCTGGGAGTAGCAACAGGCACGGTTTCGACCCGAAGCCTTGGCGTGATAGAGCGCGATATCCGAGAACCGGAACAGCGTCTGGTCGCACGTACTGTCATCCGGCCCGATCGAGATGCCGACACTCGTGGACACGTTTACCGAATTGTTGCCGATCTGCATGGGTTTGCTGATCGCGCGAATGATGTCATGTGATAACTCGACTGCCCGATCCCGACAGCCGATATCCGGCATGATGACGACAAACTCATCGCCACCCAAACGTCCGAGCCATCCACGATTTCCGATCTCCTGTTTCAGGCGATCTGCGAACTCGATGAGGAGTTCGTCGCCCACGATATGGCCCAGCGTGTCGTTGACGTTCTTGAAGCGATCAATGTCGAGCGTCAGAACAGCCACCTGTCCGCCGCTGGTCGAGGCCCTGTCGAGATAGGTGCGCAGTGTCTCGCGAAACTTCACCCGGTTTGCAAGCCCGGTGAGGTTGTCGGTAAAGGCCAACCTTTCAAGCTCTGTTTCCTTGATCCGAAGCGCTTGCTCCGCCTTCTTCTTTTCAGTGATATCGCGACCGATACCCGAGACCGAGACGACCGTTCCGTCCTCGGCCAGTTCCGGGGCGTATCGCAACTCGTGTGTCTTGGTCTCCCCGGAGCGCGACTGGAACTCCAGTTCCCTGATGATCAGTTTCCTGGTCGTTATCGCGTCGGTGACGATCTGCCTGGCGGCGTCGAAAATCGCGTGCCTGTCGGAGCCATCCGCCATCTGTGCCAGAAAGTCCTCAAAACGGTAGCCGAGATCATTTTGCATCGTCTCGACCATCGCCTTGTTGAAGAACAAGGTTTTGCCGTCGGCCCCGTGCTGCACGATACAGTCCGGAATATTGTCCAGAAGCTGGCGGTAGTGTTTCTCGCGCTGGCGGATTTCCTGCTCCAGACGCCTGGCCTCGCTGACGTCGCGGGCGATCCCCAATATGCCGGTTACCTCGCCCTTTTCGCTGCGGATGGCCATCTTCTGAACTGTGAAATGGCGCGGCTTGCCGTCGTCGGACGGGATCGTGACCTCGAATGTCACGGGCGTATTCGATTCAAGCGCCTTTCTGTCGGTGTCCAAGTGCTTTTGCAGGTCGATCGGACGACACGTCTCGTAAGCGGTCTTGCCCAGCATCGCGCCGGGACGCACCTTGTTGAACTTGTCGAACACGTCGTTGCAATGGACGTATCGCCCATTGATGTCCTTGATCCAGAAGAGATCCGGCAAGGTGGCGATGGCCGCATGAAGCTGGTCCTGCGATTCCGCCGCCACTGCTCTCAATTCGACGACGTCGCCGATGTCCTGGCCATAGACGATCACCCGTGTCGGTGCGCCGGCCTCACTCACATCGGCGGCCAGTTTCAAGATATGGACGCTCGAGGTCCCCGAAAGCGTTTCGATCGGCATTTCGACAACGGCGCGTTCGCCCGTCACCGCCACATTCTGGATTGCGGTTTCCAGAAGATGTGCCTGCTCGCCCCGAAAGATTTCGCTGACGCTTTTGCCTTTTACGGTGTCGCGGTCGGCGCCGAGAAACAGTGCGAGCGTATGATTGATCAGTTCGACTTTTGCGTCCTTGTCGAAGATCGCGATCTTGCTCGGTGAGGCGTCGAACACTCTCTGATAGGGGTTCGTCGCGGCCTCGAAGCCGGCAGGCTGAGCTGTCCCGCTCAATTCCGCTTCCGGAAGGCCGTGTGCAGCCAGGCGTGTTTGCGCAGTGCGTAACTTGGCTGGATTTCGCTGTGTCTTCGCACCCGATGGGCGCCCTGGAGGCGTTTGCCGTGAGCGCCTGATGTGAGAAGGGCAGCTGTCCCCGTTCGACCCGGAATTCTTCGTCACGTCAGGGCCCCTGGATGTTGCGGCAATCGAAAAAGCTCAAATCGAATGCTGGGCTGCGCGGAAGACCCCGATTCACAAAGCTCTCGCAAGGCCAGCGGACGGAAAACTTTGTTCTGTTTTGCGTTAATGAACCGTAATTTTCCGGAGGCAAATATTTGCCTGATGCGGCAGGGCGTAACGGTGGCCGCCATCAGGTTTGTAAGCCGGAGCGCGGCGCTGCCAGACTGTCGGGCAGGGCGGCGAGAACATGATACCTTGATTGCGCGAAGGGCTTCTCGTTTAGTGAGGCTCTCGGCAAGGGTATTTGGAATCAGGAAGTCTCATGGCGCTGCCAGCAATAGCTCTCACACGGCTCCTCGTTCTTTCGAACCAGCGCCTTGCCGTGCTTGCCGCAGTGCTGTTCGTCGTCCTGCTTGCCATATCCGGGCCTTCACAGGCGCAAACTGAAGAAGAAACAACCGCGCCGGATCAGGCGGTGGCCGTGGAGCCGGTGGCGCGCGACGAAGCCATAGAAAGCCGGATCGGACGGATCCTCAAGGCCACCGGCTGGTACCGCAATGTGCGGATCCATGTGGACGAGGGGATCGTCTTCCTCGACGGCATCGCCGGCTCGCAGGATCAGCGCGTCTGGGCCCGCGATCTGGCGGCGCGCACCGAGGGCACGGTCGCCGTCGTCAACCGCATCGAGGTGCGTGAAGAGGTCAACTGGAATTTTGCGCCGGCTTTGGGCGAGATCGAAACGCTGGCCCGCAAGATCGCGGTCGCGCTGCCGCTCATCGTGCTCGCAGTTCTCATCCTGCCGCTCGCCTGGTGGCTGTCGAGCCTGTTCGCTTCACTGGTCAGGCGTGTTCTCGCAGGGCGCGTCGAGCAGGAATTTCTGCGCGACGTGATTGCCCGCGCCATCGCAATCCCCATCCTGCTGCTCGGCGTCTATCTCGTCCTTCAGGTGGCGGGGCTGACCGGGCTTGCGGTGTCGCTCCTGGGCGGCGCGGGCGTCATAGGTATCGTGATCGGCTTTGCATTCCGCGACATCGCCGAGAATTTCCTGGCGAGCCTTCTGCTCTCCATCCGCCGCCCCTTCAGCCAGGGTGACGTGATCGGCGTGGCCGATTTCGAGGGCGTCGTGCAGACGATGAACACGCGCTCGACCATCCTGCTGACCCTTGAGGGCAACCACGTGCAGATCCCCAATGCGACCGTGTTCAAGAGCACCATCGTCAACTACACCGCCGGGCCGGCGCGCCGCGTCACGGCGGAGG
>CEQC01005140.1_pt1 | contig 14550 bp, 17 predicted proteins | sample 531021 | NCBI WGS metagenome assembly CEQC01 (sample SAMEA2621213, study PRJEB7988) | marine metagenome | biome: marine biome (ENVO:00000447); feature: surface water layer (ENVO:00002042); material: "saline water (ENVO:00002010), including plankton (ENVO:xxxxxxxx)" | depth 5 m
GCGCGCCGCGCTGCGCCGCGTCGCGGGCCTCTCGACCGAGCTCGAAGATGTCACCGAGGTCGAGTACCGCCAGCTGCGGCTCGAGAATGTCGTGCTGATCGGCGTGTACTCGAGCTCGGGCAACGCTGCGCGCGCCCTCGAGGACGCGGAGAACTCGTTGCGCGAGCTCGCCGCCCTCGCCGAGACGGCGGGCGCCGTCGTGCTCGACGGGCTGCTGCAGCGCCGGCCGCACCCGGATGCGTCGACGTATCTGGGTCGGGGCAAGGTGGAGGAGCTGCGATCGATTGTGGCCCATCTGGGCGCCGACACGGTGATCGCCGACACCGAGCTCTCGCCGAGCCAGCGTCGCGCGCTGGAGGACCGGGTGAAGGTCAAGGTGATCGACCGCACCGCGGTCATCCTCGACATCTTCAGCCAGCACGCCAAGAGCCGTGAGGGCAAGGCCCAGGTCGAACTGGCCCAGCTCGAGTACCTGCTTCCGCGTCTGCGCGGCTGGGGTGAGTCGATGTCCCGTCAGGCCGGTGGCCAGGTCGGCGGTGCGGGCGCCGGCATGGGAAGCCGAGGCCCGGGTGAGACGAAGATTGAGCTCGACCGGCGACGCATCCACACCCGGATGGCGAAGCTTCGCCGCCAGATCAAGGGTTTCGCTCCCGCGCGCGAGGCGAAGCGGGCGAACCGCGACCGGTTCGAGGTGCCGAGCGTCGCGATCGCCGGCTACACGAACGCCGGCAAGTCGAGTCTGCTGAACCGCCTGACCCGCGCGGGCGTGCTCGTCGAGAACGCGCTGTTCGCGACGCTGGACCCGACGGTGCGGCGCAGCCAGACGCCGGACGGGCGCCAGTTCACCCTGGCCGACACCGTCGGCTTCGTGCGCCACCTGCCGCACCAGCTGGTCGAGGCGTTCCGATCGACGCTCGAGGAGGTCGGCGGCTCCGACGTCATCGTGCACGTGGTGGATGCCTCGCATCCCGACCCGGCCGCGCAGCTGGCGACCGTGCGCGATGTGATCGGCGATGTGGGGGCGCGCGACCTTCCCGAGATCGTCGCCTTCAACAAGGCGGATCTGGTCGACGAGAACGACCGCATCCTGCTGCGCGGGCTGGAGCCGGGCGCCGTGTTCGTCTCGGCTCGCACCGGGGAGGGCATCGACGAGCTGCGCGAGCGGATCGCCGAGCTGCTGCCGTACCCGGATGTGGAGCTCGACATCCTGGTGCCCTACGACCGCGGCGACCTGGTGTCGCTCGCGCACCAGCGGGCGCGCGTCGTCGACACCTCCTACGAGGAGGCAGGCACGCGCCTGTCGCTGCTGGCCACCGCGCGGGTGGCGGAGCAGCTGCGCTCGGCGGTGGCGGCGAGCGACGCGGCGGAGGCCGCCGAGACCGACTAGACGGAGCGGAGCACCGCGACGACCTTGCCGAGCACCTCGGCCTCGTCGCCGAGGATGGGCTCGAAGGCGGAGTTGCGCGGCAGCAGCCAGGTGTGGCCGTCGCGATGACGGAAGACCTTCACGGTCGCCTCGCCGTCGAGCATGGCGGCGACGATCTCGCCGTTCTGCGCGTCGCGCTGCTGGCGCACGACCACCCAGTCGCCGTCGCAGATCGCGGCGTCGATCATCGACTCGCCGACGACCTTGAGCATGAACAGGTCGCCCTTGCCGACGAGCTGGCGGGGGAGCGGGAACACTTCGTCGACCTGCTGGTCGGCCGTGATCGGGATGCCGGCGGCGATCCGTCCGACCAGTGGCACCATGGCGGCGTCGCCGACCGGGATGGCGGTCTCGGCCTCCTCGCTGCCCGGCAGGTCGATGAGGACCTCGAGGGCGCGCGGGCGATTGGGGTCGCGGCGCAGGTACCCGCTCAGCTCGAGCTGTCCGAGCTGATGCGTCACGCTCGAGAGCGAGGCAAGGCCGACGGCGTCGCCGATCTCACGCATGCTCGGCGGGTAGCCCCGCGAGGCGACCGAGCGCTGCACGAACTCCAGAATCGCGCGCTGCTTGTCGCTCAGGCTGGTGCGCCGGCGGGTTCCGGGGCGACCGTTCTCGGTCGAATCGATCTCGCTCATCGCATCCTCCTGAAGGCGTTGTCTGTCGAGGCGAGACCAATGTCGGTGGCCTCTGGTCGAATGTCCTCAACGATCGAAACTGTATCCGTTCCGACGGGCCCGAGCAAACAAATGTTCGAGTGTGTCGCACATCGGATGCGAGAAAGTCCCGATCAGGACTTGAACATATGTTCGATCGAAGATATGTTCGGAACACAGCTTCGGATCCGGTCGCCCGGCCGTGACCGGATCCGAGCTGTCCAACGACTCGAGAGCGAGGAACGACAGATGAGCACCATGGTGATGAATCCGACCGTCGTCGCACTGCCGCGTCTGCGGCTCACCCCGCGCGGTCGTGCCGTCTTCGGCACGCTGGCCGCCATCCCGCTCGTGCTGCTGGCGCTCGCCCTCGGCGTGGGGGCGCCGAGCGCCGATGCCGGGGCCGCGGCCTCGCTCGACACCTTCAGCTACGTCTCGGTCGCCCCGGGGCAGTCGCTCTGGCAGGTCGCCGAGACGCTCGCCCCCGAGGCTGACCCGCGCGAGGTCATCGCCGACATCATGGCGCTGAACCAGCTCGCCTCGAGCGCGGTGGAGCCGGGCCAGAAGCTGGCCATCCCGACGGCCTACGCGCCCTGATCGGCGGGGCCGTTTCGGGCGGCGTTCGCCAGCCCGACTGAGCGTTGCCACGCTCAGTAGACTCGGCGAGTGGTATCCCTCTCCGACCTCCCGATCCGTGACGACCTCCGCGGTCAGACCCCCTATGGGGCGCCGCAGCTGCACGTGCGCTACGCGCTCAACGTCAACGAGAACACGCACCCGATCCCCGAGGACACGGCGCGGCACATCGTGGAGTCGCTCGCGCGAGCGGTGCTGCAGATCAACCGCTATCCCGACCGCGAGTTCACCGTGCTGCGTGAGGCCCTCGCGGCCTACCTCGGGCACGAACTGGCGCCCGAGAACATCTGGGCGGGCAACGGCTCGAACGAGATCATCCAGCAGACGCTGCAGGCCTTCGGCGGGCCCGGCCGCAAGGTGCTCGCCTTCCCGCCGACCTACTCGATGCACGCGATCATCGCGCACGGCTCCGGCACCGAATGGGTGGAGGCCGAGCGCGACGACGACTTCGAGATCTCGGCCGCGACCGCCGTCGCCGCGATCGAGCGCGAGCAGCCCGATGTGGTCTTCTTCTGCGCGCCGAACAACCCGACCGGCACCCCCGTGCCGCTCCAGACGATCGAGGCCGCCTACGCAGCGACCGATGGCATCGTCTTCGTCGACGAGGCCTACGCCGAGTTCATGCCGGAGGGGGCGCCGAGCGCGCTCACGCTGCTCGCAGGCCGCGAACGACTCCTGGTCTCGCGCACGATGAGCAAGGCGTTCGCCTTCGCCGGCGCGCGCCTCGGCTACCTCGCCGCCGACCCGGCGGTGGTCGACGCCTTCCGGCTGGTGCGCCTGCCGTACCACCTGTCGGCGCTCACCCAGGCGGCCGCCGTCGCCGCGCTCGAGCACGCCCCCGCGATGCTCGCGATGGTCGACGACATCCGCGGCCAGCGCGACCGCCTCGTTGTGGAGCTCGCGCAGCTCGGGTACCGGCCGTACGAGAGCTGGGCGAACTTCGTGCTCTTCGGCGGTCTCGACTCCCCGAAGGCGACCTTCGAGGCGCTGCTCGAGCGCGACATCCTGGTGCGCGACGTCGGCATCCCCGGATCGCTGCGCGTGACGGCGGGCACGCGAGGCGAGACGAGCGCGTTTCTCGCGGCCCTCGCCGAGCTCGGGCCGGGCGGCGCTCGATAGACTCGCAGGCATGAGCACATCCCGCGTCGCGAGCCTGCGCCGTCAGACGAGCGAGTCGAGCATCGAACTCGAACTCAACCTCGACGGCAGCGGCATCGCCGACATCTCCACGACGGTCCCGTTCTTCGATCACCTGCTCACCGCGTTCACCAAGCACTCGCTCATCGACCTCACGGTGCGCGCCCACGGTGACACCGAGATCGATGTGCACCACACCGTCGAGGACACCGGCATCGTGCTGGGGCAGGCGATCAAGCAGGCGCTCGGCGACAAGGCCGGCATCGGCCGCTACGGCGACGCCCACGTGCCGCTCGACGAGGCGCTCGCGCGCGCCGTCGTGGACGTCTCCGGGCGCCCGTACCTGGTGCACTCCGGCGAGCCCGAAGGCTTCGAGTTCCACCTGATCGGCGGCCACTTCACCGGCTCGATGGTGCGGCACGTGCTCGAGGCCATCACCTTCCACGCCGGGATCACCGTGCACCTGACGGTGCTCGGCGGTCGCGATCCGCACCACATCGCCGAGGCCGAGTTCAAGGCGCTGGCGCGCGCCTTCCGTCGCGCCGTCGAGCCCGACGCGCGCGTCAGCGGCGTGCCGTCGACCAAGGGCTCGCTGTGACCGTGGAGCGTCGCTCGTGACGGCATCCCCCACGGTCGTCGTCCTGGACTACGGATCCGGCAACGTCCACTCCGCGGCCAAGGCGCTGGAGCTGGCGGGCGCGCGCGTCGAGCTCACGGCCGACCGCGACCGGGTCGCGGCGGCCGACGGGCTCCTGGTTCCCGGGGTCGGCGCGTTCGCGGCCGTCATGGCGGGGCTGGAGAGCGTTCGCGGCGGCGAGCTGATCGAGCGTCGGCTCGCGGGCGGACGTCCTGTGCTGGGCATCTGCGTCGGCATGCAGGTCATGTTCGAGCGCGGCATCGAGCGCGGCAGCGACGTCGAGGGTCTCGGCGAATGGCCTGGCACGATCGAGGAGCTGCACGCGCCCGTGCTGCCGCACATCGGCTGGAACAGGATCGATGCGCCCGAGGACTCCCGGCTGTTCGCGGGCATCCGCGACGAGCGCTTCTACTTCGTGCACTCCTATGCGGCGCGCGACTGGACGCTGGAGGCGACCGGCGCATTCCCGGCGCCGCGGGTCACCTGGGCGGAGCACGGCGAGCGCTTCGTCGCCGCCGTCGAAAACGGTCCGCTCGCCGCCACGCAGTTCCACCCGGAGAAATCCGGAGTCGCGGGCATCGCTCTCTTGGAGAACTGGCTGCGCGGACTCTGAGCGCGCGGACGTCGCCGCGGTCACGGCGTCCATGAAACCGCGCTACGATCTGAATCTTGTTTGCGGGTTGCGACCTCCCCGCGGGAAGACCGAGATGAGCGAATTCAATATCGCCCCTGCCCTGACCCTGTTGCCCGCCGTCGACGTTGCGGGCGGCAAGGCCGTTCGACTGACGCAGGGCGAGGCCGGCTCCGAGACCAGCTACGGCGACCCGGTTGACGCGGCCCACCAGTGGACCGATGACGGAGCCGAGTGGATCCACCTTGTGGATCTGGATGCGGCCTTCGGTCGTGGCAACAACCGCGCGGTGATCAAGAAGGTCATCAAGAACACCCCCAAGCACGTCAACATCGAGCTCTCCGGCGGCATCCGCGACGACGAGACGCTCGAGGCGGCGCTCGCGACCGGCGCCAAGCGCATCAACCTCGGCACCGCGGCACTGGAGAACCCCGAGTGGGCCTCCTACGTCATCGGCGCCTACGGCGAGGCGATCGCCGTCGGTCTGGACGTGCGCGGCACGACGCTCGCAGCCCGCGGCTGGACGCAGGAGGGCGGCGATCTCTGGACCGTCATGGAGCGACTCGAGGCCGCCGGCTGCGCCCGCTACGTCGTGACCGACGTCACCAAGGACGGCACCCTCAAGGGCCCGAACATCGAGCTGCTGCGCCAGGTCATGGAGAAGACGCACAAGCCCGTCATCGCCTCCGGCGGCATCGCCAACCTCGATGACATCGCGGCGCTGCGCGAACTCGTGCCGCTCGGGCTCGAGGGCGCGATCGTCGGCAAGGCGCTGTACTCGGGGGCGTTCACGCTGCCCGAGGCGCTCGACGTCGCCGGCGGCTGACCCGAGCCGTGACCGGCGCCACCGATTCGGCGGGCGTGCCCTGGGAGGGACGCTCGTTTCCGGAGACCGCCCCCAGCAGCGATGACGGCTCGCCCGACCCGCGACTGACTGAGGCGGTGGCGGCGTTCCGATCCGGCGAGCTCGCCTTCCCGCAGCTGATCGTGGCGCTTCACGAGGTGCGACTCCTCGTTCCGCTGATCGCGGTCCGCGGCGATGAGGGCGTCGGGGCGCACGGGCAGCTCGTCGACAAGACGCAAGAGCTCTCGATCGTCACGGTCGAAGGGCCGGACGGGCGCGCGGTGCTCCCGGCTTTCAGCGGCGTCGAGTCGATGCGCCGTTGGAACCCGGATGCGCGACCGATCCCGATTCAGGCCCCGCGCGTCGCGATCGCCGCCGCCTCCGAGGGAACCGAGCTCATCGCTATCGACCCGGCGAGCGAGAACGGCTTCGTGCTGCGGCGGCCCGCGTTCCGCGCCCTCGCGCTGGGGGAGGAGTGGATCCCTTCCTACGCCGACGCGGAAGTGCGCTCGGTGCTCCGGCGCGCGATCGAGGCCGAGCCGGCCGTCTCCGATCTGGACACCGTCGCCGGCGACCCCGAGGCGCGCCTGGCGGGCCCGGAGCTGCAGATCCGGCTCGCGGTCGCCCCGGGGCTCGACGCGGCGGCCCTCGAGGAGCTCGTGGCGCGGCTCGCGACGCGCTGGGCGGCCGAGGCGATCGTCGCTGAGCGGGTCGATTCGCTCGGGGTGGGGATCCGTCCGGCTAGTTGACCGGTCCGGTCCACTTCTCACCCGGGCCTTTGCCGATCTCGTCGGGGATGGCGGAGGCCTCACGGAAGGCCAGCTGCACCGAGCGCAGGCCGTCGCGCAGCGCACGCGCGTGGTGGTCGCCGAGGTGCGGCGCGGAGGCGGTCACGAGTCCCGCGAGCGCGTCGATCAATTTGCGCGCCTCGTCGAGGTCGGTGGCCGCATCCGGGTCATCCGCGAGCCCGGTCTTGACCGCCGCAGCGCTGAGAAGATGCACGGCGACGGTGTTGATCACCTCGACCGCCGGAACGTCCGCGATGTCGCGAATCTCGTCGTCGTAGCCCTGCTCTTCGCTCACGCGCTGTCCTCTGCTATTCTTATGCGGGCTCCGGGGCCAGATCCCCGGACACGAAAGTGGAGAAATCCCACCCGCCGACCGCTTCCAACAGGTTATCGGGTCAGTTGCACTCCGCCGCTCACGCGGTAGCCAGGGTGCATTGTTGAAGGGCGTCGGTTCGACGCACCTCAGGGAATTCGTCTTCGTTCGTGCCTGGCAGCAGGGCTACGCACACACACGAAGGAGTTCCGCATCAGCGATCCCAGAACGAACGACCGGATCCGTGTCCCCGAGGTCCGCCTCGTCGGACCCAACGGAGAGCAGGTCGGCGTCGTCCGCATCGAGGACGCCCTGCGCCTGGCGCAGGAGGCCGACCTGGACCTGGTCGAGGTCTCCCCGACCTCGAAGCCGCCCGTGGTGAAGATCATGGACTACGGCAAGTTCAAGTACGAGCAGGCCCAGAAGCAGAAGGAAGCTCGACGCAACCAGGCGAACACGATCCTCAAGGAGGTTCGCTTCCGCCTGAAGATCGACAAGCACGACTACGAGACCAAGCGCAAGCGCGCGGAGGGCTTCCTCCAGGCGGGCGACAAGGTGAAGGCCATGATCCTCTTCCGAGGCCGTGAGCAGTCCCGACCCGAGCAGGGTGTTCGCCTTCTGCAGCGCTTCGCCGAAGATGTTGCCGAGTTCGGCACCGTGGAGTCCACGCCGACCATCGACGGTCGCAACATGGTCATGGTGATCGGACCGCACAAGAACAAGGCCGAGGCGAAAGCCGAAGCCCAGGCCAAGAAGGCCGAGACCAAGGCACGGACCCAGTCCGGTGCCCAGAGCGAGGCGCAGGAAGTCGCGGCGCCCACCACCGCAGGAGAGAAGAATGCCTAAGCAGAAGTCGCACTCGGGTGCCAAGAAGCGTTTCCGGGTCACCGGCAGCGGCAAGGTCGTGAAGCAGGGCGCGGGCATGCGCCACAACCTCGAGCGCAAGTCCTCGAAGCTCACGCGTCGCCTCAACCGCGACGTCGTCCTCGCTCCGCAGGACGCCAAGGTCATCAAGAAGCTCCTGGGCAAGTAAGCCCGGATCCCGAAAAGGAACGAAACTCATGGCACGTGTAAAGAGGGCGGTCAACGCCGCCAAGAAGCGCCGCACTACGCTCGAGCGCGCAGAGGGCTACCGCGGTCAGCGGTCGCGCCTGTACCGCAAGGCGAAGGAGCAGGTCACCCACTCCCTCGTCTACTCCTACCGCGACCGTCGCGCGAAGAAGGGCGAGTTCCGTCGCCTCTGGATTCAGCGCATCAACGCCGCGGCGCGTGCGAACGGCCTGACCTACAACCGTCTGATCCAGGGTCTGGGTCTCGCCGGCGTCGAGGTCGACCGTCGCATCCTCGCCGAGCTTGCGGTCAACGAACCCGCCACGTTCGCCGGCCTCGTCGAGGTCGCGAAGAAGGCCCTGCCGACCGACGTGAACCAGCCCGCCTCGGCGGCCTGAGCTTCCACCCACGCAGCGGGCGAAGCCCGCGGTGCTTGCTGGTCGAGCAGTGGGCGAAGCCCGCGTATCGAGACCGCCCACGAAGGCGCGCATCCCTCAGGATGCGCGCCTTCGTCGTTTCTTCGCGGTTCGTTCGGATGCCCTGGATAGCATGCGGGCATGATCGACAATCCGCGCTCGCCGCGAGTGCGCGCGGTGCACAAGCTCGCCAAGCGCGCGGCCCGTGCCTCCACCGGCCTCTTCCTCGTCGAGGGGCCGCAGTCGGTGCGCGAGGTGCTGGCCTACCGCCCCGAGCTGCTCGTCGAGCTGTACATGACCGTGGCCACGCGCGACCGCTCGTCCGAGCTGGTGCGCGCCGCCGAGAACGCCGGCGTCTCGGTCGAGCTCGTCTCGGAGCAGGTTCTCGCGGCCATGGCGGACACCGTCACGCCGCAGGGCGTGATCGCGGTCTGCCGCACGCTGGTGATGTCGGTCGGCGACATCATGGCCAGTGGCCCACGGCTGGTCGCGATTCTGCACGAGGTGCGCGATCCAGGCAACGCCGGCACGATCATCCGGGCGGCGGATGCCGCCGGTGCTGACGCCGTGATCTTCACCGGGAGCACCGTCGATGCCTACAACCCCAAGGTCGTGCGCTCGACCACCGGGTCTCTCTTCCACGTGCCGATCGTGCAGAACGGCACCCTCGACGACGCCCTCAGCACGGTGCGCGCCGCGGGTCTCCAGGTGCTCGCCGCCGACATCAAGGGCGATGATCTGCCTGCGGTGCGCGACCTGCTGAGCGCGCCGACGGCGTGGCTGTTCGGCAACGAGGCGCGCGGACTCACCGACGAGGAGCTGGCGCGCGCTGACCGCCCGGTGCGGCTGCCGATCTACGGCCGTGCCGAGTCGCTCAACCTCGCCACGGCGGCCTCTGTGTGCCTGTACGAGTCGGCGTTCGCCCAGCGCTCCTGAGATCTTCGGGACTCCGCGGCCCGAGGTTGCACTCGGGTCACGTTTCCATTCGAACCGTTGACCCCCGAGCGGGGGTCATGTTTTGCTGGGTCGATGGAGCCGCTCGTCATCCTCGACCACGTCAACAAGCACTTCGGTGCGCTGCACGTGCTCAACGACATCAACACGACCATCGGTCGCGGTGAAGTCGTCGTCGTCATCGGGCCCTCGGGCTCGGGCAAGTCGACGCTGTGCCGTGCGATCAACCGACTCGAGACGATCGACGACGGCACGATCACGATCGACGGCACCCCGCTGCCGAGCGAGGGCCGCGGGCTTGCGAAGCTCCGCGCCGACGTGGGCATGGTGTTCCAGTCATTCAACCTGTTCGCGCACAAGACTGTGCTGCAGAACGTCACGATCGGCCAGATCAAGGTGCGCAAGCGGTCGAAGGCCGAGGCCGACAAGCGCGCGATGGAGCTCCTCGAGCGGGTCGGCGTCGCCAATCAGGCGCAGAAGATGCCCTCTCAGCTCTCTGGCGGCCAGCAGCAGCGCGTCGCGATCGCCCGGGCGCTCGCCATGGATCCGAAGATCATGCTCTTCGATGAGCCGACGAGCGCACTCGACCCCGAGATGATCAACGAAGTTCTGGACGTCATGGTGCAGCTCGCCTCCGAGGGGATGACGATGGTCGTCGTCACCCACGAGATGGGCTTCGCCCGCAAGGCGGCCGACCGTGTCCTGTTCATGGCCGACGGCGAGATCGTCGAAGAAGCTACCCCTGAGGCGTTCTTCACGAACCCACAGACTTCGAGAGCGAAGGACTTCCTCTCGAAGGTGCTCACCCACTAACCGGTGGGAGAGCAACACAGCAAGGAGAGGGAATCCATGAGACTCCGCACATCACTGACGGCTGTCGCGATCGCCGCGACCGCCGTGCTTGCGCTGAGCGCGTGCACGACGACGGGCGACACCACCGACCCCGATGACGTGACGTTCGAGGCCGGCACGACCATGGCCGCGCTGAACGAGGCCGGCACGATCACGATCGGCACCAAGTTCGATCAGCCGCTGTTCGGTCTTCAGGGCCTCGACGGCAACCCCGAGGGCTTCGACGTGGAGATCGGCAAGATCATCGCGAGCGAGCTCGGCATCTCGGAGGACAACATCGAGTGGGTCGAGACCGTCTCGGCCAACCGCGAGCCCTTCATCGAGAACGGCACCGTCGACATCGTGGTGGCGACGTACACGATCAACGACACCCGCAAGGAAGTCATCTCGTTCGCGGGACCGTACTACCTCGCCGGTCAGGACATCCTCGTGCTCGCGGGCAACCCGGAGGGCATCACCGGCCCCGAGGATCTCGAGGGCATGGACGTCTGCAGTGTCGCCGGATCGACTTCGGAAGCCAACATCGCCGAGTACGGTGTCAACCTCATCACCACCGACACCTATTCCAACTGCCTGGAGCCGCTGCGCAACGGCAACGTCATCGCGGTCACGACTGACAACGTGATCCTCGCGGGACTCGCCGACCAGAACCCGGGTGAGTTCGAGGTCGTCAACAACCCCTTCACATCGGAGCCCTACGGCATCGGCCTGATGAAGGACGACGACGTCTTCCGCTCGTTCATCAACGACGTGCTCGAGGAGGCGTACGCCGACGGCCGCTGGGCCGACGCGTGGAACTCCACCGCGGGCACCGTGCTCGACCTGCCGGAGCCCCCGGCGGTCGACCGCTACTAGAGATCAGGTGCGGACCCGCTCGCCGCGCGCGAGCGGGTCCGCACCGATGCCCCACGACAGTTGACCGAGACGAGGAGGGAGACGCGGTGGACGCACTGATCGACGTCACCCCGTTGTACATCGAGGGATTCCTTCAGACCCTCGCGCTGCTCCTGCTCGCCGGGTCGGGCGCGTTCGTCGTCGGCGTGCTCATCGCCGCGCTGCGCATCTCGCCGGTGCCGGTGATGCGCGGCTTCGCCACCGCCTACACCGAGCTGCTGCGCAACGTGCCGCTCCTGCTCGTCCTGTTCTTCTGCGCTTTCGTGCTGCCGCTTCTGGGTGTTCAGCTCGACTTCTTCGTACTCGCGGTGATCGGCCTGACCGCGTACACGTCGCCCTTCGTCGCCGAGGCGGTGCGCTCGGGCATCAACGGCGTGCACGTCGGGCAGGCCGAGGCCGCCCGAAGTCTCGGCTTCGCCTTCGGGCAGACGATCTCGCTCATCGTCCTGCCGCAGGCCGCGCGCATGGTGGTGCCGCCACTCATCAACGTCTTCATCGCCCTCACCAAGAACACCTCCGTCGCAGGAGCGTTCTTCGTCTTCGAGCTCTTCGGCGCGACGACGCGCGGTACGCGCGATCACGGTGACCAGGTGATCCTGATGCTCCTCTACGCCGCGGCGCTGTACCTCGTCATCACCGTGCCGCTCGGGCTCATCGCCGGAGCCATCGAGAAGAAGGTGCGGGTGCTGCGATGAGCGGATCGGTTCTCTACGACGCCCCCGGCCCGAAGACGCGGCGCCGTTCGGCGATCGCCTCGGTCGTCTCCGCACTCGTTCTGGTGGCCGCGGGCGCGTGGATCATCGCGACGCTCGCCGCCCCGCGCGTCGCCGCCAACGGCGCTGAGACCCCTGGCATGTTCGACGCGTCGCGCTGGGACATCGCGCTGAACCCGCTGCTCTGGGAGAACTTCGGTCGCGGCGTGCTCGCGACGCTCGCGATGGCGTCCGTCGCGGCGGTCCTCGCGGTGCTGTTCGGCGTGCTGCTGTCGTTCGCCCGCACCGCGCGCAGCATGTGGGTGCGGGTGCCCGCCGCGGGCCTGCTCGAGTTCGTGCGCGGCATGCCCGTGCTGCTGATGATCTTCTTCGTCTTCCTGGTCTTCTCGACCGGGGCGTACTGGGCCGGAGTGCTCGGCCTGGCCGTGTACAACGGCGCGATCATCGGCGAGGCGCTGCGCGCGGGCATCGTGTCGCTGCCCAAGGGGCAGGGCGAGGCGGGATACTCCCTCGGCCTGACGCCGCTGCAGACGCGGCTCTCGATCGAGTTCCCGCAGGCATTCCGGCAGATGCTGCCCATCATCATCGCCCAGCTCGTCGTGCTGCTGAAGGACACCTCGCTCGCCTACGTCGTCGGCTACAACGAGCTGGCGCGCACGATCAAGAATCTGCAGAACGCGCTCGGCAACCGCTACCTGTTCACCCTGTTCATCATCGGACTCCTGATCTACCTGATCATGAACCTGACGCTCTCCTGGCTCGCGCGCGTGATCGCCAAGCGCAGCGGGCCGAAGCTCGGCAAGGTGACGCCCGATGACCTGCCGCCGGTCGGCGCGCAGGGCACCCAGGCGATCACCATGGTGCGACCCAACCGCGGGAAACCGCCCAGCTAGCCGCAATCTCGCCCGGGATGACGTCGGGGCCCGCGAACTGCGGGGCATCGCCCGACTAGACTCGACGCTCGTGTCCGACTCCCCGCAGATCACCGAACAGACGGTCAACGCCGCGGTCGGCGCGGCGCTCGCCGCCATCGCCGACGCGACCGACTCCGCAGCCCTGAAGGCGGCGCGATCCGCCCACGCCGGAGAGGCGTCGCCGCTGGCCAAGCTCAACGCCGGCATGCGCGACGTGCCCGCCGACCAGAAGGCCGCCGCCGGCAAGCTCGTCGGCCAGGCGCGCGGCCGCGTGAACCAGGCGCTCGCCGCGCAGGAGGCGGTCGTGCTCGCCGCCGAGGAGGAGGCGCGCCTCGCGAGCGAGACGGTCGATGTGACCGCCTTGCCGTCGCGCTGGCGGGCCGGAGCCCGGCATCCGCTCTCCCTTCTGATGGAGGAGATGAGCGACGTCTTCGTGGCGATGGGCTGGGAGGTGGCAGAAGGCCCCGAGCTCGAGCACGAGTGGTTCAACTTCGACGCGCTCAACATGGACGAGGACCACCCGGCGCGCAGCGACCAGGACACCTTCTTCGTCGCGCCGCAGGACCGCCACCTGGTGCTGCGCACCCAGACCAGCCCCGTGCAGATCCGCTCGCTGCTGGAGCGCGACCTGCCGGTGTACGTGGTGAGCCCGGGCAAGGTGTTCCGCAAGGACGAGCTCGACGCGACGCACACGCCCGTGTTCCACCAGATCGAGGGCATCGCCATCGACCGCGGCCTCACCATGGCGCACCTGCGCGGAACGCTTGAGCACCTCGCGCGCGCCATGTTCGGGCACGAGGCGCAGATCCGCCTGCGCCCCAACTTCTTCCCGTTCACCGAGCCGAGCGCCGAGATGGATGTCTGGCAGCCGAACGCCAAGGGCGGCGCGCGCTGGGTCGAGTGGGGCGGCTGCGGCATGGTCAATCCGAACGTGCTGCGCAGCGCCGGAATCGATCCGGACGAGTACCAGGGCTTCGCCTTCGGCATGGGGATCGAGCGCACCCTCCAGTTCCGCAACGAGATGAATGACATGCGCGACATGGTCGAGGGCGATGTTCGCTTCTCCCGGCAGTTCGGAATGGTGGTCTGATGCGCGTCCCGCTGAGTTGGCTGGGGGAGTGGGTGACCCTTCCCGAGGACGTCACCCTCGAGCAGGTGCACGAGGCGCTCGTCAAGGTCGGCTTCGAGGAGGAGGACGTTCACACCTCCGACATCACCGGTCCCGTCGTCGTCGGGCGGGTGATCTCGGCCGAGCCCGAGCCGCAGTCCAACGGCAAGACGATCAACTGGTGCCAGGTCGACGTCGGCGACGCCGAACCGCGCGGCATCGTCTGCGGAGCGCACAACTTCGCGCCCGGCGACAAGGTCGTGGTCTCGCTTCCCGGCGCCGTGCTGCCGGGGCCGTTCCCGATCTCGGCCCGCAAGACCTACGGCCACATCTCCGACGGCATGATCGCGAGCGCCCGTGAGCTCGGGCTCGGCGACGAGCACGACGGCATCCTGCGCCTCATCGAGCTGGGCCTCGACCCCGAGCCCGGGACTGACGCGATCGAGCTGCTGGGCCTGGCTGATGCTGCCGTCGAGATCAACGTCACGCCGGACCGCGGCTACGCGTTCTCGATTCGCGGGGTGGCGCGCGAGTACTCGCACGCGACCGGCGCGCAGTTCCGAGACCCGGTCGATGCTGTCGCC
>CEQC01037482.1_pt1 | contig 14345 bp, 19 predicted proteins | sample 531021 | NCBI WGS metagenome assembly CEQC01 (sample SAMEA2621213, study PRJEB7988) | marine metagenome | biome: marine biome (ENVO:00000447); feature: surface water layer (ENVO:00002042); material: "saline water (ENVO:00002010), including plankton (ENVO:xxxxxxxx)" | depth 5 m
ATCAATCAACATTTGCTCAAGTGAAGTTTCGTTCAAATCAGCCGCAGTTGACAAAATATTGCTTTGAGTCCCGTTTATAGTAGGGTGCGATGCGTTACACAAACTAACGCCGTCTCCCCCTGCATCACTAAAAGCATTGTTCAATATAGTCGCAGCTTTAATTTGCTTAGACTGAGACATTGAACGTGCTAAAGCACGGGTGTATCGAGCCGCTAAACGGTCATACAAATTATCTTCAATAGCCTCTTCAGTAATACTAAAAGCTAAAGCAACCGTTTCATGCGTGTACCGAGCCGTATACGTCTCTTGTGCGTCATCAAACGATATTGCCCCACCTTCACTTTTTACTGGAGCGGTTCCAAAACCAGAAAGCATGACCTCTTCTTCAAAGGCTCTGTCCGAAGACTCTTCTTCAAAGATTTCAGCATGTTCTTGGTCATAACGATCATACTCAAGCCCGAACAAAGCATTCAGTCCGGGTTCAAGCTCTTTCGCCAGTTGTGCGCGAGAAATAGCCATTTTTTAATCCCTTTCTTAAATGCCTGTCGAATCCGCAGTAGTCTGCGAATCAAAACGACGGGTTGGTGCATTAAAATGAGCATTAAGCCTAACTAACAAAGGAATACCTGCTGCCGTAAAGTCACTGTTAGCATCGTCATCGACAATACCAACAATACGCAAAGGCAAAGTAGCCGTTGTTGCAATAGACGACACACTCAACGCTGAGTTAGAACGACCCGTGCTGGTAGAACCAGTACGAGCAGAAGTTCCAAGAGATGCATTAGCAAACACTCCGGCCAGTGCGGTAGCACGGTCAGTTAGTGTTGCATCACTAGCTACTTGGAACAATTGGTTAGGATTGTCAGCAACAAAAGCTTTTACAGGATGATTTGTATCCACGCTAACACTGCCTGATCCGGGCCAATAATTTAAAAATGTGGTCTTCTTGGTCGTAGAATCTACATATTCTACCCCCATCAAAACCCCTAAAGCTTGTGTTGTGCCTCCGCTGGTTGCACCAGCATAAGTAATAACACCCGCAGCTAAAGGAACACAAATGCCACCGTTAAAAATAGCGTTTGTGTTGTCTGAGGCAATTTCATACTGAGTTACTCCAGTAGAGTTAACTGCACTTCCAACAAGTCCAACAGGGCGAAGACCATAGGCTGTTGCTAAATTTGCCATTTGGTTTTCTCCATCATCAAGTTACACGGCCTAGTCTTTTCTAGGACCGCCAAAAGTTACACGAGATTGACGATCAGGTTTATTAATCGTCATTGTTGAATGAGCGTTTTCTCTCATCATATCGTGATCCACAGCTTCTTGTTGATCCGCATTTCTTCTTGCAAAATATTCGGTTCTTTCCGAAACTGTTTCCACTGGTATACGAGCTAAAACAAGCCCTCCAACTCCAAAAACTCCTTCATACTTACCTGTTTCTATTACAGGGGCTTCAAAATCAGGATATTCGTCTCTACGAACAAGCTCATACCCTTGTCGCATCTTTGCAGAAATATTCTGACGGTCGTCAAAACCACGAACTTCTGAACGTATCCAACGATGCCTGTAACCCTCTGGCGCAGGTGGAGCATCTAACATTGAGGGGGGTGCCCAAGGCTTACGCCTGCTTTCCTTCTCCCTCGTATTTTTTGCGCGAGGAGTCCGATTCATTCCTTCAAAACGTTGCTTTTTTTCTTCAGTCATTTCTCTTTCTCCTATTTAACATATTTCGCGTATTCTTCAAGCGGCACACCCAATTTTTTAGCTATAGCTACTTGGCTCGGAGTGAGACGAACCTTTTTATTGCGCCCTGATGACGTACTAGCAGAAGAACGAGAAACCCCGGCTACGGCTTGTTGCCGTCTAGGAGAAACCAAACTTCCGTTAAATTTATGCGGAAATTCATTCCGAATTCTATTATCTAGCTCAGTATAATAATCATCTGAGGTAGCGTCAAACCCTTCTTGCTCTACCATTTTTTTATGTATTCCAAAAGTAGCAAAAGTCATGGTTTCATCTTGACCAAACCATTCATTTTTAGCGGCCCATTCTTCTGCTTTAGGATCGGGTTTTTTAGGCTGCTGCACCTGTTGTTGCACGGGCTGCTGCACCTGTTGTTGCGAGGCCCTTTCTCTTTGTTGTTTTTCTAAAGCTATTTGTTGTTCATGAGCATTTTTTGCTTGATCATACCGATCTTGTTGAACAGCCAATCGACTTAATTTTTTCTGAGCCTCTACCGTAGCGTCCGCATCTCCCAACTCAACGGCTCTTTTTAAATCAGCTTCTACCTGTCGCTGTTCTACTTCTAACCTACCTCCATGCTCTGTCATGTAACCTTGATCAAGGTTTTTTAGTCGTTCTTTTACTTGGTTAGCCTCGTGCTGAACCGTTTGAGCATATCGAATAGCTTCTTCCCTTTGTCTTTCCGCTTCTCGCATTTTCTTGGTCAAAGCGTTAATTCTTTTTTCTGCCCCACTTATGTGTTTTTCATGCTCATCTTCATTTTTTTCTACTAAACTTTCTGAAGCAACCTGAACCTCTGTTATTTTTTCTTCTTCTAACGGTAGTTCAACTTGAACCGCAGTGTCTTCTTTTTGAGTGCTTTCTGCCTGTGCCATACCTATCTCCTAAAAACTTATAATGTCTTCTGGGTCCGCAATAGATGCTAAAACTTCATCATCATTTAAAATTCTAACTTCACCACCCTCTATACGAAAACGAGATCCCGCGTAACGTGCAAAGATTATCCAATCTTTTTCTTGGCACCACGGCTTTGAAAACTTCTCTTTATCTTTATAAGCTAAAGGACCTACTTTTAAAACATACCCCACCACCGTCTGTACTTGGCTATCGTCCAAAACTTTGTCAGGTAAATGAATTCCTGCCGACGTTTTGGCTTTTCCTCGATACGGTAAAACTAAAAGCCGCCACCCGGTGGGGGTAGGCATACGATCTAGAAGAGATCGATCTATTAAATTAGGATTTAATACTTCTTCATTTTTAGGCGCATAAGCCTCTTTTAACTGTGCTTGCATCATTCTTGCTCCTGTTTTTCTAGCAGGCCCGAGAGTTCCTGTAGTATAAAATTAAGAGCATTAAGTTCGCCCATAAGCTCCCTATACTGCTCCATGCTTTTCAAACCATTATGCTCCAAAACATCCAAAACAACAACTTTACGTTCTTTTACCGTTCTTTGAACAAATTGAACCACATCTATTTCATCAATAGCCATAATTAAACAAAAACTCTTACCCCCTTCTTATCAATAATTAAAGCATTTTTTCTAGGAGCCTCCCCCTCTTCATTAGGAACAGAAATATGAACCCAACTATCGTATTCACAAATAACTTGGTCGTAAAAAATACCCGACTCAATAATCCGAACAACCGCAGAATTTGGAGAAACACCTAAAATACGAATATCCGCCGCGCAACCTAACAAATGTTGACTGGAGCTGGATGAATTTACGGCTTGGTTTAACTCTTTGCACCTAAACCCAGAGTTAATAAAAATAGGAACGTTAAAGTAATCCCGTACTTCTTGTAATAAAGTAGCTAAACGTCTTAAATTGCTTAATTGCACTGAATTAGGTGTATTATCAATTCCTCGTCTCGACGCTATTTGCGACGCAGTAAGTTCTTCTAAACTAAAATTAGGTGTTAGTTGCATATATTTTTTTATTATCGTAGTACTGGTCTCTTTCCAAACACAGTTTGTACAAGGTTTGTTGCACTCTTGTAGAAAGCCTGCCTTGCAAAACCAACCTATTTACCTCTGTTTTTAAAAAATGTAACCAATGCTCCCTAAAAACCGCCTCTTCGTAAGAAACTGGAGGATATTTCCAATAAACAACTATATTTTCTAAAGGAACTCCGGTAATGATATTATCATATATCCTCATGCCTAAGTAAGTTTTTTGTTTACAAAAAAAACGAAGTTCTTCTTTGTCCTCTTGATATTTCTTAATAAAAGAAAAAGAACTAACAGAAAAAAACAATAATAAGATAAAAATTATTTTTTTCATTTATTAACATATTTAGAAACAGCCCGACTGCCAAACCAAAACGACATAACCGCAGCAAAAAGTCCTTGGGTTTCTTCAGTCCATAACAAATCAACCGCCATCATCCAATCGTTACCCGACTCTAATACTTTTAAAATAATAACAATTTCAGTAGCTACAAACATTAAGAAGAAAAAATAAGTAATAACAGGACGCACACTGCCGCGAAGAGCGTTGATAAATCCGCCAGCGTCAATAGTTCTATCGTGCTCATATAACCCCTTTGTTTCTTCAATTTCGGCCGTTTTATCTAATTCGTCTAAACGTAGAGCAGATCTTTTTTCTAGTAACTCTGTCTCTAACTTTAAACGATCCATGTTATGCTTGTGCGCTTGATTTTGTTTAAAAAAATTTAAAACTTCCGGCAAAAAAGAACTACCAAAACCCAACACTGATCCCAATAAACTCATCATTTTTTGTAATCCTTGACGTTATTTAAAATAATTCTTTGTTTTTCAGCTTCCTTCTGAGAATAAAACTCTCGAACAATGCTATTGTTGGGTATTTCATTATCTTTTGTAGTTACTCTCCAATTGCCTTTTCTATCTGTGTAGATTTTCCAAATAACTTTTTCAGGCATTAAAAATACGGCATAAACCCACCAATGCCACCATACACCATAGGAGAAAAAGAAGATTGCCCGAAAGGACTACCACCATATCCAAAAGGACTACCACCATATCCAAAAGGACTACTCCTGTAGGAAGAAAAACCGCCAGAAAATGGTCCAGATATTAAATTACTAATGTTACTAAACTGATTATTTAAACCACCGAATTGACCCTCTAAACGAGATATTCGATCTTCAATAGACAACTGGGGCGTTGCAGCTTGATTTTGGTTAAAAATAGAGTCCTGTATTGGGTCTCCTATAACCGGAGAAGGGGGAGGGGGAGGAGGTTCCGACGGCATAGACATAGGGGGCGGCGTAACATACGCCTCGGCAGGAGGAGGCATCATATTCTCCGCAGGGTCTTTAATAACAGGGGGATAAAATGGAATATCAATAGGACTCATGTTAACGTGACCTGCTCATGTACGCTTGTGCTCCAAAATAAAAACCCACAATAGACGCTTGTCCTACATAAAACAAACCTAAAAGATCCGCTAAAGCTGCTACACGACTTTCGCTAACTAACGGCGTAAACAATAATAAAGTAAAAACCACCATACTTGCAATAGCCGTCCACGACATTTGTTTTTGAGCATGACTTTTTTCCTCTCGTAACTCTAACTCTGTCATTTCCTTAGATTTGGAAATTTCATCGTCCGTTACCGTACCGTCATGGTCTAAGTCATAACTTTCGTATTTACTTAATTCTTCTAGTTTTTTTTGCTGCATCGGAACCAACTCATCAATCGGGACCACAAAAATACTAGCCATGTTTTAGGCGTTTGTAAAACGACTTCCACGCTGCGCTGCACCCATGCCACGCTTTTTACCAACAGTAATTTTAGCTTTTCCAATATTTGGGGTTTTTTCTTCAACCAATTTAGCATACGGTATTGTTCCTTGTCCTTGAATTTCTGCGGCATTCTTTGCTTTTGGCGCATCTTTTGCTGGCCCACTAATTATATGCACACGAGACATTACTGTCCTCCTTTTTGTCTAAGTTTCAACAACTCTCTTTCATTAGTAGCTTGTATTCTAGCCTGTGTTTGACGTTCTTGGCTACTTACTCTTTCATTAAACTGCCTTGACCGTTCAGCCATTTTTTGTCTTTCTAAATTAAGTTTAGCTTGATCATCCATTGTGTCAGACTGAACTTGCTGTTGTTTAATTTGCAACTCTTGTTGTTTAAGCGCAACAACCGGGTCCGTGCCCTCTTGACCAATTCCAGCAATTTGAGCACTTAACACCTTAACATTTTGCATTTCTTGGGCTATTAATTGTGCTGTCAAAGCCTCTAATTCTAACATTTGCTCCTCAGAAGCAGCTTGTCCCTGATTTTGTTGCATATAAACCACAATAGCTTGTTCTTGGGCTTTTATTCGAGCGTGTTCCATAACATGTTTTTGTAAAGCAATCGCTACATTAGGCATAGCTTGAACAATAGAAGAAGTGCCAAAAGTCAAATGAGCCATAATATGAGCATCGTGATCTTGACCCTCAAAAGCCTGTAAATCCGTGTTTTCTAACGCATCTATGTTTTCTAGCGCGGGATCTTTTGGGACAGGCTCTGTACTAGACGGTGCTTTTAAAATTTTATCTATATCTCTAACCCCCAATGCTTCGTACATTCTTCTAAAAGCTTCATACATATTGTGTAATTCAGGGGCTTGTGCTGCTAACTGCATCTGTGTCTGAGCCAAAGCAATACGTTGGGCTTGAGAAAATATATTAGGGTTAGATACAGGAATAATATCCACTCTCTCATCAAAATCTTGAGATTTAATTGATTGTTCCTGATTTTCAATGGTATACGGGTATTCTTGCGGCAAATAATCCGAAATAACCTTGGCTAATAACTGAAATTCTTGTTTCATAGCGTAATGCAACCGCTTATGAACCGCACTCATAACCCGAGTGCCTTGTTCCAACATAGCTACCGTCGTTCCTACGGCTGCCTGCTGATTGCCATCCCCTACCTTTAAATCAGTAATTGTTGCAAATCGTTGCCCCGCTTGAACCACAAAACCCAACAATTGAAATAATGTCGGATCTGGCCCTTTAAACGGCAACGGCATCAAGCTATCTCGTATTGCCCCTCCGGGAGCGTCAACATCTCGAAACTCTCCGGGTTGTAATGGATCATCGTCATCCCTGATTCTCAACCCACGGGCTTTAAAGCCTGCTGGAAGATTGGACAAAGTACCCGCATCGATTAACTGCCGTAGAGCGGCTGTCGCTGTACGAGATAAACCACCAATTGTATGAATCAAACCTAACCCGTAAAAACCAAATCCGGGCAAAAACTTATAATGCACAAAATATTGTATTTTTCTTTTTTTGGGATCGTCTTCCCCGTAATTTCTTCTTACCCCTAGTACTTGTCCATTGTCCTCGCTAATCGATACGATGTAAGGCACTTTAATTCCGGTAGCCTCTCCTTCCTCATCTTTTTCTTCGTAGCCCTTTAAGTCTAAATCCACATGACATTCCAACACCGTGCAATCGTAATCAATATTAGACGGCTGTACGCCATCTATATAATTAATTTCATCGGTTACGCTATCGGTAGACGTTTGCGCTGGAATAACCGGAATATCCCGATAAAACCCAGCAAGTTGTTTTTTACGAAGATCGTTTAACGACATTCTAACCACTTGCGTTATATTAGGACACGTTTCTAAATCATTTGCTTCATAAGGCACCACCAAATGTTCCGCAGGGACAAACTTACTAACCGCTCTGTCCATGCTTTCGTCGTAATATACCTTTTTAAACGTGCTTCCCGCCAACGGTAAATAAAACAACATTTGATCAAACTCAGGCGTGTATTCCTCCATGACTGTGGTAATGTAGTAGTTCATGAACTCACGAACTCGTTTGGCCTGTTCTTCCTTATCCCTAGTAGGGGAACCAAGGATGGTGGTGCGAACAGGACCCATCGGGGGAAGTAGTTCGTTAAACGCCTGAGCTTGAAACTGGGTTGCCGCTTCCGCCAACAAAGGGTGCGTCACTCCTGTTGCTCCACGAAACGGTTGTGTTCGTTCTTCATAATTAAAACCTAATAACTCTAAACCATTAGCGTAAGCTTCTTCCCAATCTTTACGGGAAGACTTGTTAGCTTCGTATTCACTCATTAAACTACTTGAAATAGTTCCTAATTCTGAATCATCTATCTCCTCGGCAAGATTACGAAAAAAATCCCCCTCGTCAGGACCTTTGTTTAAAAAAGGGTCCATGTCCACGACAACCCCTCCATCGTCCGTAGCCTCAATCTCAATCCCATCAGGAATAGCATCTTTTGCCGGAAATACCGATGCAGGCATTTCTATCTCAATATCATCTAACGCTTCCGCTACATTCGGATCATCATTTTGTTTCTCTACTAAAGATACCGGGGGTTGCTGTGCCATGATTATCTCTGCCTTCCTCTAGTAAAACCTTTTATAATAGCCCCATCGCCTTTTTTTCGTAATGTTTTAATCTTTAACTGCGCCAAAGGAGAATTTGGTCCTGCTTCATTAAAAACGCCTAATCCTTCAGGTTCCATGTCTCCTGTGCTAGTGGATATAGTGTGTGTATTCATAGTGTCTCGGAAACTTGCTTTCACTCCATCAGGAATAGCATCTTCGTCAACAAAACTTTCTGACCTATAAAATTTATCGGGCTTGTTTGTTTCTCTAATACCCATCGTAAATCTATTTTGAATTGTTCCCAAGGGTCCCTTTTTAGGTTCCATTCCCGTAATAAAAACATTAGAAACGTCTGCTACAGGTTCGTTAGTAATACGAAATCCTCCAGAAAGCCTCGGATCTCGTTTTTTCATCCCGGTTTTTACCGTATAATGCAAAGGCCCACTAAACCTTCTTCTTATAAAATCCGCTGCCATAACCTTTCCTTATAATGTTTGCTACATTATTCTACTGAAACATGTTTCTTGCAACCGAAGATAATCCGCTAACCCCTCGGGGTCGCTGAAACATCGTCCGCGCTATTTCGTTAAGAGTCCCAATGCCCTGCTTACGGACCACGCCTCCTTGGGCAAAAGTATCTTCACTCTCTTCCTTATCTAAAGTTGATAAAGCTCCCGCCCCTGCTGCGGTGCCCACGGCAATATTAAATAAAGACTGCCCTTCCTTGGCTGCTTCTTTCATTTCTGGAGTAATTTTAATCAGAGTTGTTCCAAGCGGCACCACAGACTTTCCAATTTCCGCATCAATTAATTCACTATTATATTGTTTAGCGTACTTCTTTAAAAAACTAGGGATTTTACGATCATAAACCGTTTGATACATTTTTCTGTAAGCTCCTTCGGGAGCTTTTTCTGATACTGGACCTTCACCCCATTTTGCAACCAAAGTTTCTGATTTAGGAACCATGACATAATCATAACCTTCATCGACTGCCGTTTTCATAAGTTTCTTCAACGCCAACTCGTGCCAAGTATCTTGCCAAGGATTGGGAATATTTGTTTTCGGTCCTTTTATTTGTTTTAGTTTTTTTCTAGCGAAAGTTAATTTGTCAGATAAACGATTATCACCATAAAGAATAGAATTTAATCTTGGATTCTTAGAGAACGATCCATATAAAAAAGGGTCTGTTTCTATTACAGTTCGTAGACGGTCTGCTAAAATCAAAATATTGCCTGAAACTGCTTCTGGGTTAATTGACTCATCAAAAAGACTTACCCCATCTATTATATTTGTAACGGCTCTGTCGATTATCTCTTTTACTTCTGATCTCAAAAACTGGCGGTAATTCGCTCGTTCAGTTGTTGAGAGAAGAAGCTGAAGCACTTGTGTTACAGGGGGTAACCTGTTAGATTGAAACTTTCTAAGTTCATCTGAAAGGTATCTAAGGTCATCTAACAACGGAAGCACATCCGTTTCTATAATTTTTGTTCTTTGCCCCCATCTGCTGTTTGCCATTGCAAGATCCGATTGAATTTCATCAGCGTATAAAACCTTGTTGCTTGCTGGAAGATCCCCCTTCGTTGTAGCAATAGGTCCATCCCAGTCAGAAGCCATCACACTCGACACCACCGTGTCATCTGTTCTTGTAAAATGATCTTGAAAATCTCCAACTTCAGGGGAAGTTATTAAAATCTCCCTGCGGTTAGGTTGATTTGTGAAACCATCATAAGTAGGATAGTCAGTTGATATTTTATCAGTCAAAGCATATTTATCCATCTGCTCTAAGCCAGCACCTTCAAGAGAAACAAGCCCTTGTTCTTCTAAATACTGTCTTGTTTGTATTTGAGCTTCTGCTAAATTATCTTCACTAACAACGGCTTCCCCATCTGAATCCTTTACTACTTTATCCGCATCCAGCCCATCACCTCTTCTTAACTGCCACGGCATATATTCGCCATTTCGGAACAAAGTAAAGGGTTCATCATCGTCTATCCTTACACGCACTCGCTGGTATACCTGCTCAGGATCGCTATAATGTTCTTTAGCTATCTCGTAAACAATGGAATCAATTTTATCTTCAAAATTTTGGGTATTTCCATCGACATCAATAAATTCTGTTTTGTTTTCATCAAAAGCCTTTAAAATTGCTGCCTTGTTAAAGGCTGCCTCTCGATCCAATTTCGGGCTTAGTGAATATCCTCCTGAAAGATCTCTTTCTAATTCCCGTCGAACAAGATCTCTTCGTTCTGTTTTAATATCCTCTTCAAAATAATCTTTATCACCAACAGGCAAATCATCAAAATCTATCTTCTCAGTTTCATTGAAAAAACGGTCTCCGCTGGGGTTAAGTTGAAATGCTGATGCTTTGTTTTCAACAACGTCAACCGTAAATCGCTTGTCATTAAGATGCTGTACAAAGTCTTCTTTAGTAAATTTAGAATCTAAATTCAGACCCATTGCCTTTATTTCATTATTAAAAGACTTTTCCGGGAAACCTTGTTTTTTAGCCATCGTCCTCATCTCATCAACAAACTCTTGGCCGGTTCCCTTACCACGTTTAATTAAAGGTATTGCCTCCTGCACAACGCTGTAAAAACCCTCGAGGTCAACTGTTCTGGTTGTTGTCGTAGTTGGACCTTCTGGGACTATGTTAAGTCGTGGTTGAAACACTTCAGGAGCCTTATCCATCAGACGTTCTGCTGCAAGAAGACCTTCTTGTGAAATATACTTCCCGGCCTGCGGTCCGAATTTAGAAAGAACTTTAGCTCCTTTAACGGCTGCCGCTCCAGACACCGGACTAAAAAATTCTCCAACTTGAAAAGGAACACCTTCGGTTTCTTCCCGAGTCAGCAGCCCTTTTTCGATACCAAATTCTTTAACATCCTCCGTGGTCGGCAACTGCATTAGTGTCTGTACAGGTGCCCGCAAAAAAGTAGGCATGTACTGAATATAATCAGCAACCCCTTCGGACATAGAACCAATATCTCCGGGCAAACCTAAAGTTCCCGCTACCGCGCCTTTTTCAGCCTCAATATAAGTTCGCGGGTTTTTTAAAACTTCAGGAATAGGAGCCGCCTGATCTGCCATGACAACGCTTGGGTCGGGATATTCAACCACCCGTCGAAACATGTTTTTAGCACGATCCGCTAAAGTTGCAATACCTGATTTAGGTTGTTCGGCCATTAGGGTCTATACTGTTGAATAGCAAAACGACCTTGCTCATCACGAGGAAAATAAAGTTGCGGTTGGCCTTCTTTAACCGACGTGTCTAACTGCCCACGGCCTCGAAGACGCTCTAACTGTTCAAAAATTGCATTATCCGCTAAAATCGCTAACTCACGATTGGTAGGATTTCGTCCCGCTTTTTTTAACAACTGCCGTCCTACAGCATTGTTACGGATATCCATTTTGGAATCTTGTATAACGTCCGAAATGCCTCCCCTTGGTCTAAACAAAGTGGTAACTCCTCCAGCCGCCACGTCCGCTATCTCTTTTCCAAACCCTAGAAGAAAAGCGGGAAGAACACCCTCGTCTCTTGCCGCAAGAGCACTACCAAAAATATGTGCCCGAGCATCAGCAAGCTCCTCTATGTTAGGAAAATAATCATACCCAAAAGGACGTGCGTCAGGACTAATCCTTTCATAACCGTATTGAGAATCGCGCTCAGTGGGATAATTGTATTGCTCCGCTAATTTTTCTGTAAAAGTTGGCTTATCCCCATACAAAAACCGCCCCTCCCTATCAGGAAACGCAGAATACCGCACTTTCTGCCCAAACATTGGCTCATAAAAACGCCCTATCCCCGCATCATAATAATTGTTTTCGCTCATACTACTGCCGTTTTCTTTTTCTTCTTTTTAGTTTTCTTTTTAGCCTTCATTTTGGCCCCGGCAATAACGTCCGCTCGTGTAATTTTGTCCCGTGGTTCGGCAAGCGCAGCTAACTTCTTTTGTTTATTCGTATACTGACTGTTAGGCATACTTTCTCCTTCTAGCTAACTATCTCTACGGGGGACTGAGTTTCAATCCAGACCCGCGCCCCGCAACTTAACGGCTTATCTGGAGAATATACCACTTTACTGTCGCCTTTGATACTCACTTCGTGAGCATATTGGTTCGATTTATACGTTTTTACCGTCAAAACAGGCTCTCGATCCCCTGTTTTTAAATTTTTTCTAATAACGTGCTGGTTTACATGAACAATCGTCTTCATAAATCACCCATAATACTGTGCAGGTTGGTAATTGGGCTGCGAATCGTCCCAATCGTCTGACGGCAACTGCACAAAATTGCCCTGACGATACCGCATCAAAGCCTGCGTCGTGCTATCCACAAGGTCATCATACTCCCCATTCGGAAAAGCCGCACATTCTTCAATCAATTCGTCCGCCCATTTCTGATCCGGTGCCCAAATCATACCGCTTTCAAACAACGGGGAAACACTATGCACCCTCGATAACTTATCCGTACCCCGACTCGGGGTAAAATTTACCACCGGAATCCCCATGTTCCGTAGTTCGTGGGTCAAGGGCATCCCACTGGCTTTTGCCTCAATAATCACGGTCTCCGGCTCCCAAAATTTGTACGAATCCAACGCAATTTGCTTTAATTCAGGGAAATCCCACCGTCCTTTTTTAGAATCCAACAAAATTAGCCCCGCCTGCCCCGCTTCATTCGGACGAAACACGCCCCATGTGGTAATTGCCGAGTAATCTGCCGTCTCCCGCTTACTAAACGCCGTATCATAACTCTGAATAACGTACTCCAAAGACGGAATACTGGTTTTTTCCCAACGCTTCCACCACTCGCGCTTTAAAATCGAACTCTCTTCGCCCGTCGGATGCTGTTGATATTGAGCATTCCACTTGCTCGGCGGAATCGAAGCCTTAACCGTCTCCAAATCCTCCAAAGGCCAATATTCCGGCCAACACGCCTTACCGGAGTCCATAATGGCCGGTAACTCCACAATTTCCCACTGGTCCGCCGTGGCATCCTTGGCTTGAGCACGAATTAACTGCCCCGTCATATCCTTCTCCGACCAACGGGTCATCACCAAAATAATCGCACCGCCGGGCTGCAATCGCTGCCGGGGACCACCCGTGTACCAATCCCACGCATCGTCAAACCCGTTATTGCTCATCGCCGTCTGTTCTGAATGCGGATCGTCAATAATAATTAAATCACCACCACGTCCCGCTAAATTTGACCCCACACCCACCGCATAATACATCCCACCACGGTCCGTGTCCCACCGCCCAGATGCCTTTGAATCCGCCGCCAACCGAGTGTTAAAAATCTCCTGATAATCCTCGCGCTCAATCAAATTCTTCGTCTTACGACCAAAGTTTACCGCAAGCTCCGTGGTGTGCGTCGCCTGAATAATCTTCATATTAGGATTCTTACCGATCATCCACGCCGGAAACAAAAAACTGGCAAACTCCGACTTGGTATGACGCGGCGGCATATTAATAATCAACCGCCGTAAGTCCCCGTCAGCAATGCGCTCGAGCTTCTCCGCAATAATCCGGTGATGCTTGCCCACAATAAACTCAGGCCACATCGATTTCACAAACGACAAAAAACTGCGCTGACACTTCTCCACCCGCTCAATCTGCGCTAACCGCAGTTCAAGCTTCATGCGCCTCTCGCTAACCGTTGTTGCGTCCATGCCCTATATTGCGTCCATACCTTATATTGCGTCCATACCTTATATTATCGTATACCGTAGGTCTCAATTTTTAAAATTTTTTTGGGGGCTAATCTCTTCAAACAGTTTCTCCCAATCGACCGGAGAATCCACAATGCATCGCGCCCCTGTGCGTAAACCATCCATAGCAACATTTACCGCCGAATCCCCACCATAAAGATACAACCGATACCCCTTCTGATTGGCCCGTTGCTGCTTGACCAGTAACCACACCTTCCCCGACTTGTGCGTACTCAAAAAACTTACCTGATGCGGACGCAAAGACACCGCATTGCCATCCGTAAACTTTAACTCAATTAAATGAAAACAACTCGCTTCATCCAACAACAAAACATCAGGGATCCCCGGCGTGGCCCACGTCTCCAACCGCGTCAGCTTCCAATCCCTCCACTTCTTCGACTGCTCCCGAAACTGCCTCCACAACCCGTTCTCCCTCGACGACTTGGGGGATTCTAACTTGCTCTTCGCCATCTCCTTGTACCGAAGCTCCCGCTTCTCTTCCTCTTTCAGTAGGCGTGATATCGATAGCATAACTGTTCCTTATCTCCTCTAA
>CEQC01003429.1_pt1 | contig 14313 bp, 14 predicted proteins | sample 531021 | NCBI WGS metagenome assembly CEQC01 (sample SAMEA2621213, study PRJEB7988) | marine metagenome | biome: marine biome (ENVO:00000447); feature: surface water layer (ENVO:00002042); material: "saline water (ENVO:00002010), including plankton (ENVO:xxxxxxxx)" | depth 5 m
GCAAGGCTGCCCTTCCCCAGCGGCACTCAGTACCAGCCGATGGCAACCTGCGCCTCTTCCGACATGCGGTCCGGCGTCCAGGGCGGATCAAACGTCATCTCGACTTCGACGCCGGACACGCCTTCGACGGTGCTGACAGCGTTTTCCACCCAGCCCGGCATCTCGCCGGCGACGGGGCAACCGGGTGCCGTCAGCGTCATGGCGATCTTCACCGAGCGATCATCCTCGATGTCGACCTTGTAGATCAGGCCGAGCTCGTAGATGTCGGCCGGAATTTCGGGGTCGTAGACGGTCTTGAGCGCCATGATGATGTCGTCGGACAGCCGTGCGAGCTCTTCCTGCGGGATCGCGGAAGCGCTGTAGGGCGAATTATCCTTCGCATCGTCGGCATTAACCTCGTCAGCCTTCACATCGTCGGTCAGGGCTGCGTTTTCAGTCTGGTCTGTCGTCATGTCAGTCATGTCACACTCCGGAGGGTGGCGGGTTCCACTCGCGGGTTCAGCCGAAGAAGGCTCTTGCATTGTCGAGCGCGTCGACAAGAGCGTCGACCTCGGCACGGGTATTATATAGGCCGAATGAGGCCCGGCAGGTAGAGGTTGCACCGAAACGCTTCAAAAGCGGCTGCGCGCAATGGGTGCCTGCACGCACGGCGACGCCGGCGCGGTCGATCACCATCGAGATATCGTGGGCATGGATCCCCTCGATCTCGAAGGAGAAGATGGCGCCCTTGCCCGGCGCGTCGCCGATAAGACGCAGCGCATTGACCGATTTCAGCCTTTCGCGCGCATAGGCCGTGAGATCAGCCTCGTGAGCGGCAATGTTCTCGCGCCCCAGGCTTTCCATGTATTTGAGCGCAGCACCAAGGCCGATCGCCTGAACGATCGGCGGGGTCCCTGCCTCGAAACGATGCGGCGGATCGTTGTAAGTCACCATTTCCTCGGTGACTTCCTCGATCATCTCGCCGCCGCCCATGAAGGGCCGCATGGATTTCAGCCGGTCCGCCTTGCCGTAAAGCACGCCGATCCCTGACGGGCCGTAGAGCTTGTGGCCGGTCATCGCATACCAGTCGCAGTCGATATCCTGGACATCGACGGGCATGTGAACCGCGCTCTGGCTGCCGTCGACGAGCACCGGAATGCCGCGCTCATGGGCGATGCGGCAAATCTCCTTGACCGGAACCACGGTGCCGAGAACGTTCGACATGTGGGTCACGGCCACCAGCTTGGTGCGCTCTGTCAGGCAGGCGGCAAACGCATCCAGATCGAAAGACCCGTCATCATCTACGGGCGCCCAGACAAGCTTCGCGCCCTGGCGCTCGCGGATAAAGTGCCACGGCACGATGTTGGAGTGGTGCTCCATGATCGAGAGCACGATCTCGTCACCCTCGCCGATATGCGGCATGCCGTAGCCATAGGCGACTGCATTGATCGCTTCGGTGGTCGAGCGCGTGAAGATGATATTGTCGGCGGACGGCGCATTGAGGAAGCCGCGCACCGTCTCGCGCGCGGCCTCGTATGCGTCCGTTGCCGCGTTCGACAGGAAATGCAGCCCGCGATGGACGTTGGCATACTCGTTGGAATAGGCGTGCGTTATCGCGTCGATGACGGCCTGCGGCTTCTGGGCCGAGGCGCCATTGTCGAGATAAACGAGCGGCTTGCCATAGACTTCGCGCGACAGGATCGGGAAGTCGCGGCGAACCGCCTCAACGTCGTAACCGTGGGCTGCAACCTGATCAGACATGGGCATCCAGCCAGTTCTCGACGCGTTCCTTGAGCGCGTCCGTCAGTGCTTCGTCGTCGAGTTCGTCGAGCAGCTCCTCCACAAACCCCTTGATCAGCAGTGCACGCGCGATCTTTTCCGGCACGCCGCGGGCGGCGAGATAGAACAGATGTACGGGATCGAGATCGTCCACGGTCGCACCATGGGCGCAGATCACGTCATCGGCGAAGATTTCGAGTTCCGGCTTGGCGTCGAATTCGCCGTCATCGGAGAGAAGCAGCGAATTGCAGGACATCTGCGCATCCGTCTTCTGTGCCTCGCGTGCCACGCGGATCTGGCCCTGGAAGGCGCCGCGGGCACGATCGAGAACGACGTTGCGGACAATTTCTTCCGAGGTCGTGTTCGGCACGACATGGCCCAGCGTCAGCGTCAGGTCCGTATGGCTCTGGCCGGCAAGCAGGTTGATCGAGCGCAGATCGAAATGGGCACCCTCGCCCTCGACCATGACATCGACTTCCTGACGCACCAGCTTGCCGCCCATGTTGATTACATAGACAGTGAGCTTGGCGTCTTTGGCGAGCTTGGCACGCACCTGTGCGAGATGGGTGTCCTCGAGCCCGCGCTCCTGAACGATGATCCAGACGAGTTCGGCGCCGTCGCCGACAGTGATCTCGCTCACCGAGGACGTCAGGCCGCTGGCCTCTCCACCGGTATGACGTTCGAGGAAGGTCGCACGCGAACCGGCCTCGGCGGCAAGAGTGAAGCGTCCATGGGCCTGTCCGCCATTCTGGACCGACTGGAGCTCGATGATCTTCTCGGGCGCGGCATCGGCTTCAAGGGTCAGCGTGTAACCATCCATCACGAAAGCGCCGTTGAGCCGGCCGATCGTGTCGTCTTCGCGCAGCGGATCAAGATTTCCGGTCACGCTTCCGTTCGACAGCGCAGCACGGAACGAAGCGACCTTGAGGCCGTCGATCTCACGCGGTTCGACATAGCGGCCGCCGATCAGCGGCAGAACTTCCGAACCCGTCAGGATCGGATCGAGCTTGTCGGCGGTTTCGCCCGGCAGGTGATCCGGTACATCCCGCACCAGCGTGCGCAGGTCGGTATAGTGCCAGGCTTCGATACGGCGCGAGGGCAGACCCTTGTCGCCGAAATCGGCCATCAGCCGGTCGCGCTTGGCAGTGACAGCGCTGTCGCCCGGCAGGTCGGAGACGAGCGCGTTGAACGCATCCATCAGTCCCTGTTCCGCCGGCGTGCGCTGGATCTTTGCTTGCATGTTCATGTCAATCTTCCCGATCGTTGAGCCTCAGGCCGCCGCGTCGATGATATCGGCGTAGCCGTTGGCTTCCAGTTCGGCGGCGAGTTCCTTGTCGCCCGAGCGGATGACCTGGCCCTTGTAGAGCACGTGAACGCTGTCCGGCACGATGTGCTCGAGAAGGCGCTGGTAGTGGGTGATGACGATGATCGCACGGTCGGGCGAACGCAGCGCGTTTACGCCGTCGGACACAATCTTCAATGCATCGATGTCGAGACCGGAGTCTGTTTCGTCGAGCACGCAGAGCTGCGGCTCGAGAAGTTTCATCTGCAGGATCTCGGCGCGCTTCTTCTCACCACCGGAGAAGCCCACATTGAGCGGACGCTTGAGCATGTCCGGATCGATCTTCAGTTCTCCGGCCTTTTCCTTGACCAGACGCATGAAGTCAGGGGTCTTCAGCTCTTCCTCGCCACGCGCCTTGCGCTGCTCGTTGATGGCAACCTTGAGGAACTGCATGGTGGCGACACCGGGAATTTCCACCGGATACTGGAAGGCTAGGAAAATGCCCTTCGCGGCACGTTCCGACGGGTCCAGTTCGAGGATGGATTCGCCGTTGTAGAGAATGTCGCCCTCGGTCACTTCATAATCCTCGCGGCCGGCGAGGATGTAGGACAGCGTCGACTTGCCGGAGCCGTTGGGGCCCATGATGGCAGCCACTTCACCGGCTTTGACGGTGAGGTTCAGGCCGCGGATGATCTCGGTGCCGCTTTCGGCGATACGGGCGTGAAGGTTCTTGATCTCAAGCATATCTGGTTCCTGTCAGACCGGCCGGTGAAAACCGGGTAATCACTTGTTCTTCGAAAACAGCCCTCGGGCTGCAAAACTGATGGCGGCGATGAAGCCGAGAATTCCTGCGCTGGCGTAAGGCGCCCCGAACGGGTCGATCCAGTAACCGAGCGCACAGGCGAGAAGGATGGAAACCGCGCCGGCAAGGCGGACCGTGCCGACATTGGTATCCTTCTCCCCACCAGCCATTCTCAGCCCACGCTACCTTCGAGCGAGATGCCGATGAGCTTCTGCGCCTCGACGGCGAACTCCATCGGCAGCTGCTGGATGACGTCCTTGACGAAGCCGTTGACGATCAGCGCGATCGCCTCTTCCTCGGGAATGCCGCGGGCCAGGCAGTAGAACAGCTGGTCCTCGGAAATCTTGGACGTGGTAGCCTCGTGCTCGAACTGCGCGGACGCATTCTTCGCCTCGATATAAGGCACGGTATGGGCGCCGCACTGGTCACCGATCAGCAGCGAGTCGCACTGGGTGAAGTTGCGGGCGTTGGCCGCCTTGCGGTGGGCCGAGACCTGACCGCGATAGGTGTTGTTCGAGTTGCCGGCGGAAATACCCTTGGAGATGATGCGGCTCGACGTGTTCTTGCCAAGGTGGATCATCTTGGTACCGGAATCGATCTGCTGGTAACCGTTGGAGACGGCGATCGAATAGAACTCGCCCTGGCTCTCGTCGCCGCGCAGAATGCAGGACGGATATTTCCAGGTAATCGCCGAACCGGTCTCGACCTGGGTCCAGGAGATCTTGGAACGGTCGCCACGGCAATCGCCACGCTTGGTGACGAAGTTGTAGATGCCGCCCTTGCCTTCCTTGTCGCCGGGGAACCAGTTCTGCACCGTCGAGTATTTGATCTCGGCATCATCGAGCGCAATCAGCTCGACCACGGCAGCGTGAAGCTGGTTCTCGTCGCGCTGCGGAGCGGTGCAGCCCTCGAGATAGGAGACGTAAGCCTCTTCCTCGGCGATAATCAGCGTGCGCTCGAACTGGCCGGTGTTCTTCTCGTTGATGCGGAAATAGGTCGACAGTTCCATCGGGCAGCGAACGCCCTTCGGAACGAAGACGAAGGAACCGTCGGTGAAGACCGCCGAATTGAGCGTGGCGTAGTAGTTGTCCGACTGCGGGACGACCGAGCCGAGATACTTCTGCACAAGCTCCGGATATTCCCGGATCGCTTCGGAGATCGACATGAAGATCACGCCGGCAGCCGCCAGTTCCTTCTTGAAGGTGGTCACGACCGAAACGGAATCGAACACCGCGTCGACAGCAATCTTGGACTGCTGAACGCCGGCCAGAATCTCCTGCTCGCGCAGCGGAATACCGAGCTTTTCATAGGTCGCCAGAAGCTCCGGATCGACCTCGTCGAGGGTCTTCGGACCGCTCGTGCTTTTTGGCGCCGCGTAATAATAAATGTCGTTGAAGTCGATCTTCGGGTAATCGACGCGCGCCCAGGTCGGCTCTTCCATGGTCAGCCAGCGCTGATAGGCAGCCAGCCGCCATTCGAGCATCCATTCGGGCTCATCCTTCTTGGCGGAAATGAAGCGAATGATGTCTTCCGACAGGCCTTTCGGCGCCTTGTCGGTCTCGATCATGGTCTCGAAACCGTACTTGTACTGGTCGACGTCGATTTTGCGGACCTGATCGATCGTTTCCTGCACTGCAGGCATTGGCGTACTCCAATCTCACCGGTTCAAGGCCGGCGGCTTGCTCGCTGATGGCGACCCTGGCGTCCGGGCCGTCACAAGCACTATCTATTGTGCCTTGGGGAAGGTTGCCAGACGTTCCGGCAGAAAAACTGGATATTTCCAGTCTTGTTTCCCTCAGGCGGCGTTTTGTCCCGCAAGCCGGGCAAGCCTGCGGGTGTTGATCTTGTTGAACGCCTCGAGAAAGGCGTCGATGTCGGCATCACTGGTCCCCTGCCCGATGCTGACGCGCACCGCACCGAGATCCGCGTCCGCCGCCATGGCTTTGAGCACATGGCTCGGCCCCACCTTGCCCGACGAGCATGCGGAACCGGACGACACGGCGATTTTTTCCATGTCGAAGGCAATCTGGGCCGTTTCGGCCTTCATGCCGGGAAGCGAGAAATAGCTGGTATTGCCAAGTCGCGGTGCAGCAACCCCGTGGATGACCAGGTCGCTGGCCGCTTCACACATCCTGGCCTCGAACGCGTCGCGGCGTGCGGCCAGTTTTCCGGCTTCCGGCAACATCTCGACGGCCATATCGGCTGCGGCTCCGAACCCGGCGATGGCCGCAAGGTTTTCGGTTCCCGCACGATGGCCTTTTTCCTGACCGCCGCCCCGGATGAGCGGGGTCGGCATGAAAGTCTCGCCGCGGCTTACCAAGGCGCCAATCCCCTTCGGGCCGCCGATCTTATGGGCGGAAATGAAAAGGAAGTCAGCGCCAAGCGCCTCGACATCAATCGACAGACGCCCTGCGGCCTGCACCGCATCGACCACCATCACTCCGCCTGCCGCATGGACGATCTCGGCGACCTCGCGGACAGGCTGGATCACACCGGTTTCGCTGTTGGCGAGTTGCAGGGCGAGCATGAACTGCCCATCGCCCCGTTCGGCTATCGCCGAACGCGCGGCCCCGATGTCGATCACACCGTTTGCATCGACCGGCAGCGTTTTGACTGCTTCTGCAGGGAATCGTCCACCGAGCAGAACACAGGGATGTTCGGTCGCGCCGATGAAAAGCGTCTCGATCCGCACCGGCGAACGGCCCATACGGTATTCGGGTGCCAGCACATGACACGCAGCTTCCGTCGCACCCGATGTGAAGATCACATGAGCAGGCGCGGCACCACACAGACGGGCCACGGCCTCGCGGGCTCTCGCGACCACTTCACGCGCCGCACGGCCCTCGGAATGGACCGAGGAAGGATTGCCCGGCATGTCGAGTGCCGCGACCATGGCCTCGCGCGCGACCGGCAAAAGCGGCGCGGTGGCATTATAGTCGAGGTATGCTCGCTGCCTGTCCATTGTCCTCAAGTGGTCCGTGGGGTCCGACGGCGACGGTTCCGGCCGGACAGATTCGCATTTTTCTTGAATTTTCCGGCCCCGATGTCCTATGACACCAGCACCCCGTCGAAACGATACAGTTTCGAACAATTCTAAACTAGGTTTAGGGAGCGCAAGCGTTCCCGTCAAGACCGCACGGGCCTCCCGGCCCGATCGATCCCGCGGTCTTTTCCGCGCATCCAGGAGTACAGATGCCCGAAGTCATTTTCAACGGACCCGCCGGACGCCTTGAAGGCCGCTACCAGCCGGGAAAGGAAAAGAACGCCCCGATCGCCATCATCCTGCACCCGCATCCGCAGTTCGGCGGCACGATGAACAACCAGATCATCTACCAGCTGTTCTACATGTTTCAGGAGCGTGGTTTCACCACGCTGCGCTTCAACTTCCGCTCGATCGGCCGCAGCCAGGGCGAGTTCGACCACGGTTCGGGCGAACTGTCGGATGCCGCAGCAGCGCTCGACTGGGTGCAGAGCCTGCATCCGGACTCGAAGAACTGCTGGGTGGCCGGCTATTCCTTCGGCGCATGGATCGGCATGCAGCTTCTGATGCGCCGTCCGGAAATCGAAGGCTTCATCTCGGTAGCACCCCAGCCCAATACCTACGACTTCTCGTTCCTCGCCCCCTGCCCATCCTCCGGCCTGATCATTCACGGCTCGGCGGACCGCGTGGCGCCGGAAAAGGACGTCAACGGTCTGGTCGAGAAGCTCAAGCTGCAGAAGGGCATCCTGATCACCCAGAAGATGGTGCCTGACGCCAACCACTTCTTCACCAACAAGATCGACGAACTGATCGGCGAGTGCGAGGATTATCTCGACCGCCGTCTCAACGGCGAACTGGTGCCGGACGCGGCGCCGAAGAAACTGAAATAGTTTCTGTCGAAATTGAATGTGCGAAAGGCGGGCCTCGGCCCGCCTTCTTCATTTCTGCCGGGTTTTTCGGGCCATCAGGACATTGCGTCCGCCCGCCGTCATGTCGCCGAGCACGAGATCGACAACCTCCATGCCGGCATCAGCAAACAGGGTGCGATAGCCTTCGGGTGAATAGCTGGAATGATAAACCGGATCGGTGCCCACGGCGCCTAGCGTCTCGCCATCCTCATCACCAACGGTCAAGAGAACATGGCCACCGGTTTGCAGATGGTGCGAGATGGCACCGACAGCTTGCCGTTGTCCTTCGGGTGTCAGGTGAAAGAACGAATCCCAACCAATGATCGCATCGAAACGGCGACCGAGATCGAAGTCCCGCATGTCGGCCTCGATCCATGTCGCTTCGGGAAACCGCTCCCTGGCGATCTCCAACATGACTGGCGAAAAGTCGAGACCGGTGAGGTCATGACCTGCTTCGATGAAATAGCTGGCGATAGGCTCACCCGCACCGCAGCCGAGATCGAGAACCGAGCCAGCCAACGGCAGGGTCGCACGCAACCGCTCAAGCCAGTTCCCTTCGAGGATCAGCCTTCTGTCCCGGGTGCTATCGAGGAAATGCGCCTGCCGGTCGTAGACGGCGCGCATTCCCTCGGCGACTGAGCGGAGCTTATCGTCCCCGCTCATATGCGTCAGCGGAGGCGCGGCAGGTCGAACTCGACCACCTTGCCATCCTGCAGCGTCACACAGCGGTCCATCAGGCTCGCCAGTTCGTGGTTGTGGGTGGCGATCATGGCGGAGAGGCCCGACTGGCGGACGAGCGCCTCGAGCGCTTCGAAGACGTAACCCGCCGTTTCCGGGTCGAGGTTGCCGGTCGGCTCGTCGGCCAGAAGCAGGCTCGGGGCGTTGGCGACCGCGCGCGCAATCGCCACACGCTGCTGCTCACCGCCGGACAGTTCTGCAGGTCGGTGCTCGCCACGATGGCCGATGCGCATGTAATCGAGCAGTTGTGCCGCGCGTTCCTTCGCCTCTGCCGTCGACAGACCGGCAATCATCTGCGGCATCATGATGTTCTCGATCGCAGAGAATTCCGGTAGCAGATGGTGGAACTGGTAGACGAAGCCGATCTCGGAGCGGCGCACCGCAGTACGCTCCGTATCGCCCAGATGCTCGCAGGCGCGGCCCGAGACGATGACCTCACCCTCGTCGGGATGCTCCAGAAGACCGGCGATCTGCAACAGCGTGGACTTGCCGGTGCCGGACGGGGCAACGAGCGCAACCGTCTCACCGGCCTTCAGCGTGAAACTGGCACCATCGAGGATAACCAGATCACGCTCGCCCTGAAGGAAGTGACGACCGACATTTTTCAGTTCGAGTACGTTCGAGGATGTCAAACGCCGCTCCTATTCGTATCTGAGAGCCTGCACCGGATCGAGCCGGGAGGCACGCCAGGAGGGGATGAGGGTAGCGATGAAAGACAGACCGAGTGCGACGAAGAGCACGGTCAGCGTTTCACCGGTCTCCATGTCCGCCGGCAACTGGCTGAGGAAATAGAGTTCGGGATCGAAGATCACGGTGCCCGACACCCAGGAGAAAAACTGCCGGATGCTCTCGATATTGAGGCAGACGACGACGCCGAGCAGGAAGCCTGCAATGGTACCGGCTACGCCGATCGCGGCCCCCGTCATGAAGAATATCCGCATGATCGATGACGAGGTGGCACCCATGGTCCTCAGGATCGCGATGTCGCGCCCCTTGTCCTTTACCAGCATGATGAGGCCGGACACGATATTGAGGGCCGCCACCAAGATGATCAGCGTCAGGATCAGGAACATCACGTTGCGCTCGACCTGAAGCGCATTGAAGAAGGTGCGGTTGCGCTGCCGCCAGTCGGTAATGAATATCTGCCGTCCCGCTGCTGCCTCTATCTTGCCGCGCATCTCGTCTACATTGTCAGGATTGTCGAGCATGATCTCGATCGACTGCACCGTGCCTTCGGAGTTGAAGTAAAGCTGGGCTTCCTCGAGCGGCATGTAGATGATCGTCGCGTCGTACTCGCTCATGCCGACTTCGAAGATCGCCGAGACCGGATAGCCTTTCACACGCGGCGTCGTGCCGAAGGGTGTGACGTCTCCGTCGGGTGCGATCAGTGTGATCGTGTCGCCGACGGACAGGCCGAGCGATTCGGCCATGCGCGAGCCCAGCGCCACGCCTTCCCCGGTGGCAAAGCCCACCAAGTCGCCGGTCTGAATGTTGCCCGAGACCATCTTCAGCTGTTCGAGATCGTCGGCGCGAATCCCGCGCACATAGGCGCCGGTACCGGCACCGCCCTGCCCGGACGCAAGCGTCTGGCCTTCGACAAGCGGAATCGCTTCGACAACGCCGTCGACCGCCGAAAACTTCTTGGCAAGCTCCGCATAGTCGTTGAACGGCTGATCGATCGGCTGGACGATCATGTGACCGTTGACGCCGAGGATACGCTCGATCAGCTGCGTGCGGAAACCGTTCATCACCGCCATGACGATGATGAGGGTGGCAACGCCCAGCATGATGCCGACGAAGGAGAAGCCGGCGATGACCGAGATGAAAGCCTCCTTGCGCCGGGCTCTGAGATAGCGCCAGGCGACAAGCCGCTCGAAAGCCGAGAACGGCCGTGCGGGCTCGGACAGCGGCTTGGCGCCGGTGTCGTCAACTGAAGTGCTCGTATCGGTCATGCGGTCTCCTCGCCGTACCCCCGAAGCGGATCAGGCGGCAAAACGGTTGATGGCGGCCTCGATGGTGAGCGTTTCGCGCTCACCGGTCTTGCGGTTCTTGATCTCGACATTGCCCTCGGCCACCGCGCGCGGACCCGCAATCACCTGCCAGGGCAGGCCGATCAGGTCGGCGGTCGCAAACTTCACACCGGCGCGTTCGTCGCGGTCGTCATGCAGGAAGTCGACACCGGCATTCGACAGCGCGGTTTCGATCTTCTCGCAGGCTTCGTCACAAGCTGCATCGCCCGGCTTCATGTTGATGAGGCCGACCTTGAACGGGGCGACACTCTCCGGCCAGATGATGCCGGCCTCGTCATGCGACGCCTCGATGATGGCAGCAAGCAGACGCGAGGGGCCTATGCCGTAAGACCCCATCGAGACGAAATGCTGTTTGCCGTCGGGACCCTGGACAGCCGCGCCCATGGGCTCCGAATATTTGGTGCCGAAATGGAAGATGTGGCCAACCTCGATGCCGCGAGCCGACACCTTGATGTCGTCACCAAGTGCCTTCCAGGCGTCCTGCGCCCACTCTTCCTTTTCCATGATCTCGTCTGTCGCGGCGAACGGTGTCGTCCACTTTTCGACGATCGAGGCCATGACCGCATCGTCCTCGTAGTCGACATCGGCGGGCGGCACATCGAAGCGCTCGAAATCGCGGTGGCAGAAGACTTCCGATTCACCGGTTTCGGCAAGCACGATGAATTCATGGCTGAGATTGCCACCGATCGGACCGGTATCGGCACGCATCGGGATCGACTTGAGGCCGCAGCGCTCGAAGGTGCGGAGATAGGAGACAAACATGCGGTTATAGGCCGCCTTCGACGCCTCGTAGTCGAGGTCGAAGGAATAGGCGTCCTTCATCAGGAATTCGCGGCCACGCATCACGCCGAAACGCGGACGGCGCTCGTCGCGGAACTTCCACTGGATGTGGTAGAGATTGAGCGGCAGGTCCTTGTAGGACTTGACGTAGGACCGGAAGATGTCAGTGACCATTTCCTCATTGGTCGGGCCGAAGAGCATCTCGCGTTCCATCCGGTCCTCGATGCGCAGCATCTCCTTGCCGTAGTCATCATAGCGGCCGCTCTCGCGCCAGAGTTCGGCGGACTGGATGGTCGGCATCAAGATCTCGACGGCCCCTGCCCGGTTCTGCTCCTCGCGCACGATATTGCAGACCTTGTCGAGCGCCATCTTGCCGAGCGGCAGCCAGGAATAGATGCCGGCTGATTGCTGCTTGATCATGCCCGCCCGCGTCATCAGGCGGTGCGAGACGATCTCGGCTTCACGGGGGCTCTCCTTGAGGATGGGGAGAAAGAATTTCGACAGGCGCATCGGGATACTCTTCGTTTGGCTTCCGGCCTGCGGGCCGATTGGGGCAAAATGCGGGCCGCTCCCGAAAATCACCGTCCACGCAAGATCATCTTCGAGAGCAATTTCCAAGCAAAGACGAAGACTTGCGCGAGTCGGCCGGGAAGCCGCATCGTTGCAGCGTTTCTAGCCGCTTCCCCAAGCAAAGGAAACCCGGCTATCAAGCACTACCGGGTGCTCTTCGCAATGTGACAGAAAATCGTCAGTTCCAAGAAAAAGCCCCACAAAATGAGTGACAAGTCGCCGCAGATGCGTTAGCACTATGGCCATAAATGAGGCATCCCCACTAAGGAGGTGCCCAATTCGCGGTCATATGTCTTGGGAGGATAGGATCTCAGGCGCGCCGGAAGGCGCCGCCCCCGCTTTAGGGAAAAAGATCACGCGATAACTTAAACAAGGCTTCAGGCCTTGTTTTTTTTTGCTTTCTCGAAATCCTGATTATCAGGAAGTGACGCAGGGTCGCTTACGCGAAGTCCGGGAACAGGGCCATGACGTCAAGAATTGAATAGCCCATGTATTCAGTCAGCGTCACGTAAATGGCGAAGACCACAGCCGATACTCCGGTCGTACGCAGTACCACCTTCCACAGGCTAAAATTCGCGGGCGCACTGGAGACCGTTCCAAGCGTCACCTCGGCCTCGTCATCCTGCGAGCGATGCCCGAACGGTAAGACGACGAACAGCATTAGCCACCAGATGATGAAATAAACGGCAAAACCGGTTCCGAAATTCATTTTCGGGCTCCGTTAGTTGGCCTGCTCGAGCTCGACGAGCGTGCCGTTGAAATCCTTCGGGTGAAGAAACAGCACCGGCTTACCATGGGCGCCCGTCTTCGGTTCGCCGCTCCCGAGCACGCGAGCCCCGGATTCTTTGAGCCGGTCCCGTGCCGCCAGGATGTCGTCGACCTCGTAGCAGACATGGTGAATGCCACCCGAGGGACTGCGCTCGAGAAAGGCATTGATGGGCGAGTCCGTGCCGAGCGGCTCCAGCAGCTCGATTTTCGTGTTGGGCAGCTCGACGAAGACGACGGTTACCCCATGCTCGGGCAGTTCCTGCGGTTCGGAAACGGTGGCACCAAGCGGGCCGGTATACTGGGCCACAGCCGCCTTGAGATCCGGCACGGCGATGGCGACGTGATTGAGACGTCCGAGCATGGCGACACTCCTCGACTGCGGCTCCTCCCCCGGAGCCCGGCAAAAAAGACTAGACCCGGTTCACGAAGACCGTGACGACCGGCTTCTTGCCCCATACCTCGTTTGCAGCCGAACGCACAGAGCGGCGAATTGCCTCGCGCAGGCTGCCAAGGTCCTTGCGGCGTCCGCGGGGGATGCTCTCCACTGCCCCGAGGACGGAATCATAGAGGATGTCCTCCATGGCATCGACCTCGCCGTCATTCTCCGGCAGGCCGATGGCAACGACTTCCGGATCGCGGTCGATATCGTTGCGGCTGTTCAACAGCACGTTGACCGAGACATGGCCGACGAAGGAGAGCTTGCGGCGTTCGCCGATGCCCATCTCGTCGAATTCGCCCATCAGCTCGCCATCCTTGAAGATGCGGCCATGGGGCGCCTCGCCGATCACCTCTGCGGGACCGGGCGCCAGACGCAGGATCGAGCCGTTGCGCACGCGCGGCACCTGGGCAATGCCGGCGGATTTCGCCAATTCGGCCTGCGCCGTCAGATGCGCGGCCTCGCCGTGAACCGGCACGAGAATTTCCGGACGCACCCATTCGTACATCTTCAGAAGCTCGTTGCGGCGCGGGTGGCCGGAGACGTGAACGAGCGCATCGGTGTCACTGATGATCTTGATGCCGCGATCGATCAGCGCGTTCTTGATGTCGAGGATACCCTTCTCGTTGCCTGGGATGGTCCGCGAGGAGAACACAACGGTGTCGCCATCGGTCAGCGCCACGTGGCGCATTTCGTCGCGCGATATCTTGGCCAGTGCGGCGCGGTTTTCACCTTGCGAACCGGTGAGGATAACGACGATCTTGTCCCGCGGGATATAGCCGTACTCGTCTTCCTCGATGAAGCCCGGCAGACCTTCCATCATGCCGAGATCGTCGGCCACGTTGACGACGCGCTTCAAGGACGAACCAAGCAGCAGCACCTCGCGACCGGCGTCGCGTGCAGCTTCCATGATCGATCGGATGCGGCCGACGTTCGAGGAGAAAGTGGTGACCGCCACCCTGCCCTCTGCCTGTTCGATCACTTCGCGCAGGCCTTGGGAGACTTCCTTCTCGGATGGCGAAATGCCGTCGCGCATGGCGTTGGTGGAATCGCACATGAGAGCCAGCACGCCTTCGTCGCCGATGGCGCGCAAACGGGCCTCGTCGGTCAACGGGCCGAGTGACGGCGTGGCATCGATCTTCCAGTCGCCGGTGTGGATCAGGTTACCGAGCGGCGTCTTGATGCGGAGCGCGAAAGGCTCGGGGATCGAGTGATTGACTTCCACCGGCTCGATCTCGAACGGACCGGCCTTGAAGGTCTC
>CEQC01012266.1_pt1 | contig 14222 bp, 5 predicted proteins | sample 531021 | NCBI WGS metagenome assembly CEQC01 (sample SAMEA2621213, study PRJEB7988) | marine metagenome | biome: marine biome (ENVO:00000447); feature: surface water layer (ENVO:00002042); material: "saline water (ENVO:00002010), including plankton (ENVO:xxxxxxxx)" | depth 5 m
TTTTGACAGAAAAAAGCTTGAGTACTTGAACTCTTCTAACTACTTAGGGGCGCCAAGCACAACAAATCCAGTTATCTACATAACAAACTCTGAAGTTGTGGTTTTGCCTACAGACATAAGCAGTGTGACACTGAACTATCTAAGGCTTCCAGGATCTATTCTTGCTGATGGAGGGAGAAGCACTTCGCCTCCCTCTCTTGGATTCACCTCATTTACATCTGTGGTAGACAACACAGGTGTTGTTGAATATGATGTAGATGATCAGACATCGCTAAATTTTGACCTTCCAGATCAATTCCTTCCAGACATTGTCAATGAAATGGCAAAGATGATTGGGGTACAAGTGGAGGAGCCTACAATGTTCCAGTACGGAAACAATGAAAACGTTGCTAAGGAAGCCCCAAAGACTAAGTAATGGCTAAGAACACAATTTCAGCAAGCGAAATAGTAAATGAGTTTATGGCTCTAAGAGAGGACGATGACTTTTTGGCCTCAACATCAGAGTACACCATAAATCATTACGTTCTTCGCGGAATTAGAGAAATGGGGTTTGACACCTCTAAGGTTGTTAGGTCAATAAAGATCGGTATTACCGCCTCAAACAACACGGTGACACTTCCCGCTGACTATGTTGACATGGTTAAAATCGGTGTTGTTGGTAGCGACGGCATGGTGTATGTGTTGGGGGAAAACAAAAACATCAACTACTCTCAATCAAATCATGGGACGGCTTCTGCGCCCAGTATAGGATCAAGCTCTGTAGATTCCAAAACTCCAACTGCGGGTATTGGGACATCAGCAGACGATGAATTTGATCAGTACATTTTTCATAACTACTTCGCTGCAGGCGCATACGGTCAACTGTACGGGCTGGGCGGTGGTCAGAGATATGGGGACTACAGAATAAACCTCGATCAAAACAGGATTGAGATAGACACAGACGAGGGCATCTCAGAGGTTGTTCTTGAGTATGTTGCAGATGAGGCCACGGCTACGAACCCATCCATTCATATCTATGCAACCGAGGCGCTTCGATCCTATGTGTATTACAAAATCATTGAGAGAAGATCTAACGTCCCCATGGGGGAAAAGCAGAGAGCAAGAAAGGAGTATTACAACAACCTAAGACTAGCCAAAGCTAGACTTTCTAACTTCACGAAAGAAGAAGCCCTTAGAATTATTAGAAAGAACTTTAAGCAGTCACCAAAGCTATGATTCAAAAGCTTATTCCCAGACTCCTCAACATGGAGGCTGATGAGACTTTGGTCAGACCAAATGAGTTCTCGGATGCCGTAAATGTAAAAGTTGATGGTGACATCGGCGTAGATGCTGGCGTCATTAAATACGCTGACGGAAATGTAGTTATAGAGTTCGATGGGACACTTGTATCAAGCGCCACAGAAAGAGTTGTGGGCGTTTGCGAAGACGAGGCCACCGACACAATTTATGTTTTTGCCTCGGGCCTTGGACAGGATTCTATTTACTTGGTTGAGCCATCGGGGGGCTCATATACGTTTAAGCTTCTTGTTAGATCTAACTCCTTGGATTTGGATCCAGACAACTTTACTGCTGCGAACATAATAAGGGTTTATGAAAAACAAATAGGTTCTGTTGGTCTTGATGGATTAACTGGAACTACGTTTTTTGATGGTCAACAAATTACAGATTTTGCTGACGAAACCATCATTGAAGATGTAGACGATGCTATCGAGTTTGGTAGCTCCTTGTTCAGCATCATTCCTCAGCTTAATACGCCGTCAGAAATCTTTATTACTCAGGAGCAGCTTGCTGGAGCCGCACCGCTTACAATCCCCAGTCAGTTTCTTAATGTTTCTAATCAGGGAAATGCAACAGGAACGATTACAGTAAACTATCAGGTTGTAAACACCAATGACGCTTACGGTGAGCTTGAAACCATTGTTCTTCCCTCTAATGATGACAATGTCGTTGCATTTTTTGCAGGTCAACAGCGAACTATTACGTTACAGGTAGCTTCTGGTGCCTTTGCTGCTGAGGACGGGGATATAATTAACTTTTACGTTAACATTGTGGGTTCTGACGGGCAGGTCTTTGAATATGACTGGAGCTCAACTGTTGTTTACGTTCAGGCTGTTGCGTCCGATCCAGTCTTTACTCCATCTGACTTAGGGCACGGAGATCTTGGATCAGTCACTGAGGGTGTCCCGATTTCAGTTACAAAAACATACTCGATATCAAATCCATTGGTTCCAAACATCGGGGGCGACGTGCAACAGGTTGCCTATGAGGTTAAGGTCTTTCTTTCAGAAAGCACTACAGGGGGAGATTCAAGCCCCTCTTACCAGTCGGGGGATTACTCCTACCTTAGTAGTGAACAAGATGACGGCACCGTCATTATTGTCGACGGGGAGTTTACTTCTCCTCTAACTGACACGATAAACCCTGGAGAGACTTTTGAGTTTCAGCTCAATATATCCGTTCCATCTACTGCGCTGGCTGGTGTTGCTAATTGGGGAATAACAGTTGAGTTCATAGCAGTCGGGGGTGTTTTGCCCCCTTCCATTGAAATTCTTGCTGGAAGCACATTTGTTGGGGAGACGCAAACCATTACTATAGTTCCAGAGCTTGAGGATCCAGAGGTTCTTCCAGCTGTTGTAGGGTTCGGGGGAAATGGCTTTGCGTCGTTGAGTGGAGGTGCTATTCTAGATGGAGTTGATCAGCAAGGTTTTTTCAACGGATCAACCATAGCGGGTCTGTCTTATGAGTTTGTAGAAAACAATCCTCAATTCAGTGGTACGTGGACGCTTGCGCTAGAGCCCACCATAACACTTGACCCGACAGGTTGGTTTGCCCAGCATGGAGGAAGCCTAATTAAATTTAGCAACTCACCCATTCCAGGTTCAAACAACACGCTAGGAACTCCTCTTTCTTCAGCCACATGGGACTGCAATGCGGGATCCTCATCAGTGATTTTGGCTCAAGCGAGCACCAACCTTTTGGGCTTTGATGCGAAAGCAGACCTACAGGAATTTATTCAGGATGGGGTCGCGGTTGCTACTTATAACCTTAGGTGGTATGTCCTTGAAACAAATGCCACGGTTTTAGAGGAAACATTTAACGTTTCAATAGAAGGGCTTCCAGATAACCCAAGTATAGAGGTTGCTGTTGTGCAGGCATCAACCGTCAATTCGGAGCCGCAGTTTTCAAGTTTTGGTTCGGAAGGAATACAGCCCGTGCTCATATCCACTGAACCGTATCCGTTTGTGGGTGGAGGAGATTTAGGATATAGTGTTGTTTTTAGAATAAGAAACAATGGTGATGTAGATCTTGACATGCCAGAGGTTAGATTGAGTAACACTAGAATGGAAAATCCAGATGGATTTTCGTACCTAGCAAGTCAGACATCAAGCACGTATGTAGGAAATTCGTCTTTTAATGGGGACTACACAAACAACAATGTGGCTTGGACTGGATTTGGCTCAAATATCGCTGGATCAGTAGCGGGCAACAACGGTATATCCTCGGGATATAGTGACGTTGGGGGAGGCAACAACAGCCTCACCCTATTTGGTTGGCACCCGCTTTGCTACGGAGTAATGAAGGGTAGCTTCAGTGATGGAAGAGATGCCACGCTGTATAGATACTATCATCAAGAAAATGTGAGTGGGAGTGGAAGCGGCATAAATACGAGTGGCGGATGGGGGAGCTCCAACGCGGCCACTACTGGGGGTCCAAGATCTATTGCCGCAATGAGAGAAAACAATCCGTTTTGGACCCAAGCAGACGACCCGTACACCTCCGATCCCTTTACATTCAAGATGTTTGAGGTCAATTATTGGAACAAAGAAAATCAATTTCCAGCAACAGCTGCGGCGGAAAATTACTCTTGTAACTTAAAGTTTCCGATATCGAATTTTTCAGTATTTGGGCAAAGCTTTGCGGTAAACGATGTAAACGCCTCCAACGTTCTTGCTGTTGGCGAAGAAATTAAAGTTGTCTTTTACCCATACGGAGACGGTGGCAGCAACCTAACCGCTTTCGTAGAGGTAATTCCACCCTCTGGAAGCAAGCAGCTCATTGAAAATAGAAAGTATAGATACAAGCTTCAGTCTACCCTGGTTGGTACTTCTCCACCACCTTCAGGCAGATATACATCAGGGGAAAACAGCTCAGATGGCGGTCAAGTTGTGGAAGCGGAAACTACGCAAGACCCTGTTACGCCGCAACCCGAAAGAATCAATACCTCAAAAACAATCAACCCAAAAAGGGTCACTATTTCAGACAAGTCAACACCCAATGCCATTAAAAAGGCTAAATTCAAAAAGTACAAGTAATGTCTTTTCAAGAAGGAAACTCAAGGCCAATTTTGGCTTACGTGAACGGCAAGGGTGAGCCTAAAAAAATTGACGTAAACAGATGCGTCGACGAGCTTACCGATGGCAACTTGGATTCCATGTACGCAAGTCAGCGCGACATCAATGACTTTATTCATGCCGCCCCTAGGGTTCCAATGGCTCCAATCACGTTTCAATTTATTTTTGATCCTAGTGAATTTGAAAGCAACTTTGTCAATAGGCAACCACTTCAGTTTTGCTATCAAAACGTGTATAAGGATGGCTCTAAAAGCGCTATATCCCCGTACTCTGACATCGCTATACCCGATGCAGTTTTATCTTTAGGAGGAGCATCTCTGGCTGCAAAATCTGTAGAAAACGTTTGTCAGCTTCAAATACCTTCTCAAGGGCCAGAGGTTAGATTTTTAAACTTGATATTTAGAGAGGGGAATGATGGCGTCCCATTTTTGTTCGACAAGGTTGAAAACAGCGCGGATCAAGAAAACCTGAATTTCAATTACATTGGAAGCTCATCAATCCTTGGTTTTTACAGATTCAAAAACGATAAGACAGGAATTGTTCTAAACGAAACTGACAGGTTCAAAACGTTTGACAATGTTCCTAGAGACGTTCAAGCGCAAGAATTGATCGACGACAGAGTAGTTTACGCAAACTACAAAGAAGGCTATCCCAACATAAATGTTAACGTGGCTACAGAGGTCATTCTGAATGACTCTCCACCTCCTGGCTACAGCTTTGACATGGATGCAATTCCATATTTGTTTAGAGAGGCAACAGATTTTGCAGCGTTTTCAACAAGCGCAACAACGAATCTTGACACCCTCGTTACCAATAGCGGATTTGTTCTTGACATGAGCTTAGTCCCAGACGTTGTTCTTCCAGGTCAGTACAAGATTACAATCAACATAATACCGACTCAAAACTACCACTGTTATGTAGGGGCTGGTGACAGATCGTACACCCCTGAAAACATACCTGTCGCTTGGCCAGGAGGAAATGCAAGCGGTCAGCCTGATTACAACGATCAGGAGTCGGTAGTGGGGCACGAATCAGCAGGCACCACACTTGGCACTTACGGCAGCCCTCAAACAGGATTTTTGTCTGCCGCAATGTTTTCTCAGGCGCCCACCGCATCTTCAGCAAGATTTAACACGAGCACATTTGCTGGGGCTCCCGCTGGCGGCGCAAGATGGCTTGGTGAAGAGGAGGACAATCAAGAAGGATGCGGAAGCTCTGCAGTAAACCCCGTTATATTCAAGGGGGAGCCAGTTACGATTGTGATTCAGCTTCAGGTTGATTCAGAGTGCGCTAAATCTGTTTTTGAAGAAACAGTAGCCCATGTAATCTACGGCCTTCCGTTTAGTTCATCCCCCCTAGTAACAAACAATTTTGGATCCATTCTTCAGCCCAGCAATCAAACTCAAGCTCACTTCTATGAAGCTCAAGTAGACTTGGGGCTTTCAGACAAAGAAAGCTTTGATCACGAGACCAGCGAAAGATCTGACCTAATTTTTAAATGGAAAAGAGGGGGCTGGATGATTGTAAACAAGGCTAAGCTAAGATTTTTCTTTGAAACTGGAGCCAACTGCAAGGATGTTACAGGGTCTCAGGCTACCCTAAAAACAAGCGAAGGAGATAAAAGCGGATACGCATTTAAGATGTGTTTGGCTCACGCTGTCGATGCTGAAATTTTAACGTGCATACCTCAGCCCACCCCTGGCCATGGTTCTTTTGTAAACCCGCTTGACATAGATGGCGACGGATACCTGCCATCCCTAGAAGATCAACCTTCAATCCAAGGTGGTACTGTAGGTGCCGTAAACGCTCAAGCGGTAAGGAGAGGGATACTTGGCGGCAAGTCTAGGTACGACATAATGGAGGATGGAAGTGGATCACACGTTTGTGTGTGGCCAGATCAAATAAATAACTTTGCCCCAGGAGTTACTTCGGGGCCTAAGTACGGACCCTCCATGAGGGGGGTCGCAGGGGCGGCTGGGTTGGGGTATACAATTTACACCTCTGATGGCCCTTATTCAAGGCCCCCTGTGAAAAACGGTGTACAAAACCCAGCGTGGTTTCCAGCACCTATAGGTAGGTGGAGTGTGTTTACATCTCTTAAAAACCTGTATACAGACGCAGACTGGGCAAACAGCGCACAAGGACTGTTGTCTCCTGGATACGAAATCCAAGCGTCAAGAGACGTTTTCCCAAACACAAACAACGAAGATCAGACTACGCTTTTGGTCACGGGAAATCCAGGTCGCTTTGGAGGTCCTGGAGATGTCACTGCGTTTTTTAATTGCGTTGGACAGGTAGAAAACAACGCAAGCTTTGTAAACGGGGGCCAAAATTACTGCCTCTTGGCGCTTAACAAAGGATACTCTCTTCCTTCGGGGTCAACTATTGATGATTTGATTGCGGGTGAGGTCAACAAGATTTCTTTAGTTGATGGTGATTCTGGACCTGGCGGGATGGGTGGATACGCTTACAAAATCTTTCAAGAAGACGGTATAGCCTGGGACTATGGGGGTTCAACCCAGTCTTATACAGGAGCCTTGATGAATGAAGTAAAGTCATCTAACAGCAGGGGATCGTGGACCAATTTGGACCTTATAGGAGGCATTAACGGAATGCCTCATGTTCAAGGGTGTAGTGTTGTTTTCAACAAAATTACTCAGTCCGACAATCAGGCGTTTCTTCAAAACACCTTTCCTTCAATCTTTAACAATGTACCGACAGTAGGCGGATTTGAACAAAGAACTTTTGCAAGAGCAAAAATACCAGGATTTCAACCTATTGAGTATCCAACCGAAGCCGCTTCGTTTGGACTAAACTCATACAGCTTTACTGAAGATTTTATTCCGTTTGCACCTAGCGTAGCTCAGGCGGAAGACAGCAACAAAATCTTTTGGGATGTAATTCTTCCATCAGCTGCTAATTACAACCCCGAATCTCCAACCACCTTTCATGTCAGGGAGGAAAGAGAAGTTCTTGAGCCAGCTCCTATAAGTTCTGGTGGTTCATTTAGGACCCCGTTTACAAACGTTGGTACAACTATTGGAACAATCGGAACCTCAAGCTTTAAGACTGGAGCCACTCACGACTTTGGCTTAGTTTACTACGACGAAAAGGGAAGACACGGGGCCGTACAACCGATTGATGCGGTTTATGTGCCTGGATACTCTCAACAAGAAAGACCTTCTGGAAAGCTTGGAAGTGTAAAAATTAGGTTTACAATACTTTCGGCACCGCCTGCATGGGCAAAGTCTTACAGAATTGTTTACGCTGGGAACAACTCAATAAGAGAGTTTATTCAGTACTCCACTTATGACGCATATCTTAGGAACGAGGCCTTCGACCCAGACAACCCGCAAGTTTTTGGTGCAGACACTGGTGAGCAGGCCAGAATATACGTTCCTCTAAACTACCTTCAGGCTTCAGATGTCTCCTATGCTGAGTCTTACGGAGCTATAAGTCAGGACGATGGCACAAAGGAGCTTTACAGATTTGCTCCTGGAGATGTTTTAACGATTTTGTATTACAGCTCAGAATCTGGGTCAACGATCTCTGTGCCCAAGCCATACAGGTTTAGAATCCTTTCTAAAGAAATTTATGACATTGATCAAAACCCACACCCCCTCTTCCCCGACGGCGGAGATCCTGCGGAGTTTATAGAGAGAAGCGGAGAGTTTCTCGTGCTTGAAGATAACCCTCTTGCAAATGGATTTTCGGTTGCAGACATTGCAGGAAACACTGACAAGTGGAAGAACAGGGTGATATTTGAAATCTCTAGGCCAAGAGGTGAGCTTAACGACGAAGTCAGACCTTACTATGAAACAAACTACGGGGGTCAAATACTGCCCAATGGGGATCACCAATATAACCCTATCGAGGTCTCAAAGGGAGATGTTTTCTACAGACAGGTCCCTGTACACGTAAATCAAAGGGTTGGGGGTCAGTTTGCTCCAAACATTTCTGGACCAGCTGACGATCCAACAAGGTTTTTTGCGTCCTTTTTGCCTTACTTTCTTGAGACAGAGGGGATTACGGATTTGTATAAGTCGAACGCCAGGTCTTTTGGAAGGACTCATTTTATAGACTCAAATGCGTCAGAGTTTGAAAGAATATCGTCACTGACGTTTTCTGAAAAGACTTTTTCTGGGTCTGCTGACCTCAACTACTTTTCCTTTCCACAGATTGGAAACTTCAAAGACCTTTCCCTTCATAACGGTCCTATCGAAAGATTGTACTCAGACAATGTTCTTTTAACCTCTTATCAGAGGTCTAGAACAGCATTCTTGCCTATTTCTAGAGACGTTCTTCAGACTGGAGGAGAAAACCAAATTGTCACTAGCTCAAAGGTTCTTGGAACCGCCACTGAGATTGACTCTCATTATGCAATAAACGGTCACCCTGAGTCTTTGATTGTTATTGATGGTGATCACTTTTTCTTTGACAAGCAAACAAGAAAGATTGTGATGCTTAAAGGGGGAAAATCTCCTATAGCCATTTCTGACTTTAGGGTTGACTCGTATGTAAAATCTATAACCGACTCTTGGCTTGATGATGAGTGGTTTGCATTTCTTGGTCACGACCCAGACAGAGAGGAGCTTCTTTTTTGCCTAGTCACAGAGAACGCAGCAAAAAATCAAAACGGTGGGGGGGACCTTGTTGGGGTTTTAGCATTTGACCTTAAGAGCAAAAGGTCCTGGAAAACCAGATACTCATATCTTTCTCAGTTCTTTTCAAAGGCTGGTGGCAGGCTTGTTGCTTTTTGGAGAAAGCCAGCAGGCTCCGTGCCATACCCGTGGATGTTTGACTCTAATCCATCTTCAAAAAACACGTTCATGGGTGCTGGTCCTTTTGATACCAAGTTTACAGCTGTCATGAACACAAACCCTCACGAGGCAAAAGAGTTTGTTATGCTAAATGCTGCCTCAGACAAGATTGTTGATGCAAAGGTGGCTACTGATCAAAAGGACTCTGAGGACACGTCTAAGTTTAAGATTTGGAAAGATTACGATGGGGTAAAGTACAGCGAGATACCCAAAAAGGTTCAATCCGTAAGTGAAGCTGGAAAGACTCAAAAGCAAAAATGGTTGCCTACGTATCCAGCTGTGACAGCCTCGACGGTGCCAGAGGTTACGCTAAAATACAGCACTGCTGGAGGATTTTCTCTTAACGATGTATTTGTCAGCTTAAAAATTCCTTTGACTCACGCTATTTGGAGATCTTCAATTCCTTTTGGAAACAAAAGCAAGTTGTTTGAAAAATTGGTCATTGAGAATGAATACTATCCTTGTGGGGCTCACCCTGCTTCGGACATTAGTTTTGATAGGAATGTCAACATTCATTCAGTAAAAAAGAGCATAGACGGTGTCAATGGTGTTGTTACCTTCAGGATGAATGGAAGCGCATTTGATGTGGTGGACTCCGTAAACCCAGGTTTTGGGACTCCGTATGACGACGCTGGGGTCGAGGCTGCCTTCATAACTACCGTGACCACTCACTTTGAGTCTCTTTTGATTAAGGCTGAGTCCGAGGGGGTAAACGGAACATACGTTCTTGACTTTGGTGACCCCGCACTTAGCGAGGAAGAAAAACTGACGTTTGTCAGGCTGTTCATAGTCCCAGTTCTTTCATGCACTGGAATTTCTGCAAACGCTGAGGCTGTCCAAAGAATCTTTGATGGAGAGCTACCGCTTTGGAACCCAGCCGACCTTAACAATGACGGCTTTGTCAATATATTTGACCTGATAATTCTGCTTGGTAATTTTGGAGACGAGGGAGAAAACTTACTTGGAGATATTGCAGGGGAGGTCGGAGACAGCTCGGGTATAGGAGAAGGAGTCATTGACATTGCGGACTTCTTGGCCCTTCAAGCCTCGTTCGGAACGGAAGCGATTCAAGGCTGCACCAACCCTGCAGCCGAAAACTACGACCCTGCGGCTAACTTCGACGACGGGTCATGTGTTCTTCCAGGCGGAGGTGATGACGACGGCGTTATTGACGACGGAACTGACGACGGTGGAGGAAGTGAGCCTGCTGATGTAAATCTTTTCTACATAGCAAACGGATCTCAAAACAAACAAATCTTCTCTAGATACGTAGATCAGCTGGATGGGGTACACATGAAGGGCAAGTACATGACCATGGATATATCCTCAAAGCCAAGCGGGGACAACAAGGAGCTCAACCTTGAGTCCCTTATGGTTGACTTTAATGGCCTTACAAAAAACTACACTCCTAGGCGAAAAAGAAGAAAATAACTAAATTTGTAAAAACGAAATTATGCCATTATTCATAGCAGCTGGCGTGGGGCTTCTTGTAAGCGGTGTCGCCACATGGAATTCAAACAAAAAGGCCTCAGAAGCGGCAGCAGCGGCTGAGGCAGCGATGCAAGACGAAATTAGGGCTAGAAACGAAGCCGCAACAGAGGCTGCGGGCTACTTAAACAAACTTGCTGCTGGAGAGATACCGATTCCCATTGAAAAGGTAGAGGTGGAGAAAGGCAAGATAGGCGAGGGATTGCTAGATGCTTTGGAAACGGCCAAGAGTGACGAAGCGATTAACCAAAAGATTAAGCAGTCCGAAAAAGCGCTTTCCGCTCAGTTAAACGTCAATGACCCTCGGGTCAAGGCGGCAGTAGCGGCAAAAGCCGTTGATCAGTTTAATGACAAGCAGGCAGAGATAGAAGCAGAGGGCAAGGAGGACATTATGACGGCTCAAACGACTTTGGGCACGGCTCAGACCGAAAATGAACAAGACTTCGCAAGAAGGAAGCAGGAGGCCGAGGCAGACTACGCAAATCAAGTCAACAGCTTTGTTCAGGATGAATACAACAGGCTGCAAGGAGTTATTCAGGGACACGAAGATGCCAACTTTGGCCTTGCGTATGGTGCGGCCACTGTTGGAAGTCAGCAGGCCGCAATGAACGCAGCAAACACCGCTGCATTTGCAGGTGACGCAGCAGCCATTGGCATGAGCGCCACAGGTGGTACGTTTGCTTCTGGAGGAAAACTTAACAATCAAGATGCGCTTATGGCTGCGGCAAGAGGGTATCGAGCTGGTGGTAAGTTTTCTCTTGAAGAGGGAGGTAGAGCAGCTATGACCCAAGGCGAGTTTAATCACGGAGACCCCGCCAAGCCTGAAACAGGAAATGATCAAGTTCTTTTGGATCAGGAGGACCTTAAAAGGGTAATGGATGAAGGGGGTGTAAACAACTTTAACGAGCTTATGGAAGCTGTACCGCCTCAAGCAGTCACCACTGGGGGCGAGCTCATCTTTAATGACGAGGACTCAGGGAACATAGAGTCGCTAACGGAAAACACAAAGGCAGAAAAAAGGGACGACGTAGACGACCTTATGGATTACGGAAGGGGAGGAAAACGCAAGAAAAAGAAAAAGAAAAGCAAGAAAGAAATTCAAGCGGCAGAGGCGGCTCTCGCTGCGTACATGCGTAACTTGCTTGCAAAAGAACAATTCCAAGGGTAATGGCAAGCTACTTAGATCAATATACAAGGTTTTCTCAAGGTCAGGCTCAACTCGCTAGGTCTGGAAGCTCGTCGTTTGCTCAGGGCGCAGCTTACGCCGCTAATAACTCAAGAGCCCGAAGGCAGGCGGAGGCGAATGCACAGAGAAGGCAAATTGAAGCTCAGGCCAAAGAAAAAAGAGATGTAGACAAGCTTTTGTATGGGCAGGCATTTTCAGAAATGGCTGACTGGATGGTCGCAGACCTAAAGGCTGAGCAAGCATATTATGATCAGCAGTTTGAGTCTGGTAACGCGGATGCAATTCAAATGACCACAAATGTGGCCAACCTAAAGGCAGGAACTAAGCAGTATCAAAATGCTTGGGGCCAATACGAAGGAAAGCCAGACGATAATCCATTGCAGGGCACTAGATACGGAATGCTTAATGCCTTAGAGCAAATGGAGCTTGACAAAAATCCTTGGTCTGAGGCAGATCAAGCGCCAGTAGACGATTACGCGACCCTTGTAGGTCAAACGTCTGAGAGATACGCAGTGCTTCAGAAAGGAAAGGCTGAGCTTGAGCAATACATTATGGGGGGTATGGACGAGGCAACTGGAAAGTGGATGCTTACGTTCGGAGACCCCACCGACCCCGACACATGGACTAAGGTTGATCGAGGAACGCTAGTCGCCAACTTGGAGGCGGGCAATGCCTATGCTCCTAGAAACGGTTTTAAGGATATCAATATCCCCACAATTAGAGAGCTTTCTGCAGAAAATCAAGCTAAGAGCTTTGTTGGGGATGATCCTGAAGGCGCGGCTACATACTACAGAACCATGATTACTGGCACTGGTCCCGCTCACAAAAGATTTAAAAAGGCTGTTTTTGATGAGATGGCTCCAGACTTTCTTACAGAAGAAGAGTTGAAGGAGCAGAGGTCACTTTTTACTGGAGACGGCCTGATTGACATTCAGTTTAACAGGGGTGAAAACAAGCTTAATTACAACAACGTAGATCCCCGAATCGAGCGCCTAGTGTCTGCTGGACTAAACAGATTTACAGAGGGTTATGGTGAAGCCAACAGGCCCAAAGCTTCTTCTGAAGACAAGTATCCAAACGAAAACAAGATTAGAATATCGTCTTGGGACGCAGGACAGGCCGCTAATTTGTATCCAAAGAGCAGGGCTCAAAGAGGTATGGAAATGCTTGGGCTTCCAGTTCCAGAGGGATTTAAGAAGGACACGCTAGAGCCCATAAAGAACATCAGTGACATGGTCGCAATAAGACCGTTTGACATGGACCCAGGTTCAGGCAAAATGATTCAAGCCATTGCTCAGGATGCAGACGGAAAGCTTATTGCGAAGGTCACTCAGGAGGTTCAACCAACACTTTCCGAGCAACAAATTCTTGCTGGAATTACAGTGGATCAGGTTCCCACTCAGGAGGTTACTTTTTATGAGATGGTTCCAGATGCCCTTATACCAAACGTGTACAAGGAGATTGGTTTGGCAAGAAATCCAAAGTCGTCCAATCCAGTTGGGGATGGTCAAGAATACCTCTTCAACAAGTACATTTCTCCATTTAATGAGGAGCCAAAGCAAGATGGTATTGAGGAAATTACAATCGACACACCACCCCCCGCAGGAGACAGTCCGTCGCTTCCAGGCAGCCCGCTTGAGGACAGGCCTGTTCCAAAGTACTACGACCCTCAAGACACCCTTGGTAGAGCAGCGCTTCAAATGAAGCTTATGAACGCTATGCCATCTGAGATGGATGCGTTAGAAATGTTTAAGTGGCTAGAAGAAAATCCAGGTCAAATAGACGCTATAGTCAAGGAAATAGACAAGGGTAATTATCCTACGTGGTTTGCCAAAGATGCCTTCTCCCCAGTAGAGCTGGTCTTTGAGAAGCAGGAATAAGCTATATTTGCATTATGCCACTACGTTCATCAATTCCATCCCCTGAGCAAGATATTCAGGGGCTGATAGATCAGTATAGAAGCCAGGATATAGACGACGAACAGATTGAAAGAAGGCTTGCGGAGCAATACGCCCCCGCTGCCTATGAGTCTATTCTGTATCCAGAAGGCAAAGAAGAGCAAAAAGAGGACCCATACAATCTTGAAGAAAGAATTGGAGAGAGGCCAGTAGCTCCAGAAGAGCCCACGGATGCGTACCTTCAATTTTCTCGTCAATTTGAAAATCCTCAAGTAGAACCGCTTCCTATAATTGAGCCAGGCGGTGGCATGCAGTACACTGACAGGGATCTTGAGAACTACAACAGTGCTCAAAAAAGAAGGGTAGACACTTATAATGCTTCTATTAAGAAGATCAATGAGTACAACGACTCGGTTGAGGACTACAACTACAGAGAGGCTGAGTGGGTAAACGCAGCAAACGCGATTGTTGAGATTGA
>CEQC01014462.1_pt1 | contig 14204 bp, 15 predicted proteins | sample 531021 | NCBI WGS metagenome assembly CEQC01 (sample SAMEA2621213, study PRJEB7988) | marine metagenome | biome: marine biome (ENVO:00000447); feature: surface water layer (ENVO:00002042); material: "saline water (ENVO:00002010), including plankton (ENVO:xxxxxxxx)" | depth 5 m
AGACCAGCGAGGTCGCCTGATGAAACACGTCTCACCGCCCACCATTATCGATACAGCGCCCGCCCTACTCTATCGGGGTAATGTCATGCACCAGCGCATGCGTCCCGTCGAGCACCGTTTCGACTACGAAGTGTTCTCGCTTCTGGTCGATCTCGATCGGCTCGCGGAAGCGGACGCCCTGAGCCCGCTCTTCTCGGTCAACGGCTTCAACCTTCTGTCTTTCTGCGAAAAGGATCATATTCGCGGCACGGATGAGACTGGCCTGCGCGCCCATATCGAAGCCCTTTTGAGGGACGCCGGGTTGGCGGAAGCACCGGCACGGATTCTGCTCGCCTGCTATCCGCGCGTGCTTGGCAAGGTCTTCAATCCGCTCTCGGTTTTTTACGCCTATGATGCAACAAACACGCTGACGGCACTCGTCTACCAGGTGCGCAATACGTTCGGCGAGGATCACACCTATGTCTGCCCGGTTGAGGCCGGAGAAATGAGTCCGGCCGGCATCCGACAGGAGCGGAAGAAACTCTTCCACGTCTCCCCCTTCCTCGACATGGAACTGACCTATCATTTCCGCATGTCGTATCCTGGCGAAACCCTCAAATGGCGCATTCTGGAAACTAACGCGGACGGTCCGCTTCTCGCCGCGACCTATTCGGCGAAGGCCAAGGCCTTGAGCACTGGGGAAATTTTGCGCAATGTAATGCGTATTCCGATGCTGACCTGGAAAATCCTTGGCGGCATCCACTACGAGGCGTTGCGCCTGTGGCTCAAGGGCGTGACCTTCTTTCGTAAGCCGGAACCTCCGGCGAGAGTAAGCTATCCGGGCGCGGCATCCGGCAGAGAACCTGATCATGCGCCAGTGGGAGGGACAGACGCATGACCGACAGTCAGTATTGTGGCGATCAGGCGAAATATTGCCAGGACAAGGGCGAATTGCTGCGCCCCGAACACTTGTCGAAGCAGTTGCGCGGCCTGCCAGGCAAGGCGAAATTCGCGCTGCGCCGGCTCATGGGCATCAAGCGCGGTATCCTCATCATCACGCTGCCCGAAGGACGAACGGTTCGCATCGAAGGTGAGGCTGAAGGCCCGCACGCCCATCTCGTCCTGCGCAACTGGAATCTGGCCAGCCGCGCCTTGTCATCCGGCACCATCGGCGTGGCCGAAACCTATATGGATGGCGATTGGGAAAGCCCTGACGTCACCGCATTTCTCGAGTTTTTCCTCGTCAACATGAGCATCGGCGACCGTTTTTCCAACGGCGCTCAGGGCGTCCTTCGACTCATCGAGAAAGTCCGGCACTGGATGCGCTCGAACACCAAGGCGCAGGCTCAGAAGAACATCTCGGCCCATTACGATCTCGGCAACGCCTTTTACGAGCAGTGGCTGGATGAAACGATGACCTATTCTTCGGCGCTCTACGAGGAAGGGGCAAACGACCTGCCGAGCGCGCAGGCCCAGAAATACCGGGCGCTCGCCCATGCAGCAGGCATCAAACCCGGCGACAGGGTGCTCGAGATCGGCTGCGGCTGGGGTGGTTTCGCTGAGTTCGCGGCGTCCGAGATCGGCTGCCACGTCACCGGCCTGACCATCTCGAAGGAACAGCTCGCCTATGCGCGCGATCGTATCGAAAAGGCAGGGCTGTCGGACAAGGTGGACTTCAAGTTCCAGGACTACCGCGATGAAACGGGACAATACGACGCCATCGTGTCCATCGAAATGTTCGAGGCCGTCGGCGAGCGCTACTGGCCGACCTATTTCGGCAAGCTGCGCGAATGCCTGAAGCCGGGCGGACGCGCGGGGCTGCAGATCATCACCATCCGCCCTGAAGCCTACCAGAATTACAAGTCGGCTCCCGATTTCATCCAGCGCTACGTCTTCCCCGGCGGCATGCTGCCGTCCGAAGAGCATCTGGTCGATCTCGGACGGAAATCCGGGCTGAAGATGGTCGGCGAACGCGCCTTCGGCCTCGACTATGCCCGCACGCTTGCCGTCTGGCGCGAGCGTTTCTGGGCAGCCTGGGAGAACATCGTCCCGCTAGGTTTCGACGAGCGCTTCCGCAAATTGTGGGAGTTCTATCTCCATTACTGCGAGGCGGGTTTCCGCGCCGGTCACATCAACGTGCGCCAGGTTGTCTACACCTAGCGCCCCCTCACCCGGTCACGACAAGAGCAGCAGGGAGACAGGCGCACTCTCCCTGCCGCTGCTGCTCGCCTATGCGCTGCCGGCCATTCCGCTCGCGGCACTCACCCTGCCGCTTTATGTGCTGGTGCCGACCTACTACACCGAAGCTCTCGGTCTGCCGCTGGCGGGTGTCGGCTTCGCGCTGCTGATCGTCAGGCTGTTCGACGCGATCAGCGACCCCGCCGTGGGATGGATTGGCGACCGGGCCCGAACCCGCTTCGGACGCCGCCGCACGCTCTTCGCGCTCGGCATCCCGATTGTCGCGCTCTCCGCCTTCATGGCTTTCGCCCCGCCGGCGGATGCAAGCCTCTTCTGGCTCACCGGCTGGGGTCTTCTTCTGTCGCTCGGCTATACGACCATGCTTGTCCCGTACTCCGCCTGGGGCGCGGAACTTGCCGGCGATTACCACCAGCGTTCACGCATTGCCGGATGGCGCGAGGGCCTGATACTGCTCGGCACGCTGGGCGCCATCGCGCTTCCCTATACGATCGGCTTCGACGATCCGACCGTCTGGAACGGACTGGCGCTTCTGGGCGCCGCCATTGCCGTGTTGCTCCCGCTCTTGGGGCTTGTGACGCTTGTGGCCGTCCCGGAGCCGAGGGATTTCAGCCGCCGCAAGCTGAAGCTGCAAGAAGGGCTGAAGGCGATCGCGAAGAACGGGCCATTTCTCCGCCTGCTCGCGGCCTTCTTTCTCAACGGGCTCGCCAACGGAATACCCGCCACGCTGTTTCTCTATTTCGTCTCCGACCGCCTCGGAATGCCGGAGGCGCGAGGCATGTTTCTGTTCATCTATTTTCTATGCGGTGTAGCCGGGACGGCGATTGCCCTTCAAGTGGCCAAACGCACTTCGAAGCACCGGGCCTGGTCGGTGGCCATGATCATCGCCTGCATCGCCTTCGCGCCTGCGCCTCTTCTGCCTGAAGGCGCATGGTATGGGTTTCTGGCGATCTGCATCCTTACCGGCCTGCTCCTCGGCTTCGATCTCGCCCTTCCCCCGTCCATCCAGGCAGATGTCATCGATGTCGATACGGCAGAAAGCGGTGAACAGCGCAGCGGGCTTTATTTCGCGCTCTGGAGCCTGACCACCAAGCTTGCGCTTGCGCTGGCGGTCGGAGTTGCCTTCCCGCTACTCTCCCTTGCAGGCTTCGACCCGCAAGGCGAAACCACGCAGAACGGATTGCTCGCCCTGGCGCTTGCCTATGGATGGCTGCCGATCGCCGCGAAGCTGGCGGCCATCTCTCTGATGTGGAATTTTCCGCTGGATGAGGCGCAGCAGAAATCGCTGCGCGACAAGATCACTTCGGCCTGAGCGGCTTCTTCTTCCAGCCGGTTCCCGTGCCGACGAGCCAGAAATAGAGCGGATAGGGAAGTTTGGAGATGATCTTGAGCGGCCAGGTGAAGCGGCGCGGAAAGGTGATCTCGAAATCGCTCTCGGCGATACCCTTGGCGATACGCTTGCCCGCTTCCTCGACCTCCATAAGTGCGGGCATCGGAAACGGATTACCCTCGGTGGCCGGCGTATCGACGAAGCCAGGATTGATGACCTGAATGCGGATATTCATCTTGTCGAAATCGAATTTCAGGCTCTCGGCAAGATTGTTGACTGCGGCCTTCGTAGCGCCGTAGGCCGCGCTCGTTGGCAACCCTGCATAACCTGCGACCGAAGCCATCAAGACCACCTGCCCGCGCCCGGCGCGCTGCATGAGCCCGACAGTCGGCACGAGACCGTGGATGATGCCGGTCAGATTGACCGCGAAACTTTTCGTAAAACGCTCGACATTCAGCCGCTCGCCGTGAACCGGTGCGAACATGCCGGCATTGAAAACAGCAAGCGCAATCTTGCCATGACGCGCCTCGATCGCAGCGACCAGATCCGACATCGCATCCTCGTCGGTGACGTCGCACGGCATCGGAACCGCATTGCCCTTGAGGTTGGCCGTTTCGGCTGCAAGGGCAGACAGCTTGTCTTCGCTCCGCGCCGTGGCGATAACTGTGTAGCCCGCGCGTGCCAATTCCAGCGCCGTCTGCCGCCCTATGCCGCTCGACGCGCCTGTTACCCAGGCGACGCCATCCTCCGGTCTTGCCCTGTAGAGCGACATGTTTTCCTCCGGTGTTGGGGATTTCAGCCTATCAGATCACGAAAACGCTGCACCAGCGGACCGGTGAGCTTCAATGGTCCTTCAATAACCTGAAAACCAATGCAAGGTTCCCCCGGATCGGCTTCCGGACGATGATCGATATCGGGATCCGCAACCGAGATGTCGCCCGGCAGATAATGACCGAAAGCATCTGTAAATCCGCCGCTCAGCACCAGCGACAGTTCCATGCCTTGATGGGTATGGGACGGCGCTGCCCTTCCCGGTCGAAACTGGAAGATGTTCACGCCGACACCGTCGATGATGCCCATGTCGTGGATCTTGTAGCCCGGCAGACGTGTCTTCCAAGGCACGTCAGCGAGATCGAAGCCGAGAAATTCCACGAGTGGCGCAGGAAAGACCGTTTTCTTGTCCTCGCGCTTCCGCTCGATGGGTGTTGGCGGGTGGGAAGAAAATATGCGGGTCAGCGTCTCTTCGCGCTTTTCCAACGCTACGCCTTCAAGGCGAGAGAGTTCTGCCCCCGCAAGGCTTTCAAGGGTCTCGGAGACCGCACGGCTTTGAGGCTTCATCGCGAGATGTGAGGCCATGAGGACACGCACAGGCGCAGGCAAATCGCCAGCGACATACCGCGCTATGAGCGTATCCAATTGTTCCGCAACCATTGAACCTATATCGGCAGAGCTGCCGCCACTTCCATACTACGTAAGTTTAATTTGTATGATACCGTTACGCCGCAAGGGATGTAATGGATCAATTTTCCGGATGATTTTTTTCGCAAAGCGCGAATCAAATAGATTTAGATTTCTGCATGTAGCGGTATGGCGAAATGAGTTTCTTTTCAATGCAAGACAACAGCAGCGAGAATGCGCGCAATCACGCCTCCCACATTCCACAGGTACATCATGGCCCGCTCAGTCCTCGATACAATCGGCAACACCCCACTGATCAAGCTCCAGGCTGCATCGGAGGCAACCGGCTGCACGATTCTCGGCAAGGCTGAATTCCTGAATCCGGGCCAGTCCGTCAAGGACCGCGCAGCGCTGGAAATCATCCGCGACGCCGAGGAGAAGGGCCAGATCCGGCCCGGTGGCACGATCGTTGAAGGTACGGCCGGCAATACCGGCATCGGGTTGGCACTCGTTGCCCGCGCCCGTGGTTACAGGACCGTGATCGTGATCCCGGAAACCCAGAGCCAGGAAAAGAAGGACGCCATTCGCCTGATGGGCGCGGAGCTCGTCGAAGTTCCGGCAGCGCCCTACAAGAACCCCAACAACTATGTGCGCATCTCCGGCCGTCTGGCCGAACAGATCGCCGCCTCCGATCCAAACGGCGCGATCTGGGCCAACCAGTTCGACAACGTCGCCAACCGCAATGCCCACATCAAGACGACCGCTCCGGAAATCTGGGAGCAGACAGACGGCAAGGTCGACGGTTTCATCTGCGCCGTCGGCTCGGGCGGAACACTCGCTGGCGTCGCCGAGGGCCTGCGGGGCTTCAGCAAGGACGTGAAGATCGGGCTTGCCGATCCGGATGGCGCAGCGCTCTACAGCTATTACACCACCGGCGAATTCGCCTCCTCCGGCAATTCGATCACGGAAGGGATCGGCCAAGGCCGCATCACGGCGAATCTCGAAGGCTTCACGCCCGATATGCCGTTCAACATTCCGGATTCGGAAGCGATTCCGTTGGTCTTCGAGCTTCTGGAACAGGAAGGTCTCTGCGTCGGCGGTTCTTCCGGCATCAACGTGGCCGGCGCGATCCGCATGGCAAAGGAGATGGGACCCGGGCACACCATCGTCACCATCCTCTGCGACTACGGTAATCGTTACCAGTCGAAGCTTTTCAATCCGGAGTTTCTTGCCTCCAAGGACCTGCCCGTGCCGGAATGGCTCACCCGGAAGAGCAAACTCTCCATCCCCTTCGAGGATGTGGCCTAGAGAAAAAGCAGCTTGACAGCCATCGCTTGAAAAGGCGGTGGCAAGCCGGCCCGGTTTTTCCTATATCTGTTGTGTTTCAGACATTTGCTTCTCGAGCCACGGATATTGGAATGAAAGCCCTCTTCGCCGACGACGCCTATCTCTCCACATGTGAAGCGACCGTCACCGGCATTCGCGACGATGGCGGGATCGAGCTCGACCAGACCTGTTTCTACGCGACGTCCGGCGGCCAGCCGGGCGATACCGGCTTTTTTGAGCGCGCAGATGGCACTCGCATCCAGATCGCAGGCACCATCAACGGCGCGACCAAGGCCGACATCGTCCATCTTCCTGCTCCGGATCAACCGGCTCCGGCTGTCGGCGAAACAGTGACGCTCCATATCGACTGGGACCGGCGATACAAGCTCATGCGGCTCCACACCGCCTGCCATCTCCTCTCCGTCGTCTGCCCCTACCCGATCACAGGCGCATCCATCTCCGAGGAGGACGCTCGTGTCGATTTCGACATGAGCGAGACCATCGACAAGGCGGAGGTCACCGAAAAGCTGATGGCGCTCGTCGAAGCCAATCACCCGGTCTATATCAAGTGGATCTCGGAAGAGGAGTTCGAGGCCAATCCCGATATCGTCAAGTCGAAGAATGTACGCCCGCCGCGCGGGCTCGGCCGTATGCGGCTCGTCTGCATTGGCGACGAGGCGACCGTGGATAGCCAGCCTTGCGGCGGCACTCACGTCTCGGAAACTGCCGAAGTCGGCCAGATCCATATCGGCAAGATAGAAAAGAAGGGCCGGGAAAACCGTCGCTTCCGTATTCGCTTCGGCGAACTGCCCGCCTGACACAAAAAAGCATAAGTCCTGTCGGTAGACAGTCGCATACGCATGACGTGGAGTGAAATGCACATGACGCCACACCCGGAGGAGACGGACGTGACAGATAACAGCCCCTATCTCGTATCCTACCACTGGCTCGCCAATCGGCTCGGAACACCGGGGCTCTCGATCGTCGACGGTTCCTGGTACCTGCCCGCCATGGGGCGCGACCACAAGGCCGAGCATGCCGAGAGTCGCATCCCCGGCGCGGTCCTGTTCGATCAGGACGATGTCGTGGACCCGAACTCCTCCCTGCCCCATGCCCTGCCGCCGGCGGATCTTTTCGCGGAGAAGGTGGGAGCGCTCGGCATTTCCGACGGCGACACGATCGTGGTCTATGACGGGCCGGGCTTCTTCTCCGCGCCACGCGTCTGGTGGCTGTTCCGCCATTTCGGTGCTGAAAAGGTTTATCTGCTCGATGGCGGCTTCGATGGCTGGAAGGCCGGCGACCTGCCGGTCGAGACATCGACCGCCCCTGAAAAGGCTCCCCGCAACTTTACTGCCAACCCCAAAGACGATGTCGCGAGCTTTGCCGATATGCAGGCGGTGATCTCCGACGGCAGCCGCCAGATTGCCGATGCGCGCCCCGCAGGCCGCTTTACCGGCGAGGTCCCTGAGCCACGCGAAGGCATGCGGTCGGGTCACATGCCGGGCGCGAAAAGCGTGCCAGTCACCAGCCTTGCCGAGAATGGAAAGATGAAGTCGCCCAAGGCGTTGCGCGCGCTCTTTGAATCATCCTCCGTGGACCTTTCCAGGCCCGTTGTCACCACCTGCGGCTCCGGCGTTACCGCGGCCGCAATCTCGTTCGCGCTCACCTCGCTCGGCCACCAGGACGTCAAGCTCTATGACGGCTCCTGGTCCGAATGGGGATCGCGCTCCGACACACCCGTGGAAACCGGAGAGGCATGAGATGGCGCGCGGAACCGGCACTCTCAAGGCGACCGTAACATGGCTCGAGTGCACCGAGCCGCCGCGCCGGCTGCCCGCGCTTCCCGTCAATGTGCACGCAACGCTACTGCGCGTGAACAAGATCCCGTTGCACTTCTATCGCTATCTCTACTGGCGGATCGGTCGCAAGTGGCACTGGGTCTATCGACTCAGGATGAAGGACGAGGAGCTCTCCACAATCGTCCATAACGGGAAGACGGAGATCCGTGTCTTGAGCATCGACGGTGCGCCGGCCGGCATGTTCGAACTCCATCGCAGCGACGACGCCACCATGCAGCTCGTCTATTTCGGACTGATGGAACAGGCGCGCGGTCGTGGACTGGGAAAGTGGTTTCTCGGTCAGGCGATGATGGCGGCCTGGAACCACCCGATCACCCGGCTGACGGTCTCGACCAACACGCTCGATCATCCGGCCGCCCTATCGCTCTACCAGAAGATGGGCTTCTCACCCGTCAGCCAGAGCGAAGCGCTGATCCGGCCGCTGACGGAAAAGGAACTTCTGGGCATCATGGAGTCCGATTAGGGCTCAGCTTACGCTTCCGGCCCGACATAGCGCGCGCGCGGGCGGATGAGACGTTCGTCGTTGCCCTGCTCCAGAGCGTGAGCGATCCAGCCCACCGTCCGCCCGATGGCGAAGATGGCTAGGGCTGCACCATCCGGCAATCCATAAGCACGGCGCAAGGCGACCAAAGCGACGTCCACGGTCGGACGCTTTCCCGTCGCGTCCGCCACCGCCGCGACAAAGGCATCGCGATGCGGATCCGCAGGTATATGTTTGAGGATCGCAGCCGCCCGCGGATCGCCTTCGGGATAGAGCGGATGACCGAAGCCCGGAATACCGTCGCCACGCCGTAACCGAGCCTCGACCAGCTGCCCGACATCGCCGCCACGCGCCATCTCCCCGAACAGCAACTCCACCAAGCTGGTCATACCGCCATGCAGCGGACCGCTCAGTGCGCCGAGCCCGGCATTCAGGCACGCACCCAGCGACGCACCGGTAGAGGCCACAACGCGCACGGCGAAAGCCGATGCATTCAGTTCGTGATCCGCCAGCAAAACCAGCGCGCGCCGTATGGCGGCGGCCCCTTGCGCATCGCACCCCCATTTTTCGGCGAGATACATATGGACGGGCTTATCCTCGGGCTGGCTTCCGCACGCCGCTGCTGCCATAGCGCGAAGCAAGCCTGCAGCACCGGGCCAGAGCCGCGCCGTCGGACGTTGCCAGCGGACCGCCCGCCCCGCGGCTACCAGCGGCAGAAGCGCCTGACATCTCTCGACCAGCGGAAGCGCTGACAGCTGCGCCAATGTCGAGGGCTCCCATTGCTCCGGCAGCGCGGCAGCCTCGCGGAACGGATCGCTCTCACCGCAGTCCCAGAGGAGACGGGCGCACTCTTCCAGCGTGGCGGTTTCCGCAAGCCTGGTGGCATCGCGGCCCCGGTAGAACAGCCCGTCCGCGGCAATGCGGGTGATGGCCGAAGCCAGAACAGGCAGCCCCCAGTCCAGCGTCGTGGCGGCAGCCTCCCCCGGCGAGCGCCCGATGGCCTTGCGCCGCTGCAATGTCTCGATATCCGCAAGGCTGTAGAACTTGCGCCTTGGATCATCCTCATCGGCCCGCGTGCGGATCAATCCGCGGCTGACATAGGCATAAAGCGAGGCTCGGCTGATCCCCAACGTCTCGGCAGCCGATTCTGCATCGACATGATCGTCCTGCGCCACCATTGGCCTCTCACTGCATTTACATTGATAAGTTGAATCAAGATTGACTGCATCAAGCTAATCCGGATTCTGATCGCCATCAACCGCAATAATCTGCCAATGGATGGAGGCCTGCATGACCCGACCCGAACCCGCAATTCACCCAGCATCCACGCCGGGCCTGGAGGATGTGGTAGCCGCCGATACGGTGCTGAGCATGGTCGATGGGACCGCAGGCCGGCTGATCATTCGCGGGCATGATCTCTCCGCCCTCGCCGGCTGGCGTTTCGAAGAACTTCTCGCGCTGCTCTGGCGCGATTTCCTGCCCGGCAATCCGGAGGCGGATGAGATTGCACGCCGATTGGGCGCAGCGCGTCTGCATACCTTCGAGACCCTGTCGCCCGCCCTGCTGGCCGCCACTGACGATCTCTCGCCGGTTGAGGCGCTACGCCTGTTGCTCGCGTCCCTCCCTGACAGCGAAACGAGCGACCACGCCATCAAAGCCGTGGCGGCGACTGGCGTCTTTGCGGCGGCAATCCACAGACGCCGCAAGGGCGAAGAGCTGCGCGCCCCGGATCCGGCCGCTTCCCATGCTGCGGACATGCTCGCGATGATCCACGGCGCCCCTGTCGCACAGGAGAAGGCTGACGCACTCGACGCTTATCTGGTGACCGTCGCCGACCACGGGCTGAACGCTTCGACCTTCGCCGCCCGCGTCATCGCCTCGACCCGCGCCGGCCTTTTCTCGTCTGTCACCGGGGCCCTGTGTGCGCTCAAGGGCCCGCTTCACGGCGGGGCGCCGGGACCGGTACTCGACATGCTCGATTCAATCGGCGAGCACGGAAACGTTTCGGAATGGATCGCGGCAGAGCTGGAACGTGGCGAGAGGCTGATGGGCTTCGGCCACCGGATTTACCGCGTCCGCGACCCTCGCGCCGATGCCCTCAAGCGCGCACTTGGGAAACTCGGCGATCCCACCGGACGTCTGGCCTTCGCCGAAGAGGTGGAACGCGAGGCGCTGCGACAGCTCGCCGAACGCCACCCCAGGCGACCTCTTCAAACCAATGTGGAGTTCTTCACCGCTCTGATCCTGGAAGCCGTCGGGTTTGATCGCGACAGCTTTACCAATGTCTTCGCCGCAGGTCGCATGGCGGGATGGACAGCCCATGTGCGCGAGCAGGAACAGGCGGACAGGCTCATCCGCCCGAAATCCCGCTACATGGGCCCGATGCCGAAGAACTTGGCAATCTAAAGAAAAACCCGCCGGGCACGGAGGCGCACCGGCGGGTTTTCCTTGGTCCGGAAGTCGGATCAAGCAGCCTTGATCGCATTCTCCGGCGCGGACATCTCGTAGCCGAGCGCATCGGCGACGGCCTGGTTGGTGATCCGGCCCTTGTGGACATTCAGTCCGGCGCGCAGATGCTTGTCTTCGGCGATGGCCTTCAGCCCCTTGTCTGCTAGCATGAGCCCGTAGGTGAGCGTTGCATTGTTGAGCGCATGGGCGGAGGTGACCGGCACGGCTCCGGGCATGTTCGCAACGCAGTAGTGGACCACGCCGTCGACTTCGTAGGTCGGGTCGGAATGGGTGGTGGCCTTCGAGGTCTCGAAGCAGCCGCCCTGGTCGATCGCAACGTCGACGATCACAGCGCCGCGCTTCATGCCGCCCAGCATGTCGCGGGTCACGAGCTTGGGAGCGGCAGCACCCGGAATGAGAACCGCACCGATGACGACATCGGCAGAGAATACTTCCTCTTCCAGCGCTTCAATGGTCGAATACCGGGTGTGGACGCGACCCTTGAAGATGTCGTCCAGTTCACGGAGACGCGGGATCGAGCGGTCGAGGATTGTCACGTCCGCGCCAAGGCCGACGGCCATCTTGGCGGCATTGAGACCAACCACGCCGCCGCCGATGACGGTGATCTTGCCCGGCAGCACGCCCGGCACGCCGCCGAGCAGCACGCCACGGCCGCCATTGGCCTTCTGGAGCGCGGTCGCACCGGCCTGAATCGCCAGACGTCCGGCCACTTCCGACATCGGTGCAAGAAGCGGCAGGCCGCCGCGGGCATCGGTGACGGTTTCATAGGCCACGCAGGTGGCACCCGAGGAGATAAGACCCTTTGTCTGCTCCGGATCCGGAGCCAGGTGGAGATAGGTGTAAAGGAGCTGGCCTTCACGCAGCATCGCCCATTCGACCGGCTGGGGTTCCTTGACTTTAACGATCATGTCCGACTTTTGAAACACGTCGGCGGCGGTTGCAGCAATGCTCGCGCCGGCTGCCTTGTAAGCCGCGTCGTCAGCGCCAATGCCCGCACCCGCGCCAGTCTCGATGATGACCTCGTGGCCATGGGCGACATATTCGCGAACCGCGCCGGGGGTCAGACCGACACGATATTCATGATTCTTGATTTCCTTGGGGCATCCGACGCGCATGTGTGTTCCCTTTTTTGGCGGGTCCGTTTTCCGGACTGGTTGTTGGATGCGCCCGATAAAACCATGATGCACGGCGAATGTCCTTGCAAAGTCACGTTGAACGACCGGGATAATTCGAATATGTTTGCATTCAGACGATAATTGATAGCGATTTCTTCGAATGGCAAATCTCGACAAGACGGATACTGCGATCCTTGATATTCTGCAAAAGGAGGGCCGAATCTCCAATGCGGCGCTCTCCGAGCGCGTCGGCCTGTCACAATCGGCCTGCTCGCGACGTCTCGACATTCTGGAGAAATCCGGCGTCATCAAGGGATATCACGCAAGGATCTCCCACCGCGCGCTCGACTACCGGATGATGGCGATCGTTCACATCTCGCTCTCGGGCCAGTTCGCGAAAACACTGACCGAGTTCGAGAATGCGGTCAGGCGCTGCCCGAACGTCCTGGTCTGCTATCTGGTGAGTGGCGAGTATGACTATATCCTGCGCGTCGCCGCGCGCGACCTCGAGGATTACGAGCGCATCCACCGCGACTGGCTCTCCGCGCTTCCCCATGTGGTCAAGATCAATTCGAGCTTCTCTCTGCGCGAGGTCATGGATAGACCGAACGTCGGACTGGATTGAGCGCCGCGGAACCGCGCAAGGGTCAGATCAGTTCCTCCTGACATCAAGGACAGGAGACGTATGATGAAAGCTCAATCCAAGGCACAGCAGAAGGCTGCCGGCGCTGCATTGTCCGCCAAGCGCGGCGAGACGAAGGTGAAGCACCTTCAGGGCGCTTCCAAGGAGATGTACGATTCGATGTCGGAATCCGAACTCGACGAGATGGCATCCACGGATCGCAAGGATCTGCCGGACACAAAAGACGACTGAGGCAGGAAAGCCTAGTCGAACATCGCCTCACCCTGCTCGTCACAGAGCCGCCGCCCCTTGGCGAGCGCCGCGTTCTCCGCATCCGGCCGGTTCGTGAAGACGTCGGCCCGTATGAACTGATGCGACTTGCCGGACGACTTGGATTCGATCGTCCCGGCCAGACGGAACTGACCGCCCTCGGCAATCGGATCGGGCGTGATCAGAAAATCCTTGTAGACTTCCGGCTCGCGAGACGGCTTGGCCGCTTCGCCATCGCCGCCGCCGCTGAAAAGCCCGCGCAGGGAAGCCAGAAATCCGCTCATGATCATTCCTTTCGTCTGTTGGAGGCCATCCTATGGCGTTGATCAGCAAGGGGCAATGGCGCAAGCATTTACATGCTTTTCTTCTTACCTGACCCTGCATAAGGTAAGCCAAATCGGCTTTGGGGAAGCCGCAGGAGGAGACAGCGCATGGGAAGGAAGCTGAGGATCGTGCTCTATGTGCTGCTGTTCGGCGCGGTAGCGCTTAGCCTTGTCTGGCTTTTCGGCCCGCGTCCCGTTGCCGATACCAACATCACCTTCCAAAGCGCATCCCTTCCCGACGACCTCACGACCTATGTCGCTGACAGCGAAAGCGCCTTCGACGACATCCGCTCCGGCAACCAGAAGCAGATCGTCTGGGCCTATCCCAATTCAAAAGCGAAAACCGAGCTCGCGATCGTCTATGTGCATGGCTTTTCCGCCAGTCCCGCGGAAATAAGGCCCGTTCCGGACGATGTGGCGAAGACACTCGGTGCCAACCTGTTCTTCACCCGACTTGCAGGCCACGGACGCACGGGCGACGCGATGTCCGACGGCACCGTCAATGCCTGGGTCAACGACTATGCCGAAGCAATCGCCATCGGCCGCAAGATCGGAGAAAAGGTGATCGTCATGGCGACGTCCACCGGCGCCTCGCTCGCCACCTGGGCGGCTGAACAACCCGAACTCTCGCAAGACGTGGCGGGCTACGTCTTCCTCTCGCCCAATTACGGCGTCCAGGCCAAGGGCAGCTTCTTGCTCACCGGCCCATTTGCCCCGGAACTGGTCAAGCTCATCCTGGGTGATCGCCGCAGCTTCGAGGCGCGCAAGCCCGGCCAAGCGGAAAACTGGACGACGGAATACCCATCGCTCTCAGTTATCCCCATGGGCCAGATCGT
>CEQC01037213.1_pt1 | contig 14070 bp, 10 predicted proteins | sample 531021 | NCBI WGS metagenome assembly CEQC01 (sample SAMEA2621213, study PRJEB7988) | marine metagenome | biome: marine biome (ENVO:00000447); feature: surface water layer (ENVO:00002042); material: "saline water (ENVO:00002010), including plankton (ENVO:xxxxxxxx)" | depth 5 m
CATAGGCCCGTCCGGTCGGGTGATACTCAGCCATTCCGGAGCTTTCATACTCGGGGCAGCGACCCATTTTTCGCTTATACCATCCCTCGGTGTGGGGATCGTGGTTCTTTCCAACGCCGCACCGGTCGGCGCCGTGGAAGCGATCGGTGCAAGTTTCACCGAACTGGTGCAGACGGAGGCTGTCACCCGCGACTGGTTCACCGGCTACGAGGCGATCTTTGCCGGATTTTACAAACCGCTTGGCAAGACCGCCGGCAAATCACCTCCGCAGAACGCGGGGCCCACGCCTTCCGACAGCTATTTCATCGGACGTTATCACCACCCGTATTTCGGAACAGTCGAAGCGCGGGAAAATGAGGGAGATGGTCTCGTGTTGCTTGCGGGCCCTGACCCCACAAGATTTCCGCTCAAGAAGTGTGACGGAGCAACAATGGTGTTCGACATCAATACCGAAAATGCACCTGCGGGATCACGCTCGACGGCTGTATTTTCGGGCGAGGGGGCACAGGCCGATACGCTGCAGATTGAACTGCTCGATCTAAACGGGCCGGCACTCTTCGACCGGGTCTGTTAGGATCTGCGAACGGCTCTGGAAGGAACTGCGCCTCCTCGCAGACAGCGAAAACCCCGCCGGAGGCTGATACGGCGGGGTTTCCTTCTGGACCGATCCGGCTTCTCTGGACACGGCGAAGACCGGAGCGGCCAAGCGGATTCTGGAATGTGTCGAACCCGTCCGTCTGGTCCCGAAAGGCCGAACGGTGGTTTCCCCACCGGGTATGGGCTCCCGGCGGGAAGTCATGCGCGGGGGATGGCCGTCAGTTCACCATCGTCACGTTGTCAGCCACGAATTTCGAAGCCTTCTTCTCCCAGGATATTTTCACCTTCTCGCCAGCCTTTAGCTTGGAATGCGAATAGCCCGCCGGCAGCATGTAGGTCGTCCCGTTATCGAGGGTGACGCTGCCCGCCTTGGCATCGACTGACTTGACCGTCCCGGTCGTCGTCATGGTTGCGGCGAATGCGGCCATCGGGGCGAGGGCGATCACGGTGGCTGTGGTGAGGGTGATAAGAGTACGCATGGCGATAACTCCCATATATGCCGGCCTGCCGGAGGCATATGGCCCGTATCGGACAGGGCCCGGCAGTGATCGAAGCCGTCTGGCTCTGTCGCGTCGCGGGCTCAAACCCGCCGGCAGGGTCCGGCTTCGAGAGCCAGAAATACGCCCGCGAAATTGCCCGCTCAAATGAACAATATTTAATTCTCGATGCCGCGGAGTGGCCGCAATTTCCCCGAAGCGGCTAGCCGAGCCGCGTTACCCGGCGCATGAGCATGGTTGTGGTTTCCCGGCGTAATCCAGGTGCGAGCCTCTCTATTTTTGGCGGGCCCGACTGCGGGGGATCGTGCGGAAAGTCCGGGCCGGAGCGTTCCGCTTTCTCCCGAGCTGAGCGACCTCCGTATTCTTGCTCACGATTGGCGGCCACACCTGGTTGCGGCCGTTTCGCTTTGCCGCGTAGAGCGCGGAATCCGCCGCGGCCAGCAATTCGCTGAAGCTGTGGCACGACACGGGGCCTGCCGCGACGCCCAGACTTGCAGTCACAACGGCACCAGGCCCCAATTCCTCATGCGGGATGGCAACATTTTCGATTTGCCGGCGGACACGCTCGGCAATACGTCCCGCTTCGCTCATGTCGGTAGACCGGAAGAGGAGAAGGAACTCTTCGCCGCCCAAACGGATCGCGAGGTCGCGCTCGTTTCGCAATTCAGCGGCAATGATCCCCGCCACTCTCTTCAGGCATACATCGCCAGCCGCGTGCCCGTAGCGGTCATTGAACGGTTTGAAATGATCGATGTCGACCATGACGACGGCAATCGGAGCATCCCGTCCTTCCGGGGTCGACCAGATGACGTCTACGACCTCATCGAGCCTGCGGCGATTTTCCAGTCCTGTGAGCGGATCCCGTTTCGCGACTTTTTCCGCGTTCTCGCGTCGTAGTTCTTCGCGCAGGCGGTTGAGAAAATTGAAACGCGTATCCTGTTCCATTCGCCGGTTGGCCAGCAAGCTGAGATATGCGCCCGACGCCATCATGCAGATGCCCGTGAATTTCACCTCAACGGGTGAATGTGCGGCCAAGAGGACCGTGGCGTAGCCTGCCGCCAGCACCATCGTCGATAAAAATGCGAGGCGAAACCCGAAGCGTTGATTTATGTTCATGTACACGACGACCATGATCGCGAGGTACTGGTACTGGTCGGCGGCAGGGCCATCGTTCAGCACATATATCAACATGATCTGCGCAACCATGGCGAACGGAATGGCGGCTGCCGCCATTTCACGGGCCTGCTGATGCTTCGTCTTGGAGAACACGAAGCCGGACAGCAGAATGATCGGCGTGACCACCGCAAAATGGAGCGCGGATGCGAGCAATAGCGTGTCGGGGGTCAGCAGCAGATCAGCGATCAGGAAAACATTGTAGATAATGATCGCCGGGAGCACGCCTCTCGCCATGACTTTCCGGCGGTAGGAAGCCATCCTCTCGATGTAGAGCTCTTCGAGCGCAGGCGGAAAAGCAAGTCGATCGTGCTTTTTCTCCATATAAGCTTCAAGCATCGGTAGAGTGACCGAGCGACGAGACATGCACAGCTCCTGCGCGGACCGGACCGCGATTGTCCGCAGACTAAGGCTCTGCCGTTAATGAGGTTTCAACGGCGGGAGCAAAATTGGAACGTTCACAGGCGCGGGTGGTCGGAGAATTGGAGCAGACCGCCCATGATCCACAGGCGCGGAAAATCTGCGAGCCGGAAAAGCCACCAGTTCGTGTCGATGAGTCGGAGCGCGCTTAGGCGACGAGAAGCCGCCAGCCTGCGACAAGCCAGCCGGCGAAGAGGAGCATGATCGCCTGCTGGGATGGGCGGGACTTGGCGGTCACGCGCCGCCCTGGGGCTCCACGTTTCCGCTGCGCTGCAGGCGCAATGTCACGATCCAGCAGATCATCGCCCAGGCGGAGCCGACGGTCCATCCGGCGAGAACGTCCGTGGGCCAGTGAACGCCGAGATAGACGCGGCTGACACCGACCAGGATGACGACGAAAACCGCGACCAGCAGAATATAGATCCTCACGCGCCATTCGGGGCGCAGCCGGGCGAGCATTGCCGCAAGCGTGAGATAGACGATCGCCGCCATCATAGAATGGCCGCTCGGGAAACTGGCGGTGTGCACGTAGGAGCCATGCGGCACGAGATCGGGACGAGGGCGGTCGATTCCCATCTTCACGAAAGTGGAAATCAGGAGGCCGCCCGCGACGGCGACACCAACGGCAAACGCCGCGCGGGGCTTCTTGTCCATCACGAGAAAGCCGATGGTCGCGATCGTGATCAGAGTCAAGACGGCTGTGCCGCCAAGCGCGGTGAAATCGCGCATCATCTCCTCGAGCCAGGGTGGGCCCAGCGGATCGACTGGATTGCCGGGTGTTCGGAGCGCAAGCAGGATCGCCGTGTCGATGTGACTCGTCTCGCCTTCGATCACTTCGTCGGCGAGTGCGATAAAACCCCACACGGCAGCTGCAGGCACCATCAGTGCCACCACGACGGGCCACTCGCGGGCGCCCAGTCGCTTGACCGTATCGCTGATCCTGAAATTCAAGAATTTCTCCCCGTCCGTCTGCTGCCTTGCCGGCGCGTCTCCTCGGAAACCTAACGCCGGACCTAGCACAGCGTTCCGGGCGGAGGCAGGGGCATTCGCCGTGTCTTTTCGTCAAGAAAACATGAACGTGAGATAGGCGCTTCCGAATAGAAGAATAACCAGTCCTCCCCCGACAACTATGGCGAACAGAAGTGCGACCAATAAAACACCGATGATGCCTCTTCTGCGTTCAGTGTTCGTGGCACGATTTTGCTCGCTCATGGAGATGAAGGTTAACAAAGATTCGTTAACTTCCGCCTATCATCAGTTCTAATGGTGACGTGATGAAATGATGCACAAGCATGGCGGTGTGGCATTGGCTGGTTCTACGAAATGAGCCAATACGCTTTGGCGTTTCCTGCCTTTAGCAGCCGTTCGCGAAACGCGACGACCGCTTGCGCGCACGAACATCACCTGAGGGCGAGATTGACGCACGATCGTCGTCATATTTTCAATTAACCTTTTGGAGCCGTACTTGATTGAATTGCCCACCATCTCAACAGGAGAACAGTTCGACCTGTGGATGCAAGGGCCAGATAATTGGAGGCGCCTTGCCAGCGACATCGCCGTCAATGAAGGCTTGGCTACAAGCGTCATGAGGTTGTTCGAAAACAGTACGAATCTTGTGGTGGATCTGGACGGTCATCACATACTGAAGGTGTTTCCGCCCATTTCATAGATCACAATTTTCAAGCGAGAAGAGCGCGCTCAGGTTCCTGGAAGGAAAATTGCGGACAACCATCCCGACAATCAAATCCGATGGGCAATTGCAAGGCTGGGACGAGAATACGATCTTCTAGCACCCAATGCGTTTATGTGTGCCGGCCGAGCTGGGCGCACGCAAGCCCTATTAAGGGGATATGGTGTCTCGGGCGGTCTATGTGATCCGGCTATGCGACGACGGCTTCTGATCTTGTCTCTTTTGCATGCAGAGAGCTATATCCGAAAGATCGATATTGAGGGCTGGCAAGAGCGGGTTGAGACGCTAGCGGATCTCGGCGAGGTGTGTTGGCCCGGCGCCCAGGACAGCGTGTAGCAAGCAACACCATGCTTCCGAGTGATAACCACGACATCTCCAATCACTTAAATCGGCGGGCAATACAGCTATCTCCCCAAACGCCGATGACGGTCACCCAAAAGCTGAATTTAGGCTCCAAAGCCTGGCTCAGCTTGCGCGCAGATCGGAAATGTAGATCCGCACCGCTTCCTGCACATGCCGGAAGCGGTCTCCGCCCAGATGCTTGCCGCCAAACCATCGCGTGACCACGATGATGTGGTCGCGCAATCCTTCCCGCTCCAGCATTCGCAGGATCACATTGCCCGCACCTGCCTCGCCGTCATCGTTCTTCAATGGCGCATCGTCAGTCATGAGGGCCCATGTGTTATGGGTGGCCTTGGCGAATTTCTTCTTGCGGCAAAGCTCCTTGATGAAGGCTTTGGCGTCCTCCTCGGAGGCGCAGGCTCCTCCCGAGACGGCATATTTCGAACCGCGGTCGCTTATGATGTTTTCGAGAATGCGCATCGTCGAGGCTTAGAATCCTCCGATGCCTGAGGCAAGGCTCATCTCTTCCTTGAATGCGGAGACGAAAATGGCACCGCAAAACCTCTGTCTTGCGGTGCCACAAAGCTCAGGACCACTCGTGTCGTCCGGTCTGCCGGACCCTAGAATTCGTCCCACTCGGCCACGGCCGCGGAACCGGCGGCCTTCGCCATCTTTCTGGGGGCCGGCGAGGGTACCGGTTTGTTGGAAGACGCCGCGAGACTGATATGGGGGGAGCCCGCGCGGTTGCCGGTATTCCCCAGGTGGAAGTCGTCGATCAGCCGGCGCAGGCGCGCTGTTTCCTGAGCGAGCGTCGCGCTTGCCGCATTGGTCTCTTCCACCATGGCGGCATTCTGTTGCGTGACCTGGTCCATCTGGTTGACCGCGGTGTTGACCTCGGACAGGCCGGTTGCCTGCTCCCTGGCGGAACTGGTGATTGCCTGCATGTGGTCGTTGACCGCGACAATGTTCTCCTGGATCGTGCGCAAAGCGTCGCCCGTCTCGCTGACGAGCTTCACGCCGACACCGACTTCTTCGGACGAATTGCGGATGAGCTCCTTGATCTCCTTGGCCGCCTGGGCGGACCGCTGGGCGAGCTCGCGAACTTCCTGGGCGACGACCGCAAATCCCTTGCCGGCTTCACCGGCACGGGCAGCTTCGACGCCTGCGTTGAGCGCCAGAAGGTTTGTCTGGAAGGCGATTTCATCGATCACGCCGATGATGTTCGAGATCTGGTTGGACGAGGTTTCGATACGCGACATGGCGCCGACCGCATCGGCGACGACCTTGCCTGAACGTTCGGCATTGTCGCTGGCCGTTGCCGCCGCACGGCGGGCCTCTTCCGCGCGTTCGGAGGAATTCTTGACGTTGGCGGTGATTTCATCGAGTGCGGCGGCCGTCTCCTCGAGCGAGGCTGCCTGCTGCTCTGTCCGCTTGGAGAGATCTTCCGCGCTCTGGCTGATCTCGCGCGTCCCCGTGTCGATCTGATCGGTGGACTGTGCCACTGCGCCGATGGTATTGCGCATCTGGTTGAGCGCATCGTTCATGATCCGGCGAAGCGCCTCGAAATCCGCCGAGAACGGTTCTTCCAGATTGAAGGAGAGGTCGCCCTGGGCGAGCTTTTCCAGGGCCGCGCCTATCGTGTTGACCGCGTGAACGCGCTCCGTCACATCGGTGGCAAACTTGACGACTTTCGTCACGTTGCCTTTGGCATCCAGGATCGGATTGTAGGACGCATTGATGACTACGACTTTGCCGTTCTTGCCATAGCGCGTGAATTCGGCCGACTGCAGTTCGCCCCGGCGCAACGCATTCCAGAATTCCTGGTAGTCCGGCGACTTCGCATATGCGGGATCGACCAGCATGCTGTGGTGGCGCCCCTTGATCTCGTCGAGGCGATAGCCGATGGCCTTGAGGAAATTCTCGTTTGCTGTGACGATCTCGCCGTCCGTCTTGAACTCGATGATCCCCTGCGAACGGCTGATCGCCTCCATCTGCCCTTGGAAGTCCAGGTTGCGCAGCCTTTCTGCCGCGTTGGCCCACTCGACGACAAATCCCGTTGTCTTGCCACCCTCGATCAGGGGGTTCACGATCAGGTCGAACGCTCGGTGACCAACCCAGATAGTGGCCCGGTGCTGTGTCTTGAGCGCAGCGAGCATTTTGCGCTGATGCGCCGGGTTCTTGTGGAAGATATCGATGTTGCTGCCGATAAGCTTCGAGAGATCGAATTTAGGTAGTTCCTTCTTCAGGTCGCTCTCGGCGTCCTTCAGCAGTTCCTTCACCGCATCGTTCATGTATTTGATATTGAGATCGCTGTCAGCGATCATGATGTTCGCTGTAACAAGGCCCAGCGATTTGATTTGCATACGGGAAATATTGTTATTGCTGCCAAACATCTGAAATCTTGCCTCAACTAGAGCGATTGGTCGGCTGCAATTGCGAATCTGCCTGCTGGAGATGCTTGATAATTGCCTGCAAGAAACATTCATTTCAGCCCGATCATTTAAAAAGGCTAGCAATGGATAGTTAATTTTATAGATAAAATTTGATGATAAATTTTGTAGATCTCCGGGTTGCAGTTTGTCACTTCTGCGAGATTTGCCGGCCGTTGTGTCCGGTTGCGTAGCAGTCAAACAGGCGGCCCTGAGGAAGGCGAGATGGGAGAGGCTTTGGGGGCATTTCCCTGAGCCACCTTTTCTCCTCCGGACTGAAACAATAGAATTCCATGCCACCGGTCGGCATTACGCCCCTTGGGGAACCATGCTATCAATCTGCGGAACCCGGATCGCCGTTTGGCGTTACGGTTTCTCGCGTCGGGGCGGCATAAGCCGGCCTGTCATTCGCTTGAACCGGTGCGCGTCCCCGGCAAGCCCGGAGACCCGGACTTGATCGCGTTTATCGAGAACAATCAGGCGTATATCGCCCTCGGCATCCTCCTTCTTCTGTTCCTCGCCTTTCTGTCCGAACGCTACAGCCCGGAAATCACTGCGGCCGGGGCGGCAGCATTGTTCGTCGCCCTCGGCTTTCTCGACACCAAGGAGGTGATGGGCGTCTTTTCCAACTCCGCGCCGATCACCATTGCGGCGATGTTCATCATCTCGGCCGCCCTGGTGCGCACCGGCGTGCTGGAAAAGGTGTCGGACATGGTCATGAAGACCGCGAGTGCCCGACCGACGCTTGCGATCGCCTGTTTTCTCGTTCTCACAGCCGCAGCCTCGGCCTTCATCAACAACACGCCGCTGGTGCTGTTTCTGATCCCGCTCGTCGTGAAGCTGGCAAGTGCCGCGCGGCTGGCGCCGACGCGATTGCTGATCCCGCTGTCCTATGCGGCCATTCTCGGCGGCACCTGTTCGCTCATCGGTACGTCAACCAACCTGCTGGTCGATGGCGTGGCGCGCGAGGCGGGGCTGGCACCGTTCTCGATCTTCGAGATCACGCCGGTGGGCATTGTCGCCGCGAGCGTCGGCGCAGGCCTTATGCTTTTGCTCGGGCCGTGGCTGCTGCCGAACCGGGAGGCGCAGAATGTCGACAGGCTGCTCAGTGAATCGGAATTCCTGTCGGAAGTGACCATCGTGGATGCCGAGGCCTACAAGGGCGAGCCGCTGAGCGAGATTGCCGACTTCAACCTGTCGGGGCTGCGCATCCTCGGGCTTCGCAGGGGCGGGGAGATCCACCGGTCGAATATCGGCGCCATGGAGCTGATGAAGGGCGATGCACTGATCCTCATGGGTTCGACATCGGAGATACTGACGCTCAACAACAACCCCGCCGTTCTGGTCGGCCGCCGACGCGCCGGCGATCTCCATGGCGTCATCGTCGAGGCCGTGGTCGCGCCCGCCAAACGCGACGCCGGTTCGCGCATCGCCGATCTCGGCCTGGGCCGGCGTTTCGGCGTGAGGGTGCTGGGTGCGCACCGCCATCGTCACATTGCCGGTCCGGATTTGTCGAATGTTCGTCTCAAGCCGGCAGACAAGCTGTTGCTGGAAGGCCCGGCGGAAGGGTTTGACCAGCTGTCGGAGGAAGCGGCACTCGTGTCGGTATCGCGCCCGACCGGACGGGAGTTCCGGCGCTCGCGCGCGCCGCTGGCATTGATTGCAATTGCCGCCGTCGTCGGTCTCGCGGCCTTCGGCGTTGCCGATATCGGTATCCTCGCGATGATCGCCGTCGCGGTTCTCCTGATCTTCCGCTGCATGGATCCCGACGAGGCCTGGAGTTCCATCAATGGCGGGATTCTCGTCCTCATCTTCTCCATGCTGATCGTCGGCAAGGCACTCGAAAACTCGGGCGCGGTGGCGCTGATCGTCGATGTGCTCACACCCTGGTTCAAGGACCTGCCGCCCATCCTCGTGCTTGCGGCCTTCTACGCGCTGTCGTCGTTTCTGACAGAGGTGGTCACCAACAACGCGGTTGCCGTCGTGCTCACTCCGCTCGCCATTGCGCTGGGCACCCAGATCGGTCTGGACCCGCGCAGTCTCGTCATCGCCGTGATGTTCGGTGCCAGCGCCAGCTTTGCCACGCCGATCGGCTATCAGACCAACACGCTGGTCTACGGTGCCGCCAACTACCGCTTCGCAGACTTCCTGCGCATCGGTGTCCCGATGAACATCATCGTCGGCATAGCCACCATCCTGACGATCAGTTTTCTGTACGGTATATGATCCGGCGGACCGCGCCACGGCTCAGCATCCTCATTCGCTCTCAATCCAAGGGCCTGCTAATATTCGGGGGTCGTTTGTGGAGACAGTCATGTCGCATGCATCATCATCCATGCCGCCGCTCACCGAAGGGGCAGCCGAGGCGCTGGCCAAAAAGGCCAATCAACCTCTGCAGGGCGGTTCGGCGGCGGAGGTGCCCATGGCTTTTCTAAACCGTCCAGCAAAACGTCTCCCAGTCGCAAACGCCGGCTCCTCAGAGAATGGTTTTCGGCTTTTCCGTTGGTTGACCGTTTTTGCAGCCTTGGCAGCTTTCCTGACGACCCTCTGGATTCTTGCGTAGATTGAGCCTTCCGAATGGTTACGGCTGCCAGGTTCGGTTCCCATCGGGGTCAAGTTGGCGGTCGAGGAAATGGGCGGCGCTGATGAAGGCGAGGTGGGTCAGGCCTTGCGGGAAGTTGCCAAGCTGCAGCCCGCGCTTGTCGACTTCCTCCGAGAACAGGCCCAGATCGTTGGCGTATTTCAAACCCTTTTCCAGGATCATCTGTGCCTCCTCCAGACGGCCCGCGCGAGCAAGGCACTCGACATACCAGAAGGTGCAGGTGGTGAAGGCACCTTCTTCGCCGTCCAGACCGTCATCGCTGCGATAGCGATAGACAAGGCCGTCGTCGCGCAGCTGTTCGCCGATTGCGTCGAGCGTTTTGAGCCAGACCGGATCGGTGGAGGAAACAAACCGTACGAGCGGCATCATCAGGAGGGACGCGTCGAGTTCGGTTCCGCCGCGGCTCTGGACGAAATAGCCGTGTTCCGGATGGCGGAAGTTTTCCCAGATATCTTCGGTGATCGCATCGCGCGTCTCGGTCCACTCGACGAAAGGCGCGGGCAGGGAACGCTTGCGCGCCAGACGTATGGCGCGGTCGAGCGCCACCCAGCACATCACCCGCGAGTGCAGGAAATGCTGTTTCTGCGACCGCATTTCCCAGATCCCGGCGTCGGGTTCATTCCAGTTGTCGATCACGAACTTGACGAGCTCCTGGACGTGTTCCCACCCCTCCCGGCTGATTGCGCTGCCGTATTTGTTGGCGAGATAAATGCTGTCGAGCAGCTCGCCGAAAATGTCGAGCTGGCTTTGGGCGTGCGCCGCGTTGCCGATCCTGACCGGCTGGCTGTCGGCATACCCGGAGAGATGCGACAGTTCGGTTTCGTCTTCCGCCTCCGAACCGTCTATCGCATACATCACGCGCATGGGGTTTTCGCGGTCGCAGGACATGATGCGGTGTCCCGACCAGCGGCAAAACTCCTCCGCCTCCTCGGTGAAGCCGAGGCGCATGAAAGCATAGACGGTGAAGGAGGCATCGCGAATCCATGTCGCGCGATAGTCCCAGTTGCGCTCGCCGCCGATTGCTTCCGGTAAGGAGAAGGTTGCAGCGGCCGCGATTGATCCGTGCTCGGCCGAGGTCAGCAGCTTGAGCGCCAGCGCCGATCGAACCACCGGCTCGCGCCAGCGGCCTTTATAGGTCGAGCGCTCCGCCCAGGCGCGCCACGTGCGGGCCGTGGCGTCGATCTCGGCGTCGATGACCGCGTCTTCAGGGCAGGTCATCTGCGCGTCGCCGATAATGAACCAGCAGCTTTCACCTTTTTCCAAGGTGAAGCGGGCGGTTGCTGCGCCGGTTTCGGTTTTGAGCGGCACCGACGCGCAGAGATTGAGCGAGAGGTTTTGACCTGAGAATTGGACACCGCCGTCGATCGCTTCCACCTGAGGCGTCTCCCGCGCATAATCGAAGCGTGGCGCACAGCGGACGGTGAAAGTGACTGTCCCCCTGGTCGCCACGGTACGGCGTATCAGGCGCTGCGGATTGGGTGACCGTCCGGCGCCTGCGTCCGGATGCGTCATGAGGTCGGTGACTTCCGCACTGCCGCTTTCTGCTATCCAGCGGGTGACGAGCAGATTGGTGTCGGGAATGTAGAGCTGGAGATTGCGCGGATTTTCGAGCTCGGGCTCGATGGTGAAGGCACCGCCTTTTTCATTGTCGAGAAGATCGGCAAATATGGTGGGGCTGTCGAGATAGGGCCAGCAGAGATAGTCGATGGCGCCGTCGCGCGCCACGAGTGCGGCTGTCTGCATGTCACCGATGATGCCGTGATCGCCGATCGTGCGAAGCGGTTCAACCATTGTCACGGAACCCCGGATAGAGGGCCATGCCGCCATCGACGAACAGGGTGGTGCCGGTCACGTAGTCGGCATCGTCGGAGGCGAGCCAGACCGTTGCACGCGCCACGTCCTCCGGCTGGCCTATGCGCCCATAGGGTATCAGTTCCAGGAGCTGTTTCAGGGCGGCTTCGCTGTCCCATGCCTCCTTGTTGATGGGTGTCTGGATTGCGCCGGGCGCGACCGCGTTCACGCGAATGCCTTCAGCTGCGACTTCCTGGGCAAGCGAGCGCGTGAGCATCCGGATGCCGCCCTTCGCCGAAGCATAGTTGAGATGCCCCGCCCAGGGGATGATTTCGTGCACCGAACTCATGTTGATGATGACGCCCGCACTGCGGGCAGGGCGCTTGCCTTTGGGTTGCTTGCGAAACCGGCGGACGGCTTCCCGGGCGCAGAGAAACTGTCCGGTCAGGTTGATATTGATCACCGTGTTCCAGTCCTCCAGCGACATCTCGGCGATGTTCGCATCCTTTTGAACACCGGCATTGGCAACGACGATATCTATGCGGCCGAAGGCGTCTGCTACCTCATCGAAAAGGCGCGTAATATCCCCTTCCTTGGAGACATTCGCCTTCACGGCAATTGCCTTCCCATCCTTGTCGCGGATCTTCTTCACCAACTTTTCCGCCGGCTCAGCATGCGAGTGATAGTTGACGACGACAGACGCGCCGGCTTCCGCCACTGCTTCGGCGATCGAAAGACCGATGCCGGAGCTTGCGCCGGTGACGACGGCGACATGATTTGCGAGAGGGGAATGGGGGTGCGGCACGTGAATGTCTCCTTCGCGCAAGACATAGGGTCCGATCCCGGTTTGGCGATGCCGGAGCTTCGATGTGATGTGGCGTGTCAGGATCAGGCTGAAACGGAAGAAGGGCGGCCAAGGCCGCCCTTTGTTATCGTATTGCGGTGATCGACCCTCAGGCCGCCGCGCGGTCCTCGTGCTTGCCTTCGAGCACTTCCTCGATGATCTTGCCCACAAAGGCGTCGAGGTCATTCGGGTTGCGGCTGGTGATCAGCGCCTGGTCGACGACCACTTCGCTGTCTTCCCAAACCGCGCCAGCATTTTTCATGTCGGTGGCAATCGACTTGTAGGAGGTCGCCTTGCGGCCTTTTACGACGCCGGCCTCGATCAGAAGCCAGGGAGCGTGGCAGATCGCGGCAAGCGGCTTCTTGGTGTTGAAGAAGTCATGCACGAACTTCACGGCGTCCTCGTTGACGCGCAGCAGATCCGGGTTGATCTGGCCACCCGGCAGAACGAGGGCGTTATAGTCTTCAACCTTGGCATCGGACAGGGCGCGGTCAACCTTGACCTCATTGCCCCAGTCCTTCTGGTCCCAGCCGCGGATCGAACCGCTTTCGGGCGAGATGACTTCCACCGTGGCGCCGGCTTCCTTGAGCTTGTTGAGCGGCACTTCCAGTTCCGACTGTTCGAAACCGTTGGTGGCGAGAATGGCGATTTTCTTTCCGTCCAGTTTGGCCATGGGGGATATCCTTCCGTCTGGTCGTTATTGTTGTTTGTGGCGGTGAATGCGGCGGCGCCAATGAGAACCGGGCGCCGGCGGCATCTGGGAGGGAAACGGAGCGGACGCGACTTGGTTGCACGGTATTTCTACCGAGCTCAGGATTTACGGGCGCAACGGGGAAAGCATGGAATGCATCAGCATTAGTCATCGATCGCCCGCTATTCCTCAACGGAACTTGTCGGTAGGCTCCGCCGCATGAACGCCATCACACCCGCTCCCGCCTCACTCGACAGCCGCTATTCCTGGCTGCGGCTTCTTGCGACGCTTGCCATTGCCACGGTCGCCAATGTCGGCATGTGGTCGATCATTGTCGTCATGCCCGGGATCGAGGCGGATTTCGCGATCAGCCGCGCCGATGCCTCGCTGCCCTATACGCTGACGATGTTGGGACTGGCCGCCGGCAGTTTTCTGATCGGTCGCGCGGTCGACCGGTACGGCGTCACGCTCGCGGTTTGCGGCGCCGCAGTGCTGATGGCCTGTGGTTACACGCTGGCGGGTCTCGCGCCGAGTTTCTTCGGTGTCGCCGCTCTTCACCTGCTGATCGGTTTCGGTACGGGCGCGGGCTTTGCACCTCTTATCGCCGATATTTCGCACTGGTTTTCCGCCCGGCGCGGCATCGCGGTGGCGATCGTCGCGAGCGGCAATTATCTCTCCGGTGCCGTCTGGCCGATGCTTTTGAGCGGCATTCAGGCCGACAGTGGTTGGCGCAGTGTTTACTTCGTGCTCGCAGGCATCGCGCTCGTCACCATGATCCCGCTGTCGCTCCTGCTGCGCCGTCGCCTGCCGGAAGAGGCCGCCGCCCACGCCGATACCGTGCGTATAACCAATGCCGCGCGGGTTTCCCTGTCGCCCCGCACGCTGCAGATCCTTCTGATGGTCGCCGGAATCGGTTGTTGTGTCGCCATGTCGATGCCGCAGGTCCATATCGTCTCGCTTTGCGCCGATCTCGGCTACGGACCGGCGGTGGGCG
>CEQC01011128.1_pt1 | contig 13738 bp, 13 predicted proteins | sample 531021 | NCBI WGS metagenome assembly CEQC01 (sample SAMEA2621213, study PRJEB7988) | marine metagenome | biome: marine biome (ENVO:00000447); feature: surface water layer (ENVO:00002042); material: "saline water (ENVO:00002010), including plankton (ENVO:xxxxxxxx)" | depth 5 m
ACGGAGAAGCGCCGAAGTAGTCTGAGCAATACTATTGATCATTGCTCGACCCACTGCCTCTTGTTGAGCGGCAGCCGCAGCTCCGGCTTGCGCTACATTGAAAATGCCATTGACGAGAGCATTTTGTTTTGCTGTCAGCTTTTCAATCTTAGTCGTCGTGTCCTGAATTTGTTGCCCTAAGTTTTTATACATCTCTCGGGCTGCATTTGCCCAATCTGTCTGCAAACCAAGTTCGTTGACAATGCGAACGACCTCGCCTAGTTTGGCGTAATCTCTTTGAAGTTGACGCAGATAGAGTTGCAGCTCGACAATGCTGTCACTTTCCGAGATCATGCCCAGAGTGTTGCTAACACGCCCCATGACAGTGTTAGTCTTTTCCATAGCTTTATTCAGCTCTTCCTGAGTCTCTATGTCATCCTTAATGTTTTTAAGGACGTTGCCATGAGTTTGTATTCCATAAGCAACTCTCTTCAAGTTCTGCTCAACGTTCTCACCCTCCCCTGCCGCATTGATCAATCCACGTAGGGCGCGTTGATAAGCTTGCAAGCGTTGTTCTGCTACCTTCTCTGGCGGGATGTTCAGTAGGCGTATCTGCTCGTTGACTAAGAACATATCCTTGGCGAGCTGTGCCATGGCATCAGCCTGCTTGGTGGTGCCATCACCTCCACCATCGCCACCGCTACCCCCGCCCTTGCCAAAGATGTCGTCGTAGGTCAGACCGAACTCTTTGGCCTTACCTAAGAACAACTCAAGTTGATTATCTAAAGCATCGAGAGCAGCTTGGTTGTCCGCAAGGACCTTGTTCAAGCTCTCTTTGACCAACAATTGTGGGTCAACAGTGCGGTCAGGTAAGCCCGACTTTTGGCTGCCTTTGACAAACCGAGGAGCAAAACCCTCTTCTCCTGCCGCAGCTCTTTTAGCTATATCTTCAAGCTGTATCTCAGCATCAACCTGTTGCCCAATCAAAATTGCAGCCTCTGCTTCAACCTCTTTGATTTTGCCTGCAAATGCTTGTGCCTTGGCTTTGTTGATAATGGCCTTCGTCAGATCTTCATATCGCTCTTTGAGCGTTTGTACATTGGTGCCTTCCTCGTCTAGATCACCGAAGTAGTCAGGCTGAGACCGTTTCAACTCCGCAAGGATTTCGGCTCGTCTTTCTAGAGTAGTGTTAGTGTTTTCATATTCACCAATCAATCGACGTATTGGAGCGAGCACCTTGCCTGAAGCTTCCGCTGCGGTTGCTTGTGCGTCTTTTATTTTGTCGCTAAGTGCTACAAATTTTTCTTGTTTGCCAGCTAAACTCACAAACCCTGCAATTAACCCTACAACAGCGGCTATGGCAAGGCCATAAGGTCCAAAAGCCAGAGAGATAGCCCGGCCCATTTTCGGAGCCATTTGAGATATTTCAACCATCCGGAGACGGAAAGTCCCCATCAGGTAAATAGCTGGGCCAAGAACGATTGCTAAACCTCCTATTGCAACTACGACTCCTTTCAAGGGCGCAGGCATCATAGAAAGACCATTGATAACTGCGATGATTACCTCAAGGAAGGTGTTTACGATTGGCAAGATGACCTTACCAAACTGGATAGACAGGTTCTCCAAAGCGGAAATGAGCCTACGCTGCACGGAGAATGACGTGTCATCCATGATTTTCTGCATGGCTGACAACGTGCCTGCGCTTTGCAACATCGCTGTCTCTAACGCAAAGAACTCGTCTCTGTTTTGTTGTAGCACAGGGACGGCTGCTGCGGCACGCACACCGAAGCGGGCAATGGCTTCTGTCATCGTGACATTACCATTGATCAAGTCCAAGAACTTCTCATGTACGTTGCCCCCTTCCTTCGCAAGCTTAGAGAAGATCATACGCAGACGAGTACCTGCAATGGACCCCTTGACGCCACGGTTGGCAAGCACGCCCATGGCAGCAGCAAGTTCTTGAATTGAGATGCCGTTGATGGCTGCCTCCGAACCCGCGTACTTCATCGTCTCTGCGAAACTCTCAAAGTCGAGAGCCGACTTACTGATGGCAGTGGCAACAATGTCATTGACAGTTCCTACCTCATTGGCCTCCATGCCGAATGTACGGAGTGTGCTACCTGCAATTTCAGCAGCTCTTGAGAGGTCAGCCCCCGTCACCTGTGCCAGACTCAGCGTACTCTCGGTGACTGCTACGATTTCTGATGACACGAAACCGAGCTTTGCAAACTCCTCTTGAAGTTCACCAACACTAGTTGCCGTGAAGATTGTGCTTGCCCCGAGATCCTCCGCGTTTTTCTGAAGCATACCAAACGACCGTGAGCTTGCGCCACTGATGGCCTGCACACGAGCCATTTGATACTCGAAGGTAGTTGCCGTATCTACGATTGCTCGCGTTGCAAGACCGAGAGGCACAGACAAACCGATGGTCAGATCACGGCCAACGTTCTGCATAGCTCGACCGCTGGTGCGGAGAAGCTTCTGTACGTTCTTTAACTCATACTCAAACTCAGAAGTATCGAAAAGCAGCGATACCGATAGTTTGCTAAATTCCTGCTCGTTAGCCATTTTTATCTTGGAGTTTTTGCGCCCATTGCATTGTAAGGTCGCGCTCCGCTTGGCTCATTCCACGAACAAACTTTGCTTTTTTCTTTTTGCCTTCGTAAGGATGAAAAGACTCTGCTTTATATGGTGAAGGATTCTTTTTCTGATCCCTGTTCAGGTTGGCATGCAGAGCCAAGAGTGATGACGTATGCCACCACTGACGCTTATCCTCCTCCGCAAAGAACTTAGAATAACTGGAATACTCAAAGAAGGTCATCGACCAAAACGTCTCAGGCAGAAGCCCGAGGCTCAATCCCTCTACATACAAACTATGCCAGTCCCGAGGGGTGTCGTCTTGATCGCTTACTCGTTTCCCTCCTTATCGGAATCGTCCTCTCCTGCAAAAGCCTTGCCAATCAGAGTGCTGTACTTCTCGACAGAACTCACGTCGTCAAGGAGGACACTTGCAAAGTGTTCGTAATCTGGAAGCTTGTCGAGATCCCCCTTGGTCATGTAGATGTTGTTCACCATCCCATACCAGATAACCTTTGGTACGGCTGTGAGTGGCTTATCAGAGAGATAGCCGTCCATCTGTGCAAATGTGATGTTTTCACGCTCACACAACAAGCGAAATGCGTTCATGGAAAGGTGGCAAGTGTACTTTTTCTTACCGACCTCTACTTCAAACTTTCCAGAAAGACTGTTCATAGGTTGAGAATTTCTCCCAATCTACGAACTTTCTATCAAACTTTCGAGGGGTCTCCGTCCAATTCGACAGTGCCAGAATATGTGGCAAAGTCATCTACGGAGGAGTTGATCTCAAACGACGTCAAGAATCCCTTACCTCCGTAAGCCTCAGCGTTGTCATCTGTTGATGCCCATACTGCCGTAATCTTATCTTTGGCGAGCAGAGCAGTAAAGATTGCGCTTACATCGACGGTTTGTCCTACTGCTTCAAAATCTAGGACACCTTCAAAGCTGAGGGATGTTGAGGTTGTCCCCACTGCAAAGTCACGCACAGTAGTGGCGTTAGAAGGATCACTGATCGACGTAGCCTCGAATGTAGAATTTGTGACAGAGATGCTTGCCGAGGTACTGAAAGCTACAGGATCAAGGGATGGTGATGCACCAGCAGTGTCGGCAGGGTCAGCGTCGAAAGCACCGCCAGCGGTGTCAATGTAGATAGCGCAAGTATTCGCGTTTACAGTAGCCATTATGTAGAAGCAATGAGGTGAGGATCACCGGTGAGTTCAAAGGAAGCAGAAAAGGTCACAAAGTCATCCATTCCCGCTGAAAGTTCAAAGGAGGTGCAAAACCCAATACCCCCGACGCAACCAAATCCGGCTGTTTCATCTCTAATGTAGATGCCGAGCACGGTCTTGTTACCGTCAGATGGGGCCACCTCATCGAAGATGGCACTTGCATTGTTAGTGAGAGCAGGATCAAAGACGCCTTCTACACTCAGTGTAGTCGTTGTGGTGCCAACAGCGTAAGCACGTGTTGAAGCCAAAACCGGAGCTGACGCCCCTGTTGCTGGCGTTACGTTTTTGAAGTTGGTCTCGTAAGTCGCATTGCTCACAGAAACAGAGCAACCAGTAATCCCTTCTATAGGAGTATAATTAGCATCGAGCGCGGTTTCATCCGCCGCCTTTGCGGTTGCATCTACATCAATGTAGAGTGAGATATTATTTCCTTGACGTACTGCCATAACTGTCGGTTTGTGTCTGCAATAAAGATACCATAGTGTAGCTCAATGTCAAACTGAGTTCGATTAGGGATTGATGAATATGTTGAAACTAAGGGTGAGGATGTAGAAATCGTGAAGCTCGTGTGCGTCCGTCACAACGTCTGCTAGACTGGCCTGAGCAATGGTGTATGTCACTCCGTCCACTGTCTTAGCTCCTTCAAATTCTGACAGTGCAGCTTTCACCGCACTGTGGATGGACCAAGCGTCACTTATCTTGGTGTCTGTGATATAGACCATGACGTTGTAAACCTCCTGAGAGATCCCAACGTTGGTTCTGTTGAAGGCTGTGCCCTCTAAGTCTACTGCGATGTATGGCCGCTGCATACCCTGACGTGCCATGACCAGACTTATGCGGCTTGCAGGAACAAGAGCCGTCAGGTTTGAATCATCTACAAGGATCTGTCGAATTACATGAATCATCTTCTGCCTACTTTTCTGCCGGAGGTGATGCGTTGGTGCATCAGCTTCATGAGCACTGGTTTCAAGCGTTCCTTCATGCGCGGCACCAGCATGTCTTTTGTGCGTTGATACGCAGGCCGGACAAAGGGCTGGGCCTTACTGCCATGGTGAATCGTTCTTAGGCGCAAGACCTTGCGGTATCGCACACTGTAAAAGGTGAAAGGGTTCTTGCCCTTGCCTACCCTTTTTCTCTTTCTCCTCGTGCCCAACTCTACGAGGTGAGCATGGTACACACGTCTTTTGCTCTTGCCGCGTAAGACCGCACCAGTACGGCTACCGACACGTGACCCCAAGCCAACACGTCGCATGCCAGCCGTGGTAATGCTTTTTTTCAAGCTTCCCGTCTTGCCCTTTGGAGCAAGCTGCTTCATGATCTTTTTGGTGGGACGCAGGGCGTATGTCGTGATCTTTTGCATCTCTCTCCTGCGGTGCTTCACTGTCATGCCGTGCAACACTTTGAGGCGACGCTCAAAATCTTCTAGCTCCTTGAAGTTTAGAGTTAGATTAGGTTTGTATCGCCTGCTAAGGAGTGCCATTATGTGATGACCGGAGTGAAGTTGTCTCTGCGCAGTCCTAGGATACGGGTGAACTCATTTTGACCAAATTCATCCACGCGAGTGATCTCGTAGTATTTAGACTTGTACAACACGAGATGCTTCTCTGTGATGCTTGATCTGAACTTTTTGATGTAGAACTCAGTGCGCGCTTCTACGACAAGCTGTTTGCCGTGCGCTTCTTCCCCAATGGTTGACCACTCAATATCTCGTCTTTTGGCAAATGCTGTGATCGCTAAGGTGTAAGTCACCTGCGTTTCACCAAAGTCATTGATGGTTTCGACAGGCGAATATATCTCTATCTTTTTGTTGAACTTACCAATGTCCATCAGAAGGTGCTTTGTCGATACCGCTCAAGCAAGTGCTGACTAGATAGGGGAACTTCATACACACGATCCCCACCAACCGATTGACGATTCTCATAGAAATGGCCTGCAATCATGAGAGCGGCTTGATAAACAGTCTTTGGTGGTGAGATATTGACCGCTTTGAAAACCATTTTGTACTGATTGATCTCCGAGGTAGAAGAGAAGCCACTTTTCATGTGAATCCTCAAAGGGTTTTGGTTGGAATCAATCGTGTAATCAGCGACAGGCACATCTTCATACCTTCCGCTATCGTTAAGACGTTCGAGCTTCAGAGCACCGCCACTGACGTCTATGCTTTCAAACTTGTGGCCTATGAGAACCACAGGATAAGCATAATCCCAGAACGCGGTGTAAGTCGTTGTGCCAAATTTGATACCACAGTATTCTTCGACGTATGATACTGTATTCTGCAACAACAGAGCGATGTAGGTGTCATCGTCACTAAAGTCCACACGCAAGTGTTCTTTCAAGGCAGAGAGATCCGGGAATTTGCCTGCCGTGTATGACCCAGAGGTTGTGCCTTCTTCAATTCTGACGTGTGGATGTTTATACATGCTTGTTGTAATGAAAAGCCCCCAACCCCTTAGCAGTGCGTTTACATGCGTGGCTAGGGGTCAGGGGCTTCTTTTTAACTCTTAGGCTACATAGACCGCCTTGACGCTGGCCGCGTGACCGACGTTGCAGTTGGCGTAGTAGTTCATAATCATCCGAGTGTTGCCTTTGTGCGCCTCGGTGATATTGTCAATGATCAAATCCGCACCGCCCCAATAGCAGCAGTACACATCATTCATATTGACCATAAAGAATGGCTGCAAAGAGGTCTCGTTGGTGATAGCCGTGTCAGAAGCTCCCGCTGTGTACACTTGGTCTCCCGTGATCGTTTCAAACGCTTCGCTTGAGCCTGAAGCCAACAGGGACGAAGTGATCAAGCTGTGCCCGTAAGCCTTGTAGCCAGCGATTGTGCCGTCGGCTTGCAACGTAGGAATGCCTCCGTTGGTTACGGCTTGCTGAGAGCGAGCACGAGCCAACTGTTCGTGGCTACCAAAGAAAGATCCTGAAGCATTCAAAGCACTTGCGCTGCCAAGAGCGGCAATCAAGTCATTACAGGAAGCAAAGTCGATACCCGGAACAGCCGCAGCTTCATCAATGCTACGCAAAGTGAAGCTAGTAGCCGTACCGCCCATGGCAGTGATGAAGTTGCTCCAAGCCTTCGCGTCCATCAAACCACCGGAGTGACGACGGAATTGAGCCGCAACTGCGGCATCGAAAGACTGGTTAGACAAAGCCAACACTTGGTTAGAGACATTGATTTGCGAAGCGAAACGCACAGGATCAATGTCAACCGCAGTCATAGCTGAACCAGCAGTCATGGCCTCAACCTCGGTCTTTTGAGCCGTAGCGTCAGTTGGCAAAGATGGGAGACGCACTGTGCCTGAGACACCTGTAATGCGGTTTCCACCTGCCTGCTCGATGACAGACTCAGGAACGAGACCCTGCAAAGTGCCTTGCTGCTGAATGCCTGTGACACCGCTTGACTGCACTGTGTTACGATAGGTCAATCCGATTGGAACTTGGATCTGACCGCTGGGTGTGACACCAGCGAGACGGAACTCATTGACCGCCTCTTGCTGCATCTCAGCCTCACGACCTTCGAGCTTACCTGCGGTGCGGAACTGGTTGACAGCATCGCGCAAAGAGTATTCCTTGGCGTGTTGCTCCATTTCGCGCTCCTCAGACTTAGATGCCTCGCCTGCCATGGAACGAGCCATAATGGTCTCGGTCTTTTCAGCGTTAGCAATCTTCTCGTCGAGAGCGTAGATTGATTCATTGAGGTCGGCCTGACGCGCCTCTTCGTCTTGCGTGAACTCCCGCTCGTCTGTTTTGGCGGTGTCCACGAGTGCCTCCAAGTCAGAGATCAGAGAGGCACGTTCTTCCTTCAACATCAGAGATGTTTTCATTGTGAAAGGGATTTGTGGTGGTGAATAGAAAGTAGTGCCTCTGCTACCTGTCGTTTTGGGGTAGGCATTGGCTGAATTTCGATTGGATCAGAAGTCTCTTCGACTTCCTGTTCTCCTTCAAGAGCTGCGATGGCATCGCGCATCTTGACAGAGGTCTGAGGGTAAGCAGGTGAAACGACGGGGCTGACATCTGCGATACGCGCCAACTTTGTGATGGTGCGACGGTAGGTGCCATCCTCTTTCTTTTCGTAGTCATCCTCACGGACTACGAACCCAAAGCTACTGCCCCGGACATCGCCACGCTGAATGCTTTCAGCGAGATCTTGGGCATAGGACTGATTACCCAGCTTGAACCGATAGTACAAGCCATGGTCATCAACCTTGAGTTCAAGAGTCCCTTCGCCCTTGTGCGAACGAGCCAAGGGCATGTTCATGTCGTGATTGAAAAGAGCAACTACATCATCCATCATGCGCTCATCGAAAGCACCGGGGGCAACGACCTCTTCGACCGACCCAATCATTGTGGGCTGGTTGAACACTGCTGCGTAACCTTCGACGGTGCGGTCCTCGTCGTCCTTTCCATACATACGCACCTCGTGTCCCTCGGTTGTCGGGACATAAGCGCGTCGCTCAAGTTCTGTATTTCTCTTTTCTTCGTCTGACATTTTATTTCGTTTTGTGCTCAAAGGATGGCTGCTCGGCAACAAGTCGGTGTCGAACTTGCCTCCCTTGAACTTCTCATTACGCAAGGCATATAAGAAAGCATTAACACGGGCAAATGCCCATTGTTCTGGGCTTTTTACCGAAGGCCGAACGCTTTGAGGATTTGTCTTGTACGCTCCAATACCACGACGAAAGCAAGCCGCAAGCATCCCATAGGTCGCTTTGTGTTTTGTCTTGCCCTCATTGTGATCCTTAACCTTTTTCTCCAAGGCTTTCTTGACAGCGGAAGTAATGTTCCGCTCCTCAGAGTCCTCTATGTTACTCCGCTCGGCCTTGTTGATTACTCCCTTGCACCATGAGCGCATAGAAGTACCACCCCAAGCAGCGTACATGATGCTGCCGCATATCTCTTTGCCATCCTCGTCTGTGAACTTGCCTTGATTGTAGACTTCTGCGCGAGACAGGAAACTGAATGTTCGCTTGACCGTAGCCAAGGACAATGCCTCTCCGGATGATAGTTGTGATGCACGTGTCCAGCCCACCGAGGTGCCGCAAGATGAGCCGTTCTTCTCCTTAAATCGGAGAGCACGACGAGCTGCCTTGCGAGCTGACTCAGGGTAGTTACTGTACGTCGCCATCGACTTGTTCTCCGGTGATAGATTTAGCGTAGTCACGCATAGCCTCTAGCGGCAACTGATTCACTTGTACCAAATGAATGTCCCCGTCGCGGATGCTGTTGCGATCCTCTAAGGCACGAACTTCGTTGATAGACAATACCCCATCAGACAACAAAGTGTGATAATAGTTTGCTCTCGCTCCCATATCGCCACGCATCAAACTAAGCATGGAGAACTTGAACTCGTATGTCTCTCGCTCAACAGGCAACAACATTTTACGACGAAGCTCCTGCTCAATGTTTACGACCCACGGAGCGATCGTATGCTTGGCAAAGAACAAGTCTTGCTGCTCAACGTTGCTGTACTTCACATCACTGCTCATTTGGATCAGTGAAGGGGGGACATTGAAGATGCGGCAGATCTCCTCTACTTGATACCTTCGCGTTTGCAAAGCCTGAGCCGTCTCCGGTGGGATGCCAACACGCTCATACTTCAGCCCTGCTTCCAGAATGGCCGTGGCGTGACTTGCGTTCATGCCGTGGTACTTCTGATCCCAAGTGCCCGCCAAACGACGGTATTGATCTTCGCTCAGGGTTTTGTCTGTCATGAGCACTCCGCTCATGTTGCCCCCACTTCCAAAGAAGGCAGCCCCATATTGCTGCGCGGCATAGGAAAGCCCAATGTTCTCTAGGTGCTCTTGAATCGGACTGATGCCACGGAAGCATTCAATCGCAAGAACATCATCATTAAAGAGTGCCTCGTCACTATCACGATAAAGGTAGATGCGACGACCATTCAAGTCTTTGGCTTTGATCTGATCCGGTGGCACAAGAGTCAGACTCTTAGGTCGCCCGTTGGCATCGCGGTCAATCAAGGCGTAGCCGCCCCCGTGCATCAAAGCATCGCTGACAATGTGTACCCAGAAATGGTACGCGCCCATGTACATATTTGGTTCACGGGTGATGAGCTGATATGCAATGTGCGTCTTGTCCTCACGCTTGCCATCTTCCTGCACCTCGTACAATCCAAGGTCAAGGCTTGCAATGGTGGAACTGATCTTGTTGATACACGCATACACAGCACTAACCGCCAGCGCACCCTCTTCGCTCAAGACTACTCCGCTGCCTGTTGGTCGGAACGGGTAGATGAGAGTCGGGTCAAAGGAGCGTTTCTCCTCTTGCGGAGGGGTCACAGCTTCACGTAGTCGCGTCAGTAAGCTCTTCCGGTTTTCAGCCATTTTTGCAAGATTACATTAGATAGGCAATCAAGCACCCTACCTTGTTCGATTTCTTTTTATGATTCTTCTCAAAATCGTGTGGAAGCTCTGGTAACAGCTATACCTGTTGCGGCCAAACAAATCGTAGTAATCATTCTCCACTGAGTAGTAGGCATCAATGTTCCTCGTGTAGTCGTACAGTCTGTTTTGGTATTCGTCGACGAAGCCTTCGGCAGTATTAAGTTTCCTTGCAAGTTGAAGCTTCTCTTCGCAAGTCATAAGAAACGTATGGTGTAATCTTCCGGTAGCTCGTCATCATGGGTCTCAGTCATGGCTTCACCCACAGCACAGATCAGAGCTGTGATCCCGTCAATCTTGTCTTGAGATCTCGCTTTGTCTGGCTTGCAGTTCATGGCAGGATCGTATGTCACTTCAAGGTTGCCAGCCATCCACCTGAGCACCGGGTCGCCTTCGTGATTAAGTTTGCCTTCCAGCAGTAAACGGTACACCTCCTTCATAGGCGCACTCATGCTTACATACCCTTGGCCCATTGGTGACATTTCTACACCGTCATTGGTTAGATTGATAATTAGCTGACTGCTATTATACCTATCGAAAGCGATGCTACGAAGATCGTACTTCTTCATCAAGCAATCGTCGTCGAAGTTTACCACACCGTTTTCCACATAGTAGCCTGTGATGCAACGACGTATGTAATCGTAATCCGTGACGTTGCCCGGAGTGACAAAGACTTCTTCTGCGAATCGCAGCTCCATGTAGATGGTACTTTCATCTTTGTATAATCTTTTCTCGATGGCATCCTCTGGCAACCAATAGAAGCGTTTGGTGTCATAGCCTCCATCGCTGCGTGGGCTAACGAGCACTAGGCTGCAAAAGTCACTGACGCTTGCAAGGTCAAGACCACCATAGCAAGTTGTCTCCCCGTCCCAATCGACCACGCCAAGATCATTGGCTTTCCATATTTCGTCGCTGACCCAACTGCTACTGGATCGCACCCATTGGTTACAATGCTTGGTCTTGAAGTTCACCTCTTCTGCACCACCGTAGTTCTTGGCTTGTGTGTATTGCTGTTGCAGATACTCCAAGCTTATGCTGCTCCCTAAGCTCGGGTTTGCTTTGATCCAACCTTTTGCATCCCGCCAATCGTCATCTTCGTCCAGTTCGTAGATCATGCTGAAGAGACTGTCATCTGTCTTTTTCTTGTCTAAGACCTCCTTGCACGTTTTGGCTAACTGATAACAAGCTCCGTCTACGTTGAACCCTGCCGTCGTAATCGTGAACATGAGTGGTTGCTTGCGACTACCCATAGATGACTTGAGCACGTTGTACACAGCCGAGGTCGGGTGGGCGTGGTACTCGTCGATCACGGCAAGATGCGCATTCAGGCCATCAAGACTGTTCTTGTCGCTAGACAATGGCTCGGCCTTACTGTTTGTCTTGGTCACGTGCATATTCGCACGGTGTACTCCGATGCGCTTGGACAAGCTTGGGCTTGATCGAACCATACGGGCTGCCTCATCAAAGCAGATGCGGGCTTGGTCTCTCTTCGTTGCCGCGAAGTACACCTCACTGCCCTCCTCACCATCGAAGTCAAGCATAGCCAAGGCCAAGCCACTGAGCATAGTGGACTTGCCATTCTTTCTGCCGACTTGAATGTACGCTGTGCGATAGCGTCGTGCGTGATTGTCAGACCTCTTCCACCCGTAGATGTTGGCGATGACAAACTGTTGCCACGGAAGCAGCTCGAAGCTCTGTCCAGCAAATGTGCCCTTGCTGTGTTTCAGAAAGCGGGAGAAGAACATGATGTACTTCTCTGCCTCTGCTGCATCGAAGTAGTAATCAAACTCATCTTTGTTTAGATCTTCCTCAAAGCTCTCAACCGCTTTCCTAACGTACTTCGATGTCGGGATCTCTCCATTCAAGACGTCCTCGGCATATTGAACATACGTGAGGTCGATCATGCTTTACCATGTGCTTGACGTCCTGAGACCCGGGCATGACAGGAGGTGCATAGGCCACGGATAGTCTCGATGTCGTAAAATCGGTCGTCCTCTCTATCTCGCATGCGCACAGGAATGATGTGGTCTGCAACGGTGGCTGGGGTGAGCTTGCCAAGTTTTTCACAAAGCACACATACTGGGTCTCTAAGGAGCACAAGCTTTCTGGTTCTTTGCCACTGCTTAGTATGATAGCGCGGGTCGGGTTCTCGGAGTCGCCCGGCTTGTGGTTTGCGGCTTTTGAGCTTTCGCTTCCACGGTCTTGCTTTTTCACGTTTCGGTATTGATGGCATTCCTTTCTATTATAGTCCACAATAACCAGAATCACAACCCCAGTCCTCAAAGTCTATCTCTATTTGTGGGCGGTGATTAGCTATCTCTTGATAAGACGCTTCTTTCTTAAATTGATTCTTGGTGCGGGCCTCTTGATTTACAAACCATTGCATCTTAGACGGAAAGTCATCAAACTTCTTACGCAGCACCAAAGGGTTTCGATGAAAGCATCCCACGCAGTTGTTTTGCACAGCAAACCGCACGGGCTTGTCTTTCCAGTAAGAGACAATCTGATCTCTCTTGACCCCGTTGTCAATTAGGGGGAAAGTAGGTTTTTGCCACCCCACCTTGCCGTACTGTCGTAAGCCATCAACACATTTATCTATCATGTTCTTGGCGCGACGCTGCTCACCACTTCTGAAACCAATCTGCATCTCGATAGGTTCGTTGAACTTTTCCTGCCACCATTCAAACATTGGCTTGATTTTCATTTCAGTAGTGCAGTATCGTGTCATCACATTCGGGAGGTAATCTCCCTTCTTCTTAATGATGTCCTCAAAAGGCTTACCGACAACCCACTCAATCTCCTGACCCAACATCTGCTCAAGGTCAAGGATGGTGTGGATGATCACGTCCTCCTCCAGAGTTCCGATGAACTCCCTGCCGATCTTGTCGCTGACCATTTGCCGCAGCTTGGTATCCGGGTATTTGACCACAGGGTCGTTGGTAGTAACGAGAGCAAATACGAGGTAGTCGCTTCGGTGGTTGGCTGCGATGTAGGCAGAGCTTTGACCGCCACTCACACTGGTTACTGATTTCATTTGCCTTTGATCAGATCATAGTCATCGTCGGTATTGTCCAAGAGCATCCCGGCTATCTTCTCTCTGTCTGTCGGAGATAACCCCCACTTACTCATGAGACTGGTAAAGGATGCCTGCGCCTTCTGGTACGCGGTGTACACACCGCTCACATTTGACGTGCCATTCTCAAAGACTTGAATGACATCATGTACATCTCTGATCTGTTCAGCACACCACTTCATGATGACTACGTTCTTGGTAAGTGCGCTCAGACCAATAGCGTCGATGGTGTGCAGGAGTTCATATTCCTGAAGGTGTGCTACTAGTGAATCGTAAACCTCGCGCTCTGCCGGGCTGAAGTCAAAGACAGGCTCCGGGATCTGCGTCAACACTTTCTTCACGGGTTCTATCCTGCGGCTTGCTTTATCCGTGCCCTGCAAGGCTTTCAGGTTAATTGTCTTTCGTTGTGCTGTCATAGTGGTGACAATATACCACAATTCTATTTGACCCCCCCCACCCTAAAACTGGCTCAGTATTTATGA
>CEQC01018976.1_pt1 | contig 13736 bp, 13 predicted proteins | sample 531021 | NCBI WGS metagenome assembly CEQC01 (sample SAMEA2621213, study PRJEB7988) | marine metagenome | biome: marine biome (ENVO:00000447); feature: surface water layer (ENVO:00002042); material: "saline water (ENVO:00002010), including plankton (ENVO:xxxxxxxx)" | depth 5 m
AGGCCATCCCATCCTGCGAGACGGTCTTCGGCGGTCCCGACGCAAATGGTGAGGGAAATACGCCCGAAAGCAAGCGTGATATCGGACTCAGGGCCGTTCTCCGGCCACGCGCGCGTCAGCACGCCTGCTTCTTCTGCAATCTCAGGCCAGGCCGAAAGCGCCCGCGCGATGGCAGCCCGCGTCATCGGATAGCGCTCGAAGCTGACGAAACGAAGCGATGCGTCGGGGGAGGCAATCAGCTTCCATTGCCGCCATGTCTCGACGAAGTTCAGACCGGTACCGAAGCCGGTCTCGCCAATCGTAAACTCGGTCGCTTCCGGCCAGCGATCGGGCAGTTTGTTCCCGCCGATGAAGACATGGGCACATTCCTGCCGACCGTCGGCGCGGGAGTAAAAATGGTCGCCAAAAAGCGGCGAATAGGGCATATCGCCCTCATGCCATTCGATACCGAACGGGTCCGCCCCGTCACTCTCTCCGGAATTCTCGCTCATGCCGCAAGCCGATAAACAGCTTGCGCCCCACGGTCAATTGACCGCCGACCTCGTTGTCATCGGTGGCGGGGTGGCAGGGCTCTGGAGCGCGCTCAAGGCGCTCCGTGGGGGTCTCTCCGTAATCCTCGTTGAAAAGACCGGACTGGGGGCGGGTGCCAGCGGCGGTTTCATGGGCGCGCTTATGCCGCACATGCCCGAGCGCTGGGACGGCAAGAAGCAATTCCAGTTTGAGGCTCTTTGTGCCCTCGAAAATGAGGCCGCCCGGCTGGAAGAGGAAACTGGACGCCCGGTTTACTATCGCCGCGTGGGCCGTCTGACTCCGCTATTTTCGGAGCGTCAGAGAATGCAGGCGGAAGCCCGGATCGAGGCGGCAAAGCCGGTCTGGCACGAGCGCTTTGCTTACAGTCTTCCAGCGCTGGAGGCTCATGCCGGCTGGCTGACCCCGGACGAAGCTCCGTTCGGCGCGGTCTACGACGATCTGTCCGCACGGGTATCGCCTGCGCACCTGATCGGTGCTCTCGGCGCGGCTCTCTCCGTCGACCCGAGGTTTCGGATGGTGGAAGGCGAGGCCGCGATCATATATCCCGAAACCCGATCGCTTCGCCTCGCCGATGCCACCAAGATTTGCTTCGGCAATCTGGTCATCGCCGCGGGTCTCGGCGCATTTCAGCTGATCGAAAGCCTGACGGTCAGTCCGGCAGGTACGCTCGGCAATCCGGTCAAGGGACAGGCGGCCTTGTTCGAAGTCGACTCTCTCCCCTCGCCAGCCGATGAGTTGCCGGTGATCTTCGACGCAGGCACCTATGTGATTGCACATGGTGATGGAACGCTCGCGGTAGGCGCCACCAGCGAGACCGAATTCGCCGATCCTGTTTCGACGGATGAGAAACTCGATGCGGTGATAGAGAAGGCCAGACGCTTCTCGCCGGCCATGGCTAACGCCAGGCTGATCGAGCGCTGGGCCAATCTCCGCCCCCGTCCCGCCGGGCGCGATCCGATGCTCGGCGAAATACCGGACTGCCCGAACGTGTTCGCGGTCGCCGGCGGTTACAAGATCACCTTCGGAATTGCCCATCACATGGCGGATGCGGTGTTGGCGTCGATGACCGGAGGGAATGGGCCTGCCATCCCGCCCACATTCCTGCCCGAGACCCATATTGCCAAATCGAAGGCGCGGCTGGCCGAAAAGTCCGGCTGAAGTCATTGGCCGCACTCGACTTTATGCGGTGCGCTGCTAGTCTTCCCATGTATCAAGGCAGGGACATTTGATGACGAACGACACCTATCCGCGCGATCTCGTGGGCTATGGCCGCGAGGTGCCCTTTGCAGATTGGCCGAACGGCGCGCACCTCGCCGTACAATTCGTGCTCAATTACGAGGAAGGCGGCGAAAGCTGTATCCTTGATGGCGATCCTGCCTCGGAATCGCTGCTGTCGGAAATCGTCGGCGCACAACCCTGGCCCGAACAGCGTAATCTCAACATGGAATCGCTCTACGAATACGGCTCGCGTGCCGGTTTCTGGCGGCTTTGGCGCATGTTCACCGAGCGCGGCATGACGCTGACCGTCTACGGCGTGGCGCTCGCCATGGCGCGCAATCCCGAAGCCGTTGCGGCCATGAAGGAGGCTGACTGGGAGATCGCCAGTCACGGTCTGCGCTGGCTGGAATACAAGGATTTCTCCGAAGAGGAAGAGCGCCGCCACATCGCCGAATGCGTGCGCCTTCATACCGAGGTGACCGGCTCCCGTCCGCTCGGCATCTATCAGGGCAAACCGTCTGCCAATACGCTCAATCTGGTGATGGAGGAGGGCGGTTTCGTCTATTCGGCGGACTCATACGCCGATGAGCTTCCCTACTATGTCGAGGGTCCGGAGGGGCCGCATCTGATCGTCCCCTATACGCTTGATGCCAACGACATGCGCTTTGCCACGCCGCAGGGGTTCAACTCCGGCGACCAGTTCTACACATACCTCAAGGATAGTTTCGATGTGTTGATGGCCGAAGGTGCCGCCGGCAGTCCGAAGATGATGTCGATCGGTCTGCACTGCCGTCTCGTCGGCCGACCCGGCCGCGCCGCCGCGCTCGGGCGTTTCCTCGATTACGTGGCGTCGCACGAGAAGGCGTGGGTCTGCCGCCGCATCGATATCGCCAATCACTGGCGCACCCGCCATCCACCGAAGTAGACGGAGTACCACTATGAACCGAGAGGAATTCGTCGAGCAGTTCGGTGGCGTGTTTGAACATTCGCCCTGGATCGCCGAGCGCGCCTGGGATCACGATCGCATCGACGAGCCATTGACGAGTGTCGGGGTTCACGAGGCGATGTGCGAGGAGTTTCGCACCGCAAGCCGCAAGGCACGTATGGAGGTACTGCGCGCGCACCCCGATCTCGCCGGACGTCTGGCGCTTGCCAACCAGCTCACCGCCTCGTCGAAGGCCGAGCAGGCCGGCGCCGGTCTCGATCGGCTGACGCCCGATGAACTCGAACGTTTCACCGAACTCAACGACCGCTACATGGAGAAGTTCGGTTTTCCCTTCATCATTGCCGTGAGGGGGCATGACAAGACCTCCATCCTCGAAGCTTTCGAGGAACGCGTGACCCATTCCGAGGATGACGAGTTCGGCGTCGCCTGCGGTCAGGTCGAGCGCATCGCCGGCTTCCGTATCGCCGACATGATCAAGGGAGATGCCGCGTGACGGCACTTATTTGCGAGCCGATCAGCAGGCAGGCCTTTTCTCCCTTCGGCACCGTGATGGCAATCGAGGGGGCGGAACGGCGGATCATCAATGGCGGTACGACCGAGCGTTTTCATGCGCTGGCGACAGCGGATACGGAGACCGAGAACGGCAAGACCATCGTCTCGCTGTTTCGCGGACAGCCGCGCCGGTTTCCGTACCAGGTGGGCATGATGGAGCGCCATCCGCTCGGCAGCCAGGCATTTTATCCGCTCACCGGTGGTGACTGGATCGCGGTCGTTGCCGATGATGAGGACGGCAGACCCGGAGTACCCCGTGCCTTTCTCGTGCCCGGTATCGTCGGCCTGCAGTATGGCGCGAATGTCTGGCACCATCCGCTGATTGCGGTGGGGAAGGTCAGCGACTTTCTCGTCGTGGACCGCGACGGGCCGGGCAGCAATCTCGAGGAGGCCGATTATCCGGCACCCTACATTCTGGCAGCACCGTGAAGGGAGACTGACATGACGAACGTCAAGCAAGGCGAAGGCCGGTTGACCACCCACGTTCTCGACACCGCGAGCGGCCAGCCCGCCTCCGGCATGCAGATCGAGCTTTTCCGTCTGGAGAGCGGCGAATGGGTATCGATCCGGACAGTGGTCACGAACTATGATGGCCGCGTGGATGGCGCATTGCTGCTTGGTATGGAGATGCGAGCCGGCACGTACCGCCTCGTCTTTCATGCTGGCGACTATTTCCGCGAGAACGGCATCGAACTGCCTGATCCGGCTTTCCTCGATGTCATTCCGATCCGCTTCGGGATTGCGGACGCCGAGAGCCACTATCACGTGCCACTGCTCGTCTCGCCCTACAGCTATTCCACCTACCGCGGCAGCTGAGGCAAACATCTTCGGATTTTTAAGGGGGCTAAAAAAGCAAAAGCCGCGTGGCAGTACATCCGTGCACACGCGACCCTAAACAGTCCGTAGACCGTTGCTGACAAACAGCTTGCATCCATATGGTTAACAATTGGTTAAGACGGTTTTATGACAGTTCGTAATTATTGCGGCTGAAGCTCTGTCCGCTTACGCCGCCCGATGTCCGACCGTCAACTTCACTCCCCGCTGAAGCGTATTGGCGACCATGCAGGTTTGTTCCGCCTTCGAGACGAGTTCGGCTGTGTCGCCGCCGTCCTTGCGGGTGCAGTGAACGGCAAGATGCGCTTCCTGTGTCACAAGCGGCTCGCCGCCGAGCTTCACCGTAACGGTGACTTCCACCGTATCGACTTCGATCCCGAGAGCCTCGGCGGCAAAACGCAGGCTATTGCAGAAGCAGCCGCCCATTGCCAGTGCGAGCATTTGTGCACCGCTGAACCCGAGTCCCGAGCCGCCGGCCTTGCCTTCGGGGCGGTCGATGACGACGGTATGACCGTCGGCCCAGCCCATGGCTGCTCCGGTCCCCGGAACGTTGCGCAATTCGACTGTGGTTTCCATCCTGTACTCCTCGGTCTTGACGGTCGTCAGCGCCGGTCGGGATGCGAGGCCCGGCCCGCGACATAGATCTCGCGGATGGAACGGTCGTCACCCATTGTCTGCAGGAGGAACAGTTCCTCCTCGAGCGTTTCCACCGTCTCCTTGCGGATTGCCATGGTCGGCGTGGCGCCTGAATCGAGCACGATCAGATCGGCATCGGTTCCGGCGGCCAGCGTGCCGATTCTCTTCTCGAGCCCCAGGGCTTCGGCATTGCCGCGGGTCGCCCACCAGAAGCTTTCGATGGGGGAGAGGCGGTTCTTTCGCAGCTGCTGAATCTTGTAGGCTTCGTCGAGCGTACGAAGCATCGAATAACTCGTGCCGCCGCCGATATCCGTGGCGATGGCAGTCCGCACATTGTGGGCGTTGATCCGTTCGAGGTCGAAAAGTCCCGAGCCGAGGAAGAGGTTCGACGTGGGGCAGTGAACCGCGATCGAACCCGCCTCTGAGATTGCGCCCATTTCGCGATCCGACAGATGGATCGCGTGACCCAGAAGTGTCTTTTTCCCCAGAAGACCATACCGCGCGTAGATGTCGGTGTAATCCTTCGCCTCTGGATAGAGAGACATTGTCAGCTCGATCTCGGCGTCGTTCTCCGACAGATGCGTCTGGATGTGTAGCTCGGGGAACTCTTCCGCCAGCGTCTGCGCCATTTCCATCTGCTCGGGCGTCGATGTGATGGCGAAACGCGGCGTGATCGCCACCAGCGAGCGGCCCCGACCGTGCCAGCGCGAGATGATCCTCTTGGTGTCCTCGTAGCTGCTTTCGGGCGTATCGGTGAGCTTGCCCGGCGCATTCCGGTCCATCATCACCTTGCCGCCGATCATCATCAGCTTGCGCTGGCAGGCGGTCTCGAAAAAGGCGTCCGCAGAGACCGGGTGAACCGAACAGAAGGCTGAAGCCGTCGTGGTGCCGTGACGCAGGAGTTCATCGAAAAACAGGCCGGCAAAACGTTCTGCGTGTTCCCTGTCGGAGAAACGCTGCTCTTCGACAAATGTGTAGGTGTTGAGCCATTCGAGGAGGCTTGCCGCATAGGACGAGACCACCTGCATCTGCGGGAAGTGGATGTGCGGATCGATGAAGCCCGGCATGATCAGGTGCGGCCGGTGATCGATGATCTCGATCCCGTCGTTGGCCTCTTCCTGGATCTCGCGGAAGCTGCCGGTCGCTGCGATCCGCCCTTCGGCAATCAGCAGCGCGCCGTCTTCCTCGTAGAAATAGCTTTTAGTGTCATCCCGGTCGGCGGGACGTGAAACGAACGACAGAAGCCGTCCGCGGAGAATCTTGGCTGTCATTGTCCCTCGCCGGAAACTGCGGATTCATACCACGCGACGATCAGCCGGCGTTCCTCGCCGGAGATCATGGTGATGTTACCAGGCGGCATGGCGTGGGCGCGACCGGCCTGAAGGTAGATTTCGCGGGCATGCATGGCAATCTCGTTCGGGGTTTCGAGTTTCACGTTCTTGGGCGCACGATGAATGCCTTCCCAGACCGGTTCTGCCGCATGGCACATCGAGCACCGGCTTGTCACTGTTTCAGTGATGGCATCGAAATGGGCATTCTCTGCAAAGCGGGTGAAACCTGCCGGCAAGGCTGCTTCCTCTGCCTCATCGTTGATCGGTGCCTGGATGGTCGACAGCCACATGATGCAGATGAACAGGATCGCGGTGGCAAGCCACGTCCAATAGGGGCTGCCTCGGCGCGCGTGGCGGGTGTTGAACCAGTGCCTTATCGTCACGCCCATCAGGAAGACAAGGCTCGCGATCACCCAGTTGTATTCCGAGGCGAAGGCCAGCGGGTAATGGTTCGACAGCATCAGGAAGATGACGGGCAGGGTGAGGTAGTTGTTGTGGGTCGAACGCTGCTTGGCGATCTTGCCGTATTTGGGGTCCGGCGTGCGCCCGGCGATCAGATCCGCGACCACGATCTTCTGGTTCGGAATGATGATATGGGCGACATTGGCTGTCATGATCGTGGCTGTGAATGCCCCGAGATGCAGCAGCGCCGCGCGACCGGTGAACACCTGATCGTAACCCCAGGCCATGGCCACCAGTATAACGAAAAGGACAAGCATCAATCCGGTCGTGTGCTCGCCGATGGGCGACTTGCAGAGCAGGTCGTAAACAATCCAGCCGAGAACGATCGAGCCGAAGGAAATCGCGATAGCGCCCCATACAGGCAGCTCCATTTTCTCCGGATCTATGAGAAACAGCTCCGCGCCCGCGTAATAGACAACGCACAGCATTGCGAAGCCCGACAGCCAGGTGGCATAGGATTCCCACTTGAACCAAGTCAGGTGCTCCGGCATCTCCTTGGGCGCAACCAGATATTTCTGGATATGGTAGAAGCCGCCGCCATGGACCTGCCACTCCTCTCCATAGGCGCCTTCGGGCAGGCCCGGACGTTGTCTCAGACCGAGATCAAGCGCGATGAAATAGAACGACGAGCCGATCCACGCGATCGCGGTGATCACGTGCAGCCAGCGGACGGCAAAGGCCATCCACTCCCAGGCAATCGCAAACTCGTACATCCGTCATACCCCCAAAAAGTCTTGTCATAATCGGATTGCGGCCGGACACCCCTCCGACCACGAAATCGCATCGCTGCACCGCATCATGCGCGAGACGTCTCCGCTTGGAAAGACCTTCCTTACCGCGCCTTTCGCGCGCGGACCAGCGCCGTAGTGGACAGAAAGTGGGTTTCATAAAACCGATACAAAAGCGTCACCGAACCGAAACAGGGCAGGCCTAGAGGGGGCGGGTATTTCGATTTTCCCTCCTGAAGACAAATTGGAGAAACCCAATGTCTGGACACAAATTCCTTCTGTCCGTTTCCGTTGCCGCCGGCGTGCTTGCAAGCTCCGCCGCCCAGGCCCAGACCGATATCACCTGGTGGCACGGCATGAGCGGCCACAATGGTGACGTGATCAATGAGATCGCCACCAAGTTCAACGATGCCCAGAGCGAATGCAGCCTGACCCCGGTGTCGAAGGGCACCTATGAGGAGGCACTTGCCTCCGGTATCGCCGCATTCCGTTCGGGCGAGCAGCCCAACATCCTGCAGGTGTTCGATGCCGGTGCCGCCACCATCATCAATGCCAAAGGCGCAACCATTGCCGCCGAAGACCTGATCAAGAATGCCGGTCACGACTTCGACCGTGACGCCTTCATCCCGGGCGTGCGCAACTTCTACGCCGATGCTGACGGCAAGTTCATCGGCATGCCGTTCAACTCTTCGGCCCCGATCATGTACATCAACACCGAGGCGCTCGAAAAAGCCGGCGTCGAGGCCCCCAAGACCTGGGAAGAGTTCGAGGCCATCGCCCCGAAGCTCAAGGAAGCCGGCTTCGTGCCGCTCGTCCAGTCGCAGCTCACCTGGGAGTTCACCGAGAACTTCTTCTCGCGCAACGACATCCAGTTCGCCTCCAACAACAACGGCTATGACAGCGTGATCGACACCACGATCAATGTCACCGCGCCCGAGCATGTCATGATGTACGACAAGCTCAAGGCCTGGGCCGACGAAGGCTACTTCGGCTATTACGGTGCCGGCTGGTCGGACAACCAGAAGGTCTTCGAGGAAAACAAGGCAGCCCTCTGGATCGGTTCGTCGGGCTCCTTCGGCGGCCTGCAGAAGACCGCCCAGATGCCGTTCGATGCGACCTTCCTTCCCTACTGGAACTCGATCGAAGGTGCCGGCGTGCACTCCTTCATCGGCGGCGCGGCCCTCTTCGCGATGGCCGGCAAGTCGGAAGCGGAAAACAACTGCACCGCATCTTTCTTCCAGTTCCTGACCTCGCCGGAAATCCAGGTCTTCTACCACAAGTCGACCGGTTACGTGCCGATCACCACGGCGGCCTACGACCTCGCCAAGGAGCAGGGCTATTACAAGGAAAAGCCGGTTGCCGAAGTCGGCATCAAGCAGCTCTCCCTGCCGGGCGGCGACTGGGACAAGGGCTATCGCCTCGGTTTCTACCCGCAGATCCGCGAAGTGATGGAACGTGAATACGGCCGCATCTTCTCGGGTGAAACCACTCCGGCCGAAGCCATGGAAACCATCAAGAAGGAAGCCGACCAGCTGCTGTCGCGCTTCGCCAAGACTGCCGGCTGATTTCAGCTGAGACCAAACTGGTGCCCGGGGCTCTTCGTCCCCGGGCGCCGCATTGAGCGGTGAGGCGCTGCCCCGCTCGCGGCAACATCCGGATACGTCCGTTCATGAAACGCGTTCAATTCAATCGCCCGCTGCTCCCCTATCTGCTGATCCTTCCGCAGATGGCGGTGATCGTCATTTTCTTCTACTGGCCGTCGGCGCAGGCGATCCAGTCGTCCTTCTTTATCGAGGACCCGTTCGGCTTCGGCGCGACGTTTGTCGGCCTGTCGAACTATCACGACATCCTGACCTCTGGCGAATATCTCAAGATCGTCAATTTCACCGTGATCTTCACGCTGCTGGTCACATTCCTCTCGCTGGCGATCGGTCTGCTTCTCGCCGTCAAGGCCGACAAGGTCATTCGCGGGTCCGGCGCCTACAAGACGCTTCTGATTTCAGTCTACGCGGTCGCACCGCCGGTCGCAGGCCTCATTGGTGTGATGTTCTTCGACCAGCACATCGGTCCGTTCGTGAAGCTTGCGGCCTGGTTCGGCTGGGAGATGCGGGTCGGCATCAACTACTGGGATACGGCGATCACCATGATCACCATCTCGGTGTGGAAGCAGATCCCCTACAACTTCATCTTCTTCCTGTCCGGTCTGCAGGGCATTTCTCGGTCCGTGGTCGAAGCCGCTGCGATCGACTGCCGCTCGCCAACGCGCCGCTTCTGGACCGTCATCTTGCCGCTCCTGTCGCCGACGGCGTTCTTCCTCCTGATCATCAACATGACCTACGCGCTCTTCGACACGTTCGGCATCATCGACACGACCGTGAAGGACAAGGCGGCCAACAACCCGATCACGCTCGTCTACAAGGTCTACATGGACGGCTTCCGCGGTAACGACATCGGCGGATCCTCGGCCCAGTCGGTCATTCTCATGCTGGTGGTCTTCGTGCTCACCGTCTTCCAGTTCCGCTTCATCGAGCGGCGCGTGCACTACAATTGAGGACGGGGCACATGAACCGCACACGCTTTCTCGATCACCTCGTTCTTCTTCTCGGCGTTGCCTTCATGGTCGGGCCGATCATAATCGCCTTCCTGACCTCGACCCATGATCCCTACGAGATCCACATGAAGGGTCTGATGGCGAGCTGGGGCAACGACTTCGTCCAGACCTACGACAAGGTGCTCTTCGAGAAGGGCGGCTTTACCGGCAAGGTCACCGGCCTTGCCATGCTGAAGAACTCCTTCATCCTCGGCATCGGCTTTGCCGTCGGCAAGATCGTGCTCTCGATGCTCGCCGCCTACGCGATCGTCTATTTCCGCTTCCGCATGGGGGTGGTGTTCTTCTGGATGATCTTCACCACGCTGCTCCTGCCGCTCGAAGTGCGCATCCTGCCGTCTTATGAGGTGATGACGAAGCTCGGCCTGGTCGACACCTATTCGGGCCTGATCGTGCCGCTTCTGGCATCGGCCACGGGGACCTTCTATTTCCGCCAGTTCTTCAAGTCCGTCCCCGAGGAGCTTCTCGAGGCGGCCCGCATCGACGGCGCGGGACCCTTCAAGTTCTTTGTCGACATTCTCATTCCGCTGTCGCGCAACATGATTGCCGCCATCTTCATCATCATGTTCGTCTATGGCTGGAACCAGTATCTCTGGCCCATGCTGATGACAACCGACGAAAGCTTCTTCACCCTCGTCCGCGGCATCAAGCAGATACTCCTCGTCTGGGTCGGCGCCCAGATCCCCGATTACAATCAGGCTTTCGCTCTTGCCGTGCTCGCGATGGTGCCGCCCATTCTGGTCGTCATCGTTTTCCAGAGCTGGTTCATCAAGGGCCTGACCGAAAGCGACAAATAGGTGCGACGATGAAACAGGTCACGCTCACAAACGTCTCCAAGACCTATCCGAATGGTGTCACTGCCGTTCACCCCACCAGCTTCGAGATCGAGAAGGGTGAGTTCCTCGTCCTCGTCGGTCCGTCCGGTTGCGGCAAGTCGACGATCCTGAGGATGATTGCCGGCCTTGAGGCGATTACGGAAGGCGATCTCGAAATCGCCGGCAAACGCGTCAACGACGTCGAGCCGGCCGAACGTGACATCGCAATGGTGTTCCAGAACTACGCGCTCTACCCGCACATGACCGTGTTCAACAACATGGCCTACGGCCTGCGCAATCGCGGTACCTCCAAAACCGAGATCGAGAAGGCGGTGCGCGACGCGGCGGCCATGCTCAATCTCGGCGAGTTCCTCGACCGCAAGCCGAGCCAGCTGTCCGGTGGCCAGCGTCAGCGCGTCGCCATGGGGCGCGCCATCGTGCGCAACCCGGCACTCTTTCTTTTCGACGAGCCTCTGTCGAACCTCGACGCCAAGCTGCGCGGCCAGATGCGTATCGAGATCCGGGCCCTCCAGCGCCGTCTCGGTGTGACGTCTGTCTATGTCACACACGACCAGGTGGAGGCCATGACCATGGCCGACCGTATCGTGGTGCTCAATGCCGGGCGCATCGAGCAGATCGGCACGCCGTCGGAAATCTACCACCAGCCGCAGAGCACGTTTGTCGCAAGCTTCATGGGCGCGCCGCCGATGAACCTGATCGACGCCGACTACAGGGGCAATGGCCGCGTCTACCTCAAAGGCGGGCTCGACATGCCTGCCCCGGTCGAGACGGGTCGTGCCGGTTCGGTGAAGATCGGCGTTCGGCCGGAGAATGCGCGCATGCTCGCGACCCGGACCAACGGCGCGCTGCCCTTCGCCATCGACCATGTCGAAGAGCTGGGCGCCATCCGCCTGTTCCACGGAACGGTCGGCGGTCAGCCCTTTACCGTGCACACCTCGCACGAACACGCGATCCCCGAAGGAAGCGCGTGGCTCGATCTCGAAAAATCGCCTGTCCTGATGTTCGACGGCGCGACCGGCGCCCGGCTGTAAAGGCCGGGCTTTCAGTCACTATTCCATCACCATCGCGCCTTCTTCGTCGTTCGACGGCGCGTGGTTGGGCTTGCGCAACAGAAGCGTGAGCGGGATGGCCGCGAGCGTGATGATCATCATCAGCTTGAAATCGTTGTTGTAGGAAATCATCGCGGCCTGCTGGTTCACCAGGTTGTCCATCACTTCCAGCATTTGCGAGTTTTGCTGCGGCATGACCTTGAGAAGCTGCTGGTTGAACGGATTGATGAAGGTCGACAGTTCAGCGTGGTTGATCTGAATGTTCCGGGTCAGAAACACGGTGACCACCGAGATCCCGATCGACGAGCCGATATTACGTGTCAGGCTGAACAGTGCCGTCGCATCCGTGCGGTAGACCGGGGGGAGGGTGGCGAAGGCGACAGTCGAGAGCGGCACGAAGACGAGACCAAGGCCAAGACCCTGAATGATACCGGTCTCGATGATCAGGTGACTGCTCATCTGCGGCGTGAAACCGGTCATCATGTGAAGCGAGTAAGCCGTCAGGCCAAGTCCCGCCGTGACCAGAAGACGCGGGTCGACCATGCGCACCAGCCGGCCGACGAGCAGCATGGAGATCATCGTGCCCACGCCGCGCGGAGCCATGACGAGGCCGACAGATATCGTCGAGTAGCCGAAGATGTTCGACAGCATTGGCGGCAGTAGCGCGAGGCTCGCCAGAAGCACGATGCCGACGATGAAAATGAAGATCAGGCCTGTCGCGAAATTCCGGTCCAGGAAGATCTTGGGGTCGATGAAAGCCTCGTCCGAAGTCAGGATATGGACGATAAAAACCCAGAAGCCGGTGATGCAAAGGGCGAGTTCAATCCAGATTTCCATTGCCGAAAACCAGTCGACCTCCCCGCCGCGGTCGAGCATGAGCTGCAGCGCCCCGACACCGAGCGAGAGCATGGCAAATCCGAAGAAGTCGAACTTGCGCAGCCTTTTGGCGGCCTCGGGCAGGTAGACGAGGCAGCCTGCGAAAGCGAGCATGCCGACCGGCAGGTTGATGAAGAAGACGTAGCGCCAGTTGAAGTACTCCGTCAGGTAACCGCCGAGCGTCGGGCCGACGATCGGGCCCACCATGATGCCTGCACCCCAGATCGCCATGGCCTGGCCGTGCTTTTCCTTCGGGTTGATATCCAGAAGGAAGGTCTGGGAGAGCGGCACGATGGCCGCGCCGAACACGCCCTGCAGCAGCCGGAAGCCCACCATGACGTTGAGATTCCACGCAAGGCCGCAGGCCATCGAGGTGATGGTGAAGCCGGCAATGGAGATGAGGAAGAGTTCCTTGCGACCGAACCGGTCCGCCAGCCAGCCGGTCACCGGCGTCATGATCGCGGCTGCGACGATGTAGGACGTCAGCACCCAGTTGATCGTGTCGCGCGAGGCCGACAGGTCGCCGGTCATCGACGGCAAGGCGACGTTGGCGATCGTGGTGTCGAGCACCTGCATGATCGTCGCCAGCATGATCGACACGGTGATCAGGCCGCGATGCGGCACATCGGCATGCGACTGGGCTGGGGCGGAGGCTGCTTGGGCGGACATGGCGGAGTGCCTTCAGGCTTTATTCGGCGGCTTCAGCCGACTTCAACAGGTCGCCGAAATGACGGTGGTGACCGGTATCGACGGTAACCGTGGCGCTCAGACCCGAGCGCATCAGGAAATGGGCGTCCTCATTGTTGAGTGTCAGATGGACGGGAATGCGTTGGGTCACCTTGACCCAGTTGCCGGTCGCATTCTGGGCGGGCAGCAGCGAGAATTCCGCACCCGTGCCTGCGCCGATCGACTTGACGGTTGCGCGGAAGGTCCGGTCCGGAAAGGCGTCGATGGTTACTTCCGCTGGCTGGTCCACGCCCATGTAGGTCAGCTGTGTTTCCTTGAAGTTGGCTTCGATCCAGGGCTGCTCCGTCTCGACCAGAGTGAACAGCGACGTCCCGGCTGCAACGAAGCGCCCGGGTTTGAAATCGGCGGCCTCGTAGAGCATGCCGTCGGCAGGCGCGCGGAC
>CEQC01093239.1_pt1 | contig 13691 bp, 21 predicted proteins | sample 531021 | NCBI WGS metagenome assembly CEQC01 (sample SAMEA2621213, study PRJEB7988) | marine metagenome | biome: marine biome (ENVO:00000447); feature: surface water layer (ENVO:00002042); material: "saline water (ENVO:00002010), including plankton (ENVO:xxxxxxxx)" | depth 5 m
GCAAAACTTGAACCACACCCACAAGTAGCAGTTGCTTGTGGGTTTCTTATTACAAAAGATGCTCCTTGTAAATCATCTTTATAATCTATCTCAGCACCCCACATATATTGATAACTCATATTATCAACTACCACACTTGCACCAGACTGTTCAACTTTAGTGTCATCTTGTTCAAGTTCTTCTGCAAATGCAAACCCATATTGAAATCCAGAACAACCACCACCTTGTACAAAGATTCTTAGACCTGTTGCACTTTTCTCTTCACTCACTAAAGACTTTATCTTTTTAGCGGCCGCCTCTGTTATGTGAAATGGGTCTGGCATTTTGTCATCTGTGCTTGAATCAGCAAAGTCTAACAAGGCATCAGCATCGGACTTTTCTTCTTTTTTTCTAAACAGTTGACTAAACATTATCTTTTTGCCTCTTTTAGATATGCAGCTAAGTTTTCAATATCTTTATCTGATAATGGCTTTGCCATCATAATCATCAATGCAGAGTTAGGTCCTATCTCTTCACCTGCTCTGTATCTCTTTAATCTATCTATTGTATATTCAATTGGATTACCAGATACTTTTGGATAACTTGCCATACCCATACCAGAAGGGCCATGACATTGTTTACAATTCATATTAAACTTAGCCTCACCAAGTTTTGCATTACCAGCAAATGTTGGGTTCATAAAAATAACTAACAAAAGTAAAATTATTTTAATCATTCTATCTCCTTAGTACGTTCATTACTGATGGACAACTAAAACCGGGTCCAACATTATTGTTTTCAACTCTATATTCTCTTTTACGAGTCTTTGTGTTAAACTTCAATGGACATCTATATATACAGTTAAAACCACCATCACTTCTTTTTTTTCTTTCTGTTATATAACAATTGATAGAATCTCTACGAGCCTTCTCTCTTTCAATTCTTTGTTTGCGTTCTCTCTTCTTTGCCTCTACTGGGTCAATGCCTCTTGGTGGTGGCACGGCATCAACAGCAAAACTAAACATGAGTAAGAGTAAAAAAATTATTTTCATTAGTTTATAAAAAATCCTTCGTCTACTGTGAGACCAGCAAATTTCTTTTTATACCTTATAATCACTACACCATCTGCACCATCACCGCCTGTTCCTGGAGCAGCACCTGGTGCATTACCACCGCCACCTCCACCACCAGAACCCCTGTTTGCAACTGCGTTAGTGCCGTTTACACTTGGACCACCTCCGCCATTACCACCTGTATTTGCACTACCTCCGTAAGGTATCGCTGATGCTGTTTCTGTACCACCACCTCCCCCAGCTGCGTATGCTTTTCCACCAAATATTATACCTGATCCTCCTTGACTAACTGCTTTATGTGGTGAACCAAAATTACCGGCGCCTCCTCCGCCACCGCCACCTCCAGGTTCTTCACCAATACCACCTATATTACCTTGTTGTAAAACAATTCCTGTGCCAGTATTATTTGCAGAACCGCCAGCACCTGCACCACTATAAAGTGAACCACCGCCTCCAGAACCTCCAGGGTTTCCATCTCTTTGACCTGGATGACTTGTACCACCACCGCCACCACCTTCTGTATAATATTGATTATTAAAGATTGAATTTGAACCGTTAGCCCCTTTTGTGCTAGGCGGCGCACCTGAACCACCAGATCCTACTGCAACTGGGTATGTCGAATCTTTTGTAACAGGAAAATTAGAGAGATAAACTAAACCTCCTGCACCTCCGCCACCAGCTCTATCAGCTCCTCCTCCACCACCGCCTGCAACAACTAAAACATCTACATTCATAGTTGCGCCAGCTGTAAACGTACCTGGACTTGTAAATGTATGTACGGCCTCATCTTCTTCAAAAGTAACACCACCACCGGATGTGCCTACTGAGTTATTTGTCATAGCGGTTGGTATTTCTTTTGCATATCTTAAAACTACAATACCAGATCCTCCTGCACCAGATGTTACACTAGGGTCGCCTGTGCCCCCACCACCACCGCCTCGATTAGCCGTGCCAGCTGTGCCTGCACCTGCATCATAAGATCCTGCGCCACCGCCTCCGATACCGCCTGGTCCTAAAGTAGCACCGCCACCTGCTGAGTCGGCACCACCACCCCCTCCACCTGCATAATCTACTTTTTCACCGGTGATTGAAAAAGAGCCTCCATTACCACCTCTACCACCAGTAGCGAAACCATCACCACCTTTTTCAAAGAAACCTCCACCACCTCCACCTGACCCTACAGGACCAGGACTACCACGACCGCCTGGATTTCCCTCAGGTGCTAGATAGTCACCAAGAATATTTCCTGGACCACCAAAGTTATTTTGGTGAGCTCCTCCACCACCTGAACCACCCGGCATCCCAGGTCCGTTTGTAGATGGACTAGATGGTTGTAAAGTGCCACCACCACCCCCACCTGATGCTATTACTAGTGAAGAAATATTAGATATATTTCCGTTTGACCCAGCAGGACCGCCTGCAGCTGAAGTAACAGAGGCCGCACCTGCACCTACATTAATTGTGTGAGTGCCTGTATCTAAAGATAAACCTGTGCCGTATCTTACACCTCCAGCACCACCGCCACCGCCAGTATAACAACCGCCACTACCACCACCCCCAATTACTAGATACTCTACTGATAAATCCGCACCTGCTGTAAAGGTGCCTGAGCTCGTAAACGTGTGAATTGCATAGGCGTTGTCAGTTGTTTTTGTACCACCTGATGAAGAGGTAAACACATTTGAAAATTGATTAGTTGTAGCTTGTGCTGTTACATATCGTAATACAACAATACCTGACCCACCAGCACCACCTGCGGCTGCAGATCCAGGTTGGTGACTACTTGTGCCACCGCCTCCGCCACCACCTCTGTTTACTGCACCACCACCCCCATTACCAACAGCTGCTGGGGCAGCTTTATATTGACTACCAGTTGGTGCTTTAGGGTTAGCACCACCTGCACCACCTCCTCCAACGCCACCAGGAGCACCTAAAGCGTCCGCATTACCTGATGCTGGGCCTGTGTAACAACCACCACCGCCACCCCCACCATATGCAGTCATAGTGCCAGTTATCGCAGAGTTTATACCCCCACCACCAAACCCATTTAATGAAACGCCTACTGGTGAACCATAGAGTGGAGATGGGTTTGAGTCATCACCACCAATCCCGCCTGGTCCTCCTGCACCACCTCCACCTCCGCCATTAGTATGTCCTATGGGAAAAGTTCCACCTCCAGGATGACCTTCTACACCTTCATCATCAGCAAATCGACCTTGATTGCCAGCACCACCAACATAAAGTGCATTATTCCAATTACCGCCTCCACCGCCAGAACCACCTGAACGACCCGTGGCATCTGCACCACCTCCGCCACCACCAGTTGCAGATATTGTTGCAAAACTTGAATTAGTGCCGTTAGCGCCATTAGTAGAACCTGTGCTCTCTGGTGTAGCCCCGCCCCCACCACCTACCGTTACATTGTATGTTTCTGTTGAGTCAACTTGAATAACACCTTGTCTTACACCACCTGCACCGCCACCTCCAAATAACATAGCGCCACCACCACCGCCACCAACAACAAGATACTCAACTGTGCCTGAAAAACTAGGATCAAATGTGCCTGATTCTACAAAAGTATGAACTGTAAAGTTATTTGTAACATCTACTGTTCTCGCACCACCAGTTGTATTTGTTGCCACATTGATAGTGGTCATGCCTGTTATACCTGTTACACCAAAAGATAAACCTATTGGGTATTGATACCCTTCGGGGCGACCAATTGTCTGTTCGTTTAATTGTCTAAAATTATCACCCATCCACTTGTCCTTTATGTTTTTGATAACCTTGTTTCATTTGTCTTTTGCGATCAACGTGTTTACCAGCACCAGACTTAGGAGCATTTAAATGCACTAGATTTCTTTGTTTTAATTCTTTTCTTAAATCTTTCAACTTTTTCATTTTTTCTTATCCATCCAAGCAGTAACACCCATAAATGCACCTGCAACACCAGCTGCAGCTATAAAGTATGTTGGAGCAATAGTTGCTAATAAATCAGCAGACTTAGTTAAACCAAACCATTCACAGAACATAATACAAGCTGGGTAACTTATCATGCCAACAAGTGCATACCATGCCATCATTCTTTGATGTCTCTGCCTCCTATTTAATCTCTCTATATCTTCTATCTCACGAATGTCTTGTATTTCATTATCTGTTATTTCTCCATCATTATCTACATCATACTTTTCTAGTATCGACCCTGGTTGTAATTTCTTGCCTGTTTTGGCTGCTGATTTTACCATTTTCTTTTCCTTTAAATCCTGGTGCGTTCACGATCAAATCTATCATATACCAAATGATCCATACTGAAAATATTATGACTGTTCCTCCAATCGCAAGTTGTTTAATTATCCAAAAAAATTTCTTTCTTCTCCGCATTTGTTCATATATTTGTTTTTCTCGGTCTTCTTTTATTTGACGCCTTCTTCTAATAAATTCCCTATAGCCATCGAGTCCTAAATGATGGAGTTCACCCCATGTAAACATATGTCGGATTTGATCCTCCATATCTTTAATTTTCTTTTTAGCTATTATATGGTCAAATGCCTCCTGTGTTGTTGACTTACTGAAACCTATCTTATCAAATAAACCCGGTTTCTTTGGTTTATTTTCGTTCATATGTTCATGCACATCTGATATGTGCCCAGCCCATTTGCTTAAGGCGCCATATATGTCCTCTACATCTTTGCCTAGCTGAACTGCTTTCTTGATTCCAGTAAAGGCAGCTGAAGCTAGGGACAAAGCCGTGATTGGATCTATCATGCTATCTTTACCCTATTTTAAGTTGACAATTTATAACAAAATAATTATAATGTCATAACAGCATGACAGATATTATCAAATCTGCCTACATCAGGTAAGTATTTATGTTATAGTGTTCTATATACCTTGGTAAACAAAAGAAATAATTATGGCAAAATTAACTGACGAGAAAAGAATTAGGAATCTTTTACAGCTATATGAGTTAGATTTGACCACAAAAGGGTCATACGCTAAGATTCGTAAACATATAAAAAAGAAACACAAAGTAAATGCTTCTGAGCAAGCCTCGACTATGCCTAAAAGATTTGGTCTTATTTGTGCATTACTTGATGAACACAAAGCTGTTTTACCAGAAGATTTGCAAACTTATTATGATAAGATGGTTTCAGAGATTTTACAAAAAATCAAAGATAACCCACCTGATGAAAATGAAAAACCAAAAGTCAATATTCAAGATAGACTTCGTGAGAAAGCAGACTTAGCCATTGTTGAATTAGAAGAACAAGTTGATGAGATTATGTTATCAGACTTTCAAGAAAAACCATCACCTATGGCATCTTTGGTAAAGTATCAACTAAAACCAATGCACCTAAGATTTGTTATAAAATGGGCAAATGAAGAACTTGAGGATTGGGTAGAGTCATTAGAATCGGATGACCCACAACTCAAAGAGGCATATGCCCACACAACAAAAACAAAAAAGAAAAAAATGATTGCCTATTTTAATTCGGTAAAAGAGTGTTGTGAAAAGATTAAAAGCTTGACTAAAAAGAAATCCTCTGTTAGGATAAAGATAAGATGATAATATTTGATTATAACCAAGTTGCTATATCTAATCTGATGGAACAAATCGGGTACTCTAAAACAGAAGTACAAGAAGATTTAGTTCGTCATATGATATTGAATACAATTAGAACTTATGTAAAGAAGTTTAAGAAAACACATGGCCCAGAAGTTATACTTGCCTGTGATAATAAAAACTATTGGCGTAAAGAATTATTCCCTAACTACAAAGCATCTCGTAAGAAGGTCAGGGAGACTTCAGGACACGACTGGAATGTAATCTTTGAATGTCTGAATAAGATTCGTGATGAACTCAAGGAGAACTCTCCTTACAAGGTTATAGAGATTGACACCTGTGAAGCAGATGATATTATTGCCACGATAGTAACAAAATATTCAGCGAATGAAAAGATAATGATACTTTCAAGTGATAAAGATTTTGCACAACTACAAAAGTTTAAGAATGTAGAACAATATTCACCTATATTAAAAAAGTATGTAAAAGAAGAATTGCCTTCATTACAACTGAAGCAACTTATTATTCGTGGTGATAAGGGTGATGGCATACCAAACATCATGTCGCCTGATGATGTGTTTGTTACAGGTGGTCGCCAGAAGCCAATTACAAACAAAAACATAATCAAATGGCTAAATGAGAAGCCAGAAGATTTTTGTAATGAAGAAATGTTCCGTAACTATAAGCGTAATGAAATCTTGATTGACTTATCAAAAGTACCTGAGAGACTCAAGGAAGAAATACTACATAGTTATGATACAGTAAAAGGGAAGACCAAACAGGTCTTTATGAATTATATGATTAACAAAAGACTCAAGAACTTACTTGAGGTTATAGACGAGTTTTAATATGCCAGCTGAAAAATTATATTCCGAAATATTTGATGAGTTTGAACAACTACCATCAAGAAAAGATCGTATTGAATTTTTAGGTAAACACAGCGAAAAAGCTTTCACTACATTTTTAGAAATGGCTTTTAATAAAGACATTCAATTTGATGTAGAAGCATTACCAGACACTTATCGACCGGCACTTGAACCTGCTGGTCTAAACTACACATATCTAAATTTAGAAGTGCCAAAACTTTGGCGATTTATCAAAGGTAATCCTAAAAAGCCAGAGGGTCTTACAGTAGAAAAACAAAGAAAATTATTGGTAGTGATACTTGAGGCCTTACACGCTGATGAAGCCAGACTTTTTGTAGGTATGTTTGCAAAAGATTTAAAGGTACGATATCTAACACCAAAATTAGTGAAAGAGGTTTTCCCTCATTTGAATATATGAAAATAGTTGTAGTGTCTGGTGGTTTCGACCCCATACATTCTGGTCATTTAGCATATTTTAGAGAAGCCAAAGAGTTGGGTATGTACCTAATTGTTGGTGTGAACTCTGATGAATGGCTGATGAGAAAGAAAGGTTATGTTTTCATGCCGATAGAAGAGCGTGAAGAAATAATTAAAAGTATTAAATATGTAAATGGTGTCAATCGTTTTAATGATGATGATGATTCTGCAATTGATCTACTGCATAAAGTAAAGTATTGGTACCCCAGCGATGAAATCATATTTGCAAATGGTGGTGACCGTAACAAATCAAATTGTAGAGAGTTATCGGTAGAGGGTGTTAAATTTGTTTATGGTGTCGGTGGTAAAGATAAAATGAACTCATCATCTGAAATTGTGGAGAAAGTAAGAACATGAAAGTAGCTGTAGTTACACCATCAATCGGTCAAGATACATTAACACAATGTCTACTTTCAATACAAAAACAAGAGTATGATAATATAGTGCATTATGTTTTTATTGATGGTTATGAACATAAAGAAAATGTCATAAATCAAATGGCTTTAAAAACTGGATCTGGCACACTAAAACCATTTGAAGATCAAAAAGTACCTATTAAAACAGTTACACTAGAAGAGAATGTTGGTAAAGGTTGGTATGGGCATAGAGTGTATTCTGCCTGTTCTTTTCTTGTAAATGCTGATGCAATATGTTACCTTGATGAAGATAACTGGTTTGAACCAGATCACGTTAAACGACTAGTGGAGAAATTAAACAATGGAAATCAATGGGCTTATTCATTACGCAAAATCTATGATCAAGAGGGTAAATATGTTTGTGAAGACAATTGTGAATCGCTTGGTAGATGGCCTGTCTATTTTAACGATAAGGTACATCACATTGATACCTCATCTTATATTGTTCGCCGTGATGTTGCTGTTACCGTTGGCCACGCTTGGTACGGGCAATGGGGTGCAGATAGACAATTCTTTGCAAATCTAAGACAAAACTTTCCACAATATGAATGTACAAATAAACATACATTGTGTTACCGTTTAGACAACAATACTGGTAAAGGCGAATCAAATCCAAATTCAGTTAATAAAGACTTTTTCATAAAAGGTAATAAAATACAAAAGGAAAAGTATGATACGATACATTTTCCATGGAAAAAAGAAATGAAAACCGTGGCGAGAGTCGCACCTGGGATATCAATTATAGAATGAATGTCAAACTTACAGAATTAACCGGTGTTTTACTCATAACACCATCAGTTACATTTGCAGATTTCAGAGGTACAAATACTGAAAACTGGAATAGAATAGAATATGAAGATTATGGTATTCATAATGACTGGGTGTTAGATAGTATAAGCACATCAAGAAAACACGTTTTGCGTGGCATCCATGGCGATGGCCATACAACAAAACTTATATCTTGTTTATTTGGTGAAATTTATTTTGTCGTTATCAATAATGACCCAGACTCAAATCAATATAAACAATGGCAATCTTTTCATCTATCAGGTGCAAATAGAAGACAAGTTTTAGTGCCACCTAAATTTGGTAATGGCCACCTTGTAATGTCAGACCATGCAGTATTCAGTTATAAATTAGATGCCTACTATGATATTAAAAGCCAATTCACAATAAAATGGAATGATGAAGAATCACACAACATCTGGTGGCCAATTAAAAACCCAATTACATCTTTAAGAGATTCGTGAAAAAATTATTAGTTACAGGTGGTGCAGGTTATCTTGGTAAACATCTTGCTAAAACTTTATATAACGCAGGACACGAGGTCTATTGTATTGATAGAGTAAGGGCAAACTGTAAGTATTACCAAGAAGAAGTAGAGGCAGACTTTAGAAAATATCCAGATTCTTTGTATCGTGTTCTTATAAAGAATATTGATACAGTATTTCATTTAGCTGGTCGTATTGAAGTTGGTTTTTCATGGGATGAACCAATATCTTTTTGGCAAGATAATACCATGTCAACAATGATCTTAATTGACATGATGAAAAAACATGATGTGCCTAATTTAGTTTATTCTTCAAGTGCTGGTGTTTATGAACCAAAAGACCGGTTGATTGATGAGAGAGATCCAATTGCGTATAATAATCCATATGCAAACTCAAAGATAGCAGCTGAAAATGCCATTCGTGATTCTGGCATCAATCATACAATTTTTAGATTCTTTAATTTAGCTGGTGCAGATCCAGATGGTGAGATGGGTGAAGATCATATACCAGAGACACATATGATACCATTACTCTTTCAAAATCTAAATAATTTCGTGATAAATGGTAATAATTATCAAACAAAAGATGGCACTTGTGTTCGTGATTATGTTCATGTAACAGATGTTGCCAATGCTCATTTACTGGCAATGAACTACTTAAATACCTGGAAACAAGGTCAAACTGCCACAATTAATCTAGGGACTGGTGTAGGATATTCCAACTTAGAGATTGTTAATATTGCAAAAGAAATATTAGGGTTAGATATAAAATATCAGTTTGGACCTAGAAGGCAAGGCGACCCATCAAAGTTAGTCGCAAGTATTGATACTGCAAAAAGTTTGTTGGGTTATGAACCAAAGTATGATATCTCTGATATATTGAAAACAGCTTATTCATGGTATAATAAATGAACGTAGATGAAAAAATTGATAATAAGTTTTTTGACAAGAGTGTACACTTTTTATCTGGTGATGTTACAACTGACTCTGTTGAAAAAATCATAAGATGGATATTATATCATAATCTCGACACAACAAAAAAAGAACTCACACTTTACATCAACTCTGATGGTGGCACTTTACCTGATGCTCTTGGTGTGATTGACTTGATGCAATCGTCTATACATGATTTTAAAACAGTCTCACTTGGTTCATCAATGTCAGCCGCTTTTTATATTCTTATATCAGGTACAAAAGGTAAAAGATATGCAGGCAAATACTCATCTCTCATGTGTCATCAGTTTTCTGCTGAGTGTACTATGACTAAACACCACGACACAAGAGCATGGGTAAAAGAGAATGATAATTTAAGTAGTAAGACACAAAAAATATTGGAGTTTGCTGGATTACCTAAACAACATTTTAAAAAGTTTATAGGTCCAACAGATTTCTATATGTCAGCCAAAGAGGCTTTAGATTATGGTGTTATTGATAAAATTTTATAGGAGTAAAAATGCAAGAAGGTAGAAAAGTGTTAAAATCAAAACACACTAAATTTAAAAAAACCAATAGACCACCAAAACATGATAAAGTGAAACACCACGATAAATCAACATACAGATTAGAAAGAGAGGAAAAGAATGAGTATGGTATCCAATAAGGCTCAGGCAGATGCGAGAATACAGGAGATTTATACACAAATCGCAACCTCAAGGTCTGGCGTTCAATCATTAGAATCGGAACTACAGAACCTCCAGAATATGAAATTTGACGAAAACGGGCAAGTAATCCGAGAGTCAAGTCAGACCCTCCTCAAAGGGTAATGTTGTAAAAATACAACAAAAATAGTGCTTGACTATTAGGTCTACCCATAGTATAATAGTATTAACAGTTGAGGTAATTAGGTGGAAAAATAGCAGTAACGGCTGTTTGAGATAAAAAGTTGTCGGCAGCGGACGAAAACCCTCCGTTACAGGACGCCAAGACAATACCTAGTTACCGAAATCAAATTTTTGCGGTGTGGAGAAGTAGTCATCTCACTTGGCTCATAACCAAGAGATCGCAGGTGCAAATCCTGCCACCGCCACCAACGCTTGACATTTCGGCAGTATTCATGTATAATATAATTATAGTGAAAATTACGGAGATATTATGGGTACAATTAATACAGGTTATAGATGGTCAAAGTCAACTAGAAAAGCTATGTTGAGAAACAAAGGTGGTGCTAACGTAGCACTCAAAAGACCTAAAAAATCAGCAATCAATTATGTAACACCAGTTCAATCAACAACAGTTTGCCCTCCTCGGGAAACATATAGACCACCATCTTTAGATTCTGGAGATGCCGTGGCAGTTAAAAGAGATAATCAAGTTTATACTGGTAACAGTATGAAAGGTATCGGCACTTTACATAAGAGTAATGCTGTGCCTATTTTCACAGATGAAGAAGCCAAAGATCAGGCAAATATGAGAAGATAATGCTTGACATTTCGGTACTCTACCCTTATAATAATGTATGTAAATCAAATTTATGGAGAATTACATGAAAAAAATCAGATTAAAACCTTATCAAAAGCTTCTTGTTCTGTTTGAACAAAAAGCAAAATTAAGAACAGCAACACCGTTTGAAAATGTTGAGCTCTCTGTTGAAGAGATTGAATCATCTCTCGGTAATGAGATTCATTTGTATAGACTATCAACATATATTTGGCACATCAAAACAAATGTAGGTGGTGTTGTATCTAGCGTTCGTGGTAATACACCAGAAACAAAACGTAAAGTTGTTGCATATCGCATACACAATTGGGATAATAACGATGGTGTGCGAGAGGCACTTATTAGACAAGGTCTAATGATTCGTGGCACAAGCAATTCAACATACAAATTTGTTGACAATATTGTTGACAACCCTAAAAAGTTTAGACCAAAGGTTTCTAATCAGGTCAAAACTTTGAATGACTTGAAAGCTCAACCTACTGAGTATAAAACCGAAGACAAAACTCCAGAGGTTGCCTAATGAAAAAAACTCTATTAGCACTTTCTCTTTTTGCAACAACGGCATTTGCTGAACCTGTTATAGGTGTAGGTGAACACGCATTTGGACCTAATACACCAGAGGCTCTAGCTTGCACGATAGCAGAAGAGAGAGCTAAAGAGGCAGCTATTTTGAAAAAAGTAGGTGAGATTGTAGAGATTGTTGAATATCAATCTTGTGATGACCAACATTGTGAACATACGAAGGACTTTGTAAACAATGTTACAGGCATTATTAAAAGTATCATATCTTCTAAAATAGAGACAATCATGCAAGAAGGTATGGAGACTTGTGTTGTAACAATTAAGGCCGAGGTAGAACCTGTGAAAAACGAAATAGCTTTTTTGATTTATAACAAAGATTATATATTTAAAGAAGATGAAGAAATAACATTTACCGGTATGGTTAGTCATTCAGGTAAAGTTATTATAATGAATCAAGACCGTGGTGTATACACAAAAGTATATGAAACAAAAGTTGAGCATCCGGGTTATGAATTTCAAATGCCTGATGATGGTTACAAGATTGTGGCGAAATTGCCAGAAGATAGTAATATATCTAACGAGAGATTGATGTTTATTTTTCTAGGGCTTGACATTTCGGTAAAAGATGAGTATAATCATAATGAGTTACAGAGGTTATTAGAAAGCGTGCCCGTTTATAAAAAACGGGTGATTTATCATTTAACACAAATAGTGAGGTGAAACTATGAAAAAAGTTTATTACACATTAGCTAGCATTATTGTCATTTTTTCAGTATTAATCCTATTGACAGGATGTGGTACAATAGGTGGTGCTGTAGATGGTGCTGGTGATGATTTAAACAGAGCTGGTAAATATATTAAGAATATTGGAAAGGACGATAGATGAATAAAAAACTATTATTGATCCCTTTAGTCTTTGCAATCGCTAGCGGTTGTAGTAGTGTGAAATATGATACAGGCTTTGAGTACAAGGCACCAGAGTTTGGTGGTGGTGACCAAGGCGATACTGTAAAATATCCAAGTTGGTATGATAAACTTGAGACTGATGATGAAAACCTTTATTCTGTAGCTTCTGAATTTTCTAACGATTTTCAGTTTGCAGTTGACAAGGCGATGTTATCAGCTAAACGAGAGTTAGCGTCAAACTTTTCCTCTCATGTAGAGGCCATGTTTAAAGATTTTACTTCTGAACTTGGTAATGTTGATCGTTCAACAGCAAATGACATAAACAGAACCACAAAGATGCTTGTATCAAGAGTCAATCTTGTTGGTGTACAACGAACTGGTTTTGAGGTCGTACATGAGAAAGCGGGTTATCGTGCTTTTGTAAAACTAAAGTATTCCGCTGACTTGTCGAATAAGCTTATACTTGAGCAGATTCAGAGAAATGCAAAACTCAAGGCAAAGCTTGAAAGCACCGAAAAGTTCAAAGAACTTGAGGATTCGATTAACACTATTCAAGAAGGAGACAATGTATGAATACGGCGAAAGTCAAAACAGCCTTATGGTTAGTTGGCACTACAATCGTTGTCTATTCGGCATTTTGCACAGCACTTGTGTCATATGTCGGTATAGATCCCATCGTATCAATATTCCTGCTAGGATAAACTTATGAACATATTTTATTTACATAAAGATCCACAAAAATGTGCCTATGAACATTGTGATAAGCACGTTGTAAAAATGATAATAGAATATGCTCAGTTAATGTCAACAGCTCACCGTGTATTAGATGGTGAGCTGTTCTTTGACAAAGCTAAGAATGGTCGTAAACTAAGAAGATTTAGATTACCTGATTATAGAGATTCAATACTCATGTTATCAGTACACGAAAACCACCCATCTAACATATGGTTAAGAAAAACCGATGCCAATTATAATTGGTTATGGGAAATGTGGTATAATTTAAATAAAGAATATACATACAGATATGGCAAAATTCATGCCTGTTATAGATTGGTGCATAATTTAAGACGAACACCAAATAATATACCAAATGGTGAGTTCACACCACCAACGCCAGCAATGCCAGAAGAATGTAAGATTGCCGGTGATTCTCTAGGGTCGTATCATAAGTATTACATAGAG
>CEQC01005908.1_pt1 | contig 13591 bp, 14 predicted proteins | sample 531021 | NCBI WGS metagenome assembly CEQC01 (sample SAMEA2621213, study PRJEB7988) | marine metagenome | biome: marine biome (ENVO:00000447); feature: surface water layer (ENVO:00002042); material: "saline water (ENVO:00002010), including plankton (ENVO:xxxxxxxx)" | depth 5 m
AAAGTGGAGCAACGCCCGCCGCCGCGCGATTTCGGCGTGGGACAATCTGCAGCTCGGGCTCAGGCTGGGTCCGAAACAGCAAGTGCTTGCCACCACGACACCGCGTGCGGTTCCGCTGGTACGCCGCCTGCTCGCCAGCGAGGGCCTGGCCGTGACGCGCGGCGCCACGCACGACAACCGGGGCAATCTGCCCGACAGCTTCCTGACCGCAATGGAACGCGAATTCGGCCACAGCCAGTTGGCCCGGCAGGAGCTGCATGGCGAATTGCTCGAGGATATTGCCGGCGCGCTATGGACCCGCGCGCTGATCGAGGCCTGCCGCGCGGACGGATCGGCCGATCCCGCGCTGCGCGTGGTGATCGGGGTCGATCCGCCCGCCAGCGACCGCGGCGACGAATGCGGCATTGTGGTCTGCGCACTTGGCGCAAGCGGCATCGCGCAAGTGCTGGCGGATTGCTCGGTCGCGAAGGCCAGCCCCGAGCGCTGGGCGCGCGCGGTGGCCGAGGCAGCACGCGGCTGGAATGCCGACCGCGTGGTGGCCGAGGCCAACCAGGGCGGGCAGATGGTCGCCAGCGTGCTGCGTGCCGCCGATATCGCGCTGCCGCTCAAGCTGGTGCACGCCTCCAGAGGCAAGGCGGCCCGCGCCGAACCCGTCGCCGCACTCTACGAAGCGGGCCGCGTGCGCCATGCCGGAATGTTCGCGCAGCTCGAGGACCAGCTGTGCGGATTGATGGCGGGTGGCGGGTACGAAGGTCCCGGCACCAGCCCCGACCGCGCCGATGCGCTGGTTTGGGCGCTGAGCGAGCTGATGCTGGGTCGGCGTCAGGAGCCAAGGGTGTGGCAGATATGAGAAGCAGCACTGGCCCGGATCAGTTCCGGACCGACGAGGTTTGGGTATGCTCTTCTTACCGTCGTCCCGGACTTGATCCGGGACTGGTGCTTTTCCGGCTTAATGAACCTGGCCGTAAAGATCTTGCCAATCCGGGTTGGCTTTCTCGATCAGCGCGAATTTCCACTCGCGTCGCCAACGCTTCAAGCGCTTTTCATGGGCGATGCAGTCATCGATTGCATCGCCGCGTTCGGCCAAGACGAGGCGCGTCAGACCGCGCCGCGAGCAATAATCGGAACCTGTTCCTTCACGATGCTGGGTGACGCGGGCGGCGAGTGAACTCGTCACGCCGACGTAAAGCGCGCCGCGATAGCGGTTGGCCATGATGTAGACCCAGCCACCGAGCGGTTCGCGATCCATGTAGCCATTCAAGAAGGCAGCACCGGCCCGGGTCAAGCCCGGGCCGACGAATAGAAGAACAGGCTCCTGAGTTCCCGTTGCCCCGGACCCCGGTCCGGGCCCGTGCTTCCCACAGACATTTCAGCTGGAGACATCCATGTCCTTCCTCACCAGTCTCGCCTCCGCCTTCAAGGGCGGGGGCGGATCGCGTGTGCCCGTTGCGCGCGGCTTCATCAGCCCCTGGGCGACCGAATTCGATGGCGGGCCGCTGGGGCGAGGACCGTTCGACTACAACCGCGAAGTGGCCGAGGCCTATCTCGCCAACCCGGTCGCGCAGCGATCCGTGCGGATCGTCGCTGAGGGGGTCGGCAGTGCGCCGGTCGCCTGCGAGGACGACCGACTGGCCGGGCTGCTTGCCCGGTCCTGCGGTTCGCAGCCGCTGCTCGAAGTGCTCGCCGCGCAGCTCGCGCTCCATGGCAATGCCTATGTCCAGCTGATCAAGGATGGCGCGGGCGTGCCGGTCGAGCTGTATCCGCTGCGCCCCGAACGCGTGCAGGTGGTGGCGGGCGAGGATGGCTGGCCGACCGCCTATCGCTATGTGCTCGCCGATCGCACGCTGACGATCGCGCTGGAGGACGAGCACGGCTGGCCCAACATCATCCACCTGCGCGGCTTCCACCCGACCGACGACCATTACGGCGCGGGCTGCCTCGCCGCTGCCGCGCCCGCCGTGACGGTGCACAATGCGGCGAGCGAATGGAACCGCGCGCTGCTCGCCAATGCGGCGCGGCCCAGCGGCGCGCTGGTCTATGACGGTGAAGACGGCTGCGCGCTGAGCGCCGAACAGTTCGAGCGGCTCAAGGCCGAATTGCAAAACGCCTTCCAGGGGCATGGCAATGCGGGGCGGCCGATGCTGCTCGAGGGCGGGCTCGACTGGAAGGCGATGAGCCTGAGCCCCGCAGACATGGATTTTGCGACGCTTAAGGCGGCCGCCGCGCGCGACATCGCGCTGGCCTTCGGCGTGCCGCCCATGCTGCTCGGCCTGCCGGGCGACAACACCTATGCCAATTACCGCGAGGCCAACCGCGCGCTGTGGCGCCTCACGCTGCTGCCGCTGGCGGGCAAGATCCTCGCCGGGCTGCACGCCGGGCTGGGCGACTGGTTCGCCGAGGCACCGCAGATCGATGTCGACCGCGTCCCCGCGCTGGCCGAGGACCGCGAGAAGCTGTGGGCGCAGGTCAGCAGCGCCGATTTCCTGAGCGACGCGGAGAAGCGCGCAATGCTCGGCCTGTCCCCAATGGAGATGTCCGCATGACCAGGGAAGACATGCTCGCGCGGCTGATCGCGCAAGCGCGCACCGAGGGGGGCGAGCTGATCACCCTGCGCGCGGTGGTCGAGGAAGCGAGCGAACTGGGCGCGAGCCGCGTGCTCGACCGGCTCGGCCTCGCCGACCCTGGCGCGCAGGACGACCTTGGCGAACTGCGCGAACTGCTCTCGGCATGGCGCGACGCCAAGGCAAGCGCGTGGAAGGCGGCCATCGAGTGGCTGGTGCGCGGGGTGCTCGCACTGCTGCTGGTCGGCATCGCGGTGCGGCTGGGCGCCGCGGACATGCTCTCGTGAGCCTGCGGATCGCGGGCTATGCCGCGCTGTTCGACCTACCCGATGGCGCGCGCGACACGATCCGCCGCGGTGCTTTCACGCGCACTCTTGAGGAGCGCCATGCCCCCTACCCGCTCTACTGGCAGCACCGCAGCGACCAGCGCATCGGCTGGGTCGAGACCGCGGGCGAAGATGCGCGCGGCCTGCGGATCGTCGCGCGGATCGACCAGCCGCAGGGACGCGCCGCCACGCTGCTGCGAACGCGCGCGGTGAGCGGGCTCAGCTTCGGTTACCGCGCGCGCCGCTTTCGCCAGACGCCGGGCGGCCGCGAGCTGGCCGAGATCGACCTGTTCGAGGTCAGCGTGGTCACCCATCCGCTGCAGAACGCCGCCCGTATCCATTTCACCGCCTGACAGGCTCCGCAACCGAACACCCACTCGCCGCCTCCGGGCGGCTTTTTTGTGCCCCGAAGAAAGAGGATTTTCCATGGACACCACCACCCCTGCCCCCGCCTCCGCCACCGACCCCGCCGAAGCCAGCTTCGATATCCTCGCCCGCCAGGACCAGGCCGAAGCCGACATTGCCGCACTGCGCAGCGATGTCGACGAAGTGAAGGCGCGGGTCGACAAGATCGGCCGTGCCGCCGCGCGCCCGGCGCTCGGCACCGCCGCAATCGCTGCCCCCGAGGTAAAGGGGTTTGTCGACGGCTATCTGCGCCGCGGCGCAGTGCAAGAACTCAAGTCGATCAGCGGCACCGTCCCCGCCGATGGCGGCTATGCGGTGCCGCGGCAGATCGATGCGGCGATCGCCCGCGAACTGACTGCGATCAGCCCGATCCGCGCAATCGCGCAGGTCGTGCAGACGGGCAACGCGGGCTATCGCAAGCTGGTGACCACCGGCGGGACCGCCAGCGGCTGGGTCAGCGAAACCGCCGCACGGCCCGAGACCGACACGCCCGAATTTGCCGAGATCGCGCCGCCCACGGGCGAACTCTATGCCAACCCGGCGGCCAGCCAGGCAATGCTCGACGATGCCGGCTTCGATCTGGAGAACTGGCTCGCGAGCGAGATCGCGCTGGAATTCGCCCGCGCCGAGGGGGCGGCCTTCATCGGCGGTTCGGGCACCAACCAGCCCCGGGGCTTCCTTGCCGCCCCCACCGCGACCACGGCGGATGACGCGCGCGCCTTCGGGACGCTGCAATATCTGGGCTCGGGCGCGGCCGACGGGCTGGGCAGCGCGGCGGATACGCGGCTGATCGATCTGGTCCACACGCTCAAGGCGGGCCACCGGCAGGGGGCGAGCTTCGTGATGAATTCGGCGACGCTGGCCGAGGTGCGCAAGCTCAAGACCTCCGACGGCGCCTTCGTCTGGCAGCCGGGGCTGGTCGAGGGCCAGCCCGACCGCCTGCTCGGCTATCCGGTGGTCGAGGCCGAAGACATGCCCGACATCGGCGCGGGCACCTTCCCGATCGCCTTCGGCAATTTCCGTCACGGCTATCTGATCGCCGAACGCAGCGCGACGCAGGTGCTGCGCGATCCCTTCACCAATAAGCCCTTCGTCCACTTCTACGCCACCAAGCGCGTCGGCGGCCAGGTGCTCGATGGCAATGCGATCAAGCTGCTGAAGATCGAAGACTAGCAGCTGGCAGGCGGGGCTTTCCCCTTGGCCCCGCCTGCCTTTCGTTTTCCCGCAAGGCTTCCACCCTACGCCAGAGAAGGACCCCCCATGCCGACAGACCCGTCCGGCCAACCGCTGGCCGAGCTCAAGCAGTGGCTGGCAATCAGCACCGCGGCCGAGGATGCGCTGCTGCTCCGCCTGCTCGAAAGCGCGTGGCAAGTGTGCCTCCAGTTCATCGGCAGCGAGGCGGCGGATTGGGCCGAGCTCGACCCCGCGCTGCGCCATGGCATCGTGCGCTTCGCCGCGCATCAGTATCGCGAGCGGGACGAAGGCCCGGCCGAGCGGTTGCCGAGCGCGATCGCCGCGCTGTGGCGCCCCTATCGCATGGTGCGGCTGTGAGCTTTGCCGCGCTGGCGCAGCGCCTGACCGAACGCGCCTCCCTGCTTGCGGCCGCGCGCGCCGAAGCGCGTCTCCATTCCCGCCGCGGCATTGGCGGTCAATGGCACCGCGCCCGGCTGCTGTGGCCGCTGTTCGGAGGGGGGGAGCGCTAGATGGAAATCCCCTTTCGCGCCGCGCTCATGGCCTGGCTCCGCGCCGATCCGATCCTTGCCGACATGCTCAATTCAATCGAGGAGGACGGCCCCGTCGCCGCCAGCCCGCCCCATCTCGCGCTGGTCGCCAGCGCCGGCATCGACTGGTCGACCAAGACCGCGCGGGGCCGCGAAATCCGTCTCGCGCTAGAGCTCGCCGGGCGCGGCGACGATCCCGCGCAGACCGCCGTCCTCGCGCAGCGGGTGGAACAGCGCATCGCCACGCTGGCCCCGCAGCAGGCGGGGTACCGGATCGTCGTCACCCAGTTCCTGCGCAGCCGCGTCGAACGCCGCCGCCGCGGCCTGCGGGCGGTGCTGCTCGAATATCGCTTCACGCTCATCGAAACGGAGTAACCCGACATGACAGCCCAGAAAGGTGCCGCCTTCCTCCTCAAGACCGGCGATGGCGGATCGCCGCCGACCTACGAGACCGTGGCCGGACTGCGGACCACGCAGATGACCATCAATGGCGACACGGTCGTCGTCACGCACAAGGAAAGTGGCGGCTGGCGCGAATTGCTCTCGGGCGCGGGCACGCGTTCGGTCTCGGTATCCGCTGCGGGGATATTTCTCGGCTCCGAGGCGGAGGAGGCGATCCGCGCGCATGCGCTCGCGGGCACACTCGACGAATATGAGCTGAGTTTCGAGGACGGTGCGAAAATGCGTGGCCGCTTCCTGGTCCAGCGGCTCGATTACGCGGGCGATTTCAACGGCGAGCGCACCTATGCGCTGCAGCTCGAAAGCTCGGGCGCGGTGCTGCCCGCATGAGCGGCGAAACCGTGCCCCGGGGCGCCAATCCGGCCCGCGGCGAAACCGTGGTCACGATCGCCGGCCAGCCTCGCCTGCTGCGTCCCAGTTTCGATGCGCTGGTCCGCGCGGAAGAGGAACTGGGTCCCTTGCTGGCGCTGGTCGAACGCGCCGGGGAGGGACAATTGCGGCTGGCCGAGATCGCCGGGCTGTTCTGGTACTGCCTCGCCGACCCGGCCGGCCTCACGCGCGAACAGGTGGGCCAGGCGGTGCTGGAACAGGGTCTGGCCCAGACCGCCGGACCGCTGCGCGCGTTGCTGACCGAGGTCCTGAAAGGATCGGGATGAGCGACCGCTTCGCCCCGGCCGCGCTGCGCTGGGCCGCCCTGGCGGCAGGTCGGCTGGGCTGGACGCCGGGCATCTTCTGGACCGCCACCCCGTCCGAACTGCGGGCCTGCCTGCCGGTCGCAGACTGTGCCGCCACCCCGCCCACCCCTGCGGAAATCGCCGCGCTTGTCGAAAGGGATGCCCATGGATGACGAACTCGATGAATTGATCGTGGCGGTGCGCGCGGATACGCAGGCATTCGCCGCCGACATGCGCACCATGCGCGGCACTTTCGACACCACTCTGGTCGATAGCTTCGAGCAGGCCGGCCGCGTGCTCGAGCGCGGCCTGCTCGCCGCGATCCGCAAGGGCAGCCTGGGGTTCGAGGACCTGCAGCGCATGGCGAGTGCCGCGCTCGACCAGATTGCCGCGCAGGCGCTCCAGCTCGGTCTGGAGAACCTCTTCGCCGCGCCAGCCGGGTCCGGGATCGGCCATGCGCTCGGCGGGGCGGTCGGCGCGCTGCTGGGCCTCCCCGGCCGCGCGACCGGCGGCCTCGTCGCGCCCGAGCGCCCCTATCTGGTGGGCGAGCGCGGCCCGGAGGTCTTCGTCCCCACGAGCGCGGGCCGGGTCGAGCCCGGATCCGGACCGGGCGCGCCCCGCTCGGACGTCCGCGTGGCCATCACGCTGGCGACGCCGCGGGGCACCGATGGCCCCGTCGCGCTGCAGCGCTCGTCGCGGCAAGTCGCCAGCGCGGTGCGCCGCGCCCTCGCCCGGTAACCCTGCCACAATGGCACGAAGGAGAAACGCCATGAGCTTCTGGCTCGCTCGCGAACGGCGCAGGCAACAGGGCGACCACATCCAGCGGTTCGACCCGCGGTTCTGGACGGTCAACTTCCCCCGCCCGATGATGGCCAGCGTCGTCACCACCGCGCCCGACGCGCTGCGCGTCGACTGCAGTTTCTATCACGCAGGCGAACTCGCCGGGCTGATCTGGGACAGCGAGGACCGGCTGGACCATCCGCTGCTCGCCTATGCCACGCAGCGCGATTATGCGCATGCGGTACTACGCTTCCGCTGGCGCAGCGGCGGAGTGCTGGCGCTCGACGTCCCCCACGGGCCGACGCTGACAATCGAGGGACGCGACGCCGCAGGCGAGGCACGGGCCTGGTATGTGCGGCTGTGGAACTATGCGCAGGGTTCCCCCACCGACGCGCTGATCGAACTGCCCTTCTCGGCGTTGCAATCGGGATACGGCCTGCCTGGCGAACCGATCCATCCCGGCGATATCGACCGCATGTTCATCAGCCTCGTGCCGCAAGGCTATGTCGAAGGGAGCGCCGAAAGGCTGCCCGAGCGGGTCGATGGCTGGGCGGAAATGAGCGCGATCGCCTGCGAGGGCGAACATGCGGCGCTGGAGATCGGCGACATACTTATCCCGGCGCATGGCGAGCAGATGGCCACTGCCTATGACGACAGCTTCAACCAGACGCCCGCACGGCTGCTGCGCAATATCGAGGGGCTCGGCTACCGCGGGCGGATCGTACACTATGTCGGGATGAGCCATTATTTCCGGCTCGAACCGCTGGGAAACAGCCATTACATCAGCCTCGCCGGGGGAGTGCTCAACGACCCGTGCGAAGCATGGCACCGCGCCTATGCCGCAGCCGCGCGCGACCACGGTTTCGACCTCATCTGGTCGCTGTCCTACGAATTGTTCGACGCGCATTGCTGGAACGACTGGAAGCAGCGCGCGCCCGACGGTTCGCCAGCGCTGACCGGTTGGGTTCCGCCCTCCACGCTGCTGTCGCCCGCGCATGCCGGGGCGATGGGCTATCTGCAGCAGGTGGCCCGCGCCTTCGTCGCGATCGCGCGCGATGCCGGGATGGCCGTGCTGTTCCAGATCGGCGAACCGTGGTGGTGGACCGTGCCCGAGACCGGGGCACCATGCCTTTACGACGCCAGCGCCAGGGCGATGCTGGGGGGCGACCCGGTCGCCATTCCCACGCTGCGCGCACCGCTCGACGCGGCGCAGCGCGCGCTGCTCGACGCGGCGGGGCAGGTGCTGGCCGCATCGACCCGGGCACTGGCCGATGCGGTGCGCGATGCCGCGCAGGGCAGTGCCGAAATCCTGCTGCTGACCTTCACCCCGACCGTCCTCGATCCCGCGACGCCCGAGGCGTGGCGCGCCAACATGCCGGTGGGGTGGCGCGCGCCTGCCTTCGACCGCCTGCAACTGGAAGATTACGACTGGCTCACCGCCGGGGCCGAAGCCGCACGGACGCAGGCCTATGCCTTCGTCGATCGCCATCTCGGCTATCCCGCCAGCGCGACCGATTACCTCGCCGGCTTCGTGCTCGCGCCCGAAGACGACGAGACCTTCTGGCCGCGGATCGATGCCGCGCTCGACGAGGCGCGACAGCGCGGCGTGACCCAGCGCTTCGTCTGGGCGCTGCCGCAGATCGTGCGTGACGGATACACCCGCCTGCCACCCGGAGACGACCCCATGACCCCCTTCGACGATGTCGCCTATCCGCTGGCCCTCGGCCGCGATGCGGCGGCCAGCCCCGAATTCTCGACCGGCGTGGCCGTGACCGCCTCGGGCTACGAACATCGCAATGCGCTGTGGTCCGATGCCCGCATGCGCTACGATGTCGGGCCGGGCATCCGTTCGGAAGAAGAGCTTGGCACGCTGCTCGCCTTCTTCCGCGCCCGCTATGGCCCTGCACGCGGCTTTCGCCTGCGCGACCCGTTCGATTTCAGCTCGCATGGCATGACCGATGCGCCCGAGGCGAGCGACCAGCTGCTCGGCACGGGCGATGGCACGACCAGCCGCTTTCGCCTGGTCAAGGCTTACGGCGATCAGCAGCGGATCATCACGCGGCCGGATGCCGCCACGGTCCGCGTCGCCGTCTCGGGCAATCCCGTGTCCGCGTGGCAGCTTGCCGCAGGCGGGTGGATCGTGTTCGACGCCGCGCCGCCCCCCGGGGCTACCGTGACCGCGGGCTTCCTGTTCGACGTGCCCGTCCGTTTCGCCGAAGACCGCCTGGATATCACGGGCCTGTCCTTTGCCGCGGGCGAAGCGCCTTCGGTGCCGTTGGTCGAAATCCGCGACGCGGCATGAGCAGGACCTTCTTCTCGGGCGCGCTCGACACCGCGGCGCATTGGTGGCGGGTGTTCCGCAGCGACGGGATCACGCTGGGTTTCACCACCCATGATCGCGACCTGTGGTTCGGCGGGATCCGCCACCGCGCAGCGCCCGGCATGGTGCCATCCGCCATCCGCCTCACCGCCGGTTTCGAGGACGACCCGAGCGACATCGCAGGCGCGCTCAGCCATGACGCGATCCGCGAGGAGGATCTGGCCAGCGGCCGCTACGACGCGGCCCGGATCGAAACCGGCGTGGTCGACTGGCAGACAGGCGAGACCATGACGCTCTATGCCGGCACGATCGCCGCCGTCACGCGCGAGGCGGGGGAATTTCGCGGCGAACTGGTGTCGGACAAGGCGCGGCTGGCGGCGGACACCGTGCCACTGACCAGCCCGTCGTGCCGCGCGCGTTTCTGCGGGCCCGGTTGCGCTCTTAACCCGCGGTTCCACGAACGGCGGGTGCGGCTCGTATCGGCCGATCCCGACAGCCGCACGGTGACGATCGCAGACGCGCCCAGCGCGCTTTACCTGCATGGCGAACTGCGCTGGCTCGACGGGCCTGCGACCGGCCTCACAGCGCGGATCATCGGTGTTGACGGGACCGCGCTGACACTGTCCGAACCGGTCGCCCAAGGCACTGCGCCGGGCATGCGCGTCCGGCTGCGCGAAGGCTGCGACAAGACCATCGCCACCTGCAGCGCGCGCTTCGGCAATGCGCTCAATTTCCAGGGTGAACCCTTTCTCCCCGGCAACGACATGCTGGCGCAATATCCGGTGCCGCGGTGATGCCGGCTCCCGAGGATTTCGCCCGCGCAGCGGAGGCGCTCGCCGGTGCGCGCTTCCGGTTGCACGGCCGCGACCGCAGCACCGGTCTGGACTGTGTCGGGCTCGTCGGCCTCGCGCTCGCCGATATCGGCATGCCGGTGCAGTTTCCCGTGGGCTATCGCCTGCGCAACGCCGGGATCGCCGGGTGGTGTGACCTCGCCCCCGCCAATGGCCTGCAGCAAGCGACGGGCCCCATTCGCCGCGGCGATGTCCTGCTGACGCAGCCGGGCCCGGCGCAGCACCATCTGCTGGTCGCGCTGGGCGCCGACCGGTTCGTTCACGCCCATGCCGGGCTCGGCCGCGTGGTCATCCAGCCGCAACCCTATCGCGAGCCGCCGCTGGCGCAGTGGCGCCTCGCCCTCGAGCAGGAGCATTTATGGCAACGCTAGTCCTCGGTACCATCGGCACGCTGGTCGGCGGACCGCTGGGCGGTGCAATCGGCTCGATCCTCGGCCGTGGGCTCGACGCGGCCATCATCGGCTCCCCGGCGCGCGAAGGTCCGCGGCTGAACGATCTTGCGGTCAGCACGTCGAGCTACGGGCAGCCACTCGCCGCGCTTTACGGACGCGTCCGCACGCCCGGGACGGTAATCTGGGCGACCGACCTGAATGAACAGCGCGAGACCAGCGGCGGCGGCAAGGGCCGGCCGAAGACCACGGCGTACAGCTACACCGTCTCACTGGCAGTGGCACTCTCGAGCCGCCCGATCGACCGCGTCGGCCGGATCTGGGCGGACGGCAACCTGCTGCGCGGCACGGCCGGCGACCTCAAGACCGGCGGGAGCCTGCGCGTCCATACCGGCCACCGCGACCAGCGCCCCGATCCGTTGATGGCTGCCGCCATCGGCGCACAGTGTTCCGCGCATCGCGGCTGTGCCTATGCCGTGTTCGAGGATCTGGCTCTCGAGGACTTCGGCAATCGGATCCCCGCGCTCAGCTTCGAGGTGTTCGCCGGTTCTGCAGCGGGCCTGGTGAGCGCCATCGCCGGGCAAAGCGGTTTCGAACAGCGCGGAACGGAGTTCGCCGAGCTCGAAGGCTTCCTGCATGATGGCGGTAGCGCTGCCGCACTGCTCGAGCTGGTCGCACGGCTGCGGCCGCTGGCGGTTCGGACGGCATCCGGGCAGCCGGTCGTCACCGGCGCCGACCAGCGGCCGGAAACCGTCCCCATGCTTTCTCCCGCGACCGCGTGGCAGGGCGGCGAGTTCGCCCCGGCGAGCGGCGCTGCGCTTGCGCGCAAGCCTGCCGGTGATGGGCTGGGCGCGCTGCGCTATTACGATCCCTCGCGCGGCTACCAGCCCGGGCTCCAGCGCGTAGAAGGGGTTACAGCTTCCGCACGGCGCCGCGTCCTAGAGTTTCCCGGTGTGCTGTCGGCTGGCAATGCGAAAGCCCTGCTTGCTGAGGCTGCAGCACGCACACGGCAGGCCGGCGAAACTATCGCCTGGCGGATGGCCCAACTCGATCCGGCCATCGGGCCCGGTGTGATCGTGCGCGTACCGGGCCATGCGGGACTGTGGCAGATCACTAGCTGGGAATGGCGCGAAGGCGGGATCGAGCTCGTCCTTGCACGGTTCGTCGCCCGGGCCTCCACCGACACGAGCGCCGATGGCGGAGCCGCCTGGTCGCCGCCCGACCGCCTCGCCGCCGAAACCCGTCTGCGTGTCTTCGAACTTCCGTGGGACGGCCACGGCGCCAGCGAAACCATCCGTCGGTTCGCGGCAGTCAGTGCGCCAGCGGGCCGGTGGGCGGGAGCGGCCCTGTACCGGGTAGAGGGCGAAACGCTCGTCCCTCTGTCGCACACCGGGCCGGTGCGCGCCATCGGCGGCACGCTGACCGCCCCCCTCGGGTCCAGTGCAGGGCTGCGTTTCGAGCCCCGCGCGGCCCTGCGTATCGCACTCGATGATGAAGAGGCCGTGCTCGAACCCGCGACTGCGAATGCGATCGCGCGCGGGGCCAATCGCCTGCTGGTCGGGGATGAAATCCTCCAGTTCGCGCGGAGCGATCCCGAGGGAAGCGGCGTCTGGCGGTTGTCCGGACTGTTGCGCGGCCGCGGCGGCACCGAACACGAAGCGCTGTCGGGGCACGCACACGGCGCTCGTGTCACACTGCTCGACAATCGACTGGTGGAACTCCCCGCCGATTTGGCGCCCGGTCAAGGCAATCGGTTCGCAGCGATCGGTGCCGGGGACGACCAGCCGGTGGTGGCACAGCTCGAAAACCCCGGCCGGTCACGCCGCCCCCTCTTCCCGGTCCATCCGCGGCAGAGCAGGGATGCCAATGGCGGCCTTGTCCTGCAGTGGACGCGGCGCGCACGAGGCGGATGGAACTGGCTCGACGAAGTCGAGCAACCATTGGTTGAACAAAGCGAGCAGTATGAAATCGGTCTGGGCGACCCCGCAGCCCCTGACCGGGCATGGGCAAGCACCGAGGCGCGGTTCCTGCTCTCTCCGCCCGAGATGGCCGCACTCGTCGCAGATTTTCCCGGCGGATCTCTATGGGTCCGCCAGCAGGGGAGCTTCGCGGCCTCTGCACCGCTGCGCCTCTTCACCCTACCGTTCACCCCATGACAGGAGATCGCCATGTCACTACCCGTCGACTTCGATACCGCCACCGCGCGCCATGGATTTCCGATGCTAGTTGCCGGACAGGCGCAGAAAGAGTTCTTCGTCAACGAAGCCCTCGCGCGGATCGACGCGCTGCTCCATCCCGCCTTCGAAACGGTCGCCAACACGCCTCCCGCCGTTCCTGCCGCGGGCGAATGCTGGCTGGTTGGGCCCGCCCCCTTGGGTGCGTGGGAGGGGCAGGCCGACGCGCTGGCATTCTGGGACGGCGTCCAGTGGAGCTTCTGCGCTCCCGCCGACGGCATGCAGATGTTCGACCGTGCAGAAGGTCAGTGGATCGTTTTCCGGTCCGGCTGGCGGCGCGCTACTCGCCCGCAGCCCCCCACCGGGGGTTCGACGATCGACGTCGAAGCACGAACGGCGATCGGAGCGATTATCGATGCAATTGCAACACTGTCGATTATTCGCAACGAATGACGGGAACCGCAGGCGGCTGGTATCGTTCGGCTGTCACGGGAAGGGATCCCGGTTGTGGAACCCATTCTCATCGCGCAGGAAAAGCGGCATTCTTGCCACAGGTCCTGCCGATTGTTTTCTTGCCACCTTATGGGTTGAAAGTTAGATACGGTCCACTCGGTGGCTCCAAATCGCAAAAAGGGGAAACTATAATGCGGAAATTCGTCATAGGAATGGCGATGGCCTCTACGGCCCTTGCATCGCCTGCCCTGGCAAAGGACGACAGCTGGTATATCGGTGCCGAATTCGGTTCGATGCTGGTCGAAGACAGTGAATTCGACGTCAATGACGGTGCAGCAACGCACGAAGTAAACCATGACTATGGTTTCGACGGCGGCGGCTACGTTGGCTATGACTTCGGTGGCTTCCGCCTCGAAGCCGAAGTCAGCTATCGTCAAGCAGATCTCGACTCGGTCGAAGCTGGTCCGACTGGCCTGCC
>CEQC01022257.1_pt1 | contig 13425 bp, 20 predicted proteins | sample 531021 | NCBI WGS metagenome assembly CEQC01 (sample SAMEA2621213, study PRJEB7988) | marine metagenome | biome: marine biome (ENVO:00000447); feature: surface water layer (ENVO:00002042); material: "saline water (ENVO:00002010), including plankton (ENVO:xxxxxxxx)" | depth 5 m
TAAAGAAAAGAAAGATAAACAATCTTTAAAACATTCATTGGTTGGCCAAATACACAAGGGAGAGCAATTGTTGTTAGATCACAACGACGAAAGGATGCTCGAGTATAATCATTTTATTTGCAATTTAGGTGCTGAATACATAAATCACTTTGCTAGTTCTGGTGCTGGCATGAAACTACAAAATTCAAAACAAGTAATGATAGACGAAACCTGGTCAGTGCATAGTTACGATGGCGACTACAATCCTATACATGACCACGGCACTAAAACAATAATGGGAATATCAACTACTGCCTGGACTAAAGTACCAAAACAGATCGGAGAAAAAGCTAACGCCAATACCCCGACTTATTCTTTATACAATGAGTCTGGACACTCAGATGGCTGCATTGCATTTCAATATGGCATGAACTCGGTTTTAGATACTGAAAGACTTAGACCACCGCAATCATTTGTAATGACGCCAAAAGTAGGTAAACTATTAGTGTTTCCTTCTTGGCTACAACATATGGTTTATCCATTCAAAGGAAAAGGAGAAAGAAGAACAATAGCTTCTAATCTTAATTGTTGGGATGTAATACCTAATGAAGAGCCAAAGGATGTAAATTAAATACAGGAGGTAGTGAAACGCATGGAAGAAAACAAACTATATTTAAACATGCTTGCTTTAATCGATGCAGGATCGAGAAGAGGCGCATGGCAAGGAAGCGAGCTAGAAGTAATCGCTTCAATTAGAAAAGCTGTAGTTGAAAAAATTAAAAATTTTTCAGATTCAGTTGAAGAAAACGTCGATAGTCTAGAAGACGCAAACCAGGAGGAATGATGGAATTTATCGTAAATATAATCAGTGTTGTTACAGCAGTTGTTACTGTAAGTAGCATCATAGCCGCAATCACACCTACACCGAAAGATGATGTGTGGATTGGCAAACTTTATAAATTAATAGATGCACTGGCTCTCAATATTATGAAAGCCAAAAATAAACCAGGAGAATAAAATGAGTTGGTGGAAAAAGGTAGTAGACTTTGTTACTGGCACAGAAAGAAAAAAAGTCAGAGCAAGAAATGAAAAAGGACATTATGTAGGTGATGATAAGTCGACTCCAGATGTCAATGAAGCATATACAGAAGTAAGAGTAAAAAAATCTAAAAAGTAAATGTCAGATATTCATAAAGAGATGAGCAGAATAGCGGCACACGAAAGGGAGTGCGCTATCCGCTATGAAAATATAGAAAAGAGATTAGAGGATGGGTCCAAACGGTTTGATAAATTAGAAAGCATGATTTGGGCCGTATATCCTTTTATCGTTTTAGTGGTTGGCTTAGGATCTCTTTTATGAACTTAGAAAAAAATATAGAAAATGCAGTACAAGACGAAGATCCTGTAATTAAGAAAAAACTCGAGCTAGACATAGATGTAAATCAACATAACAGTGGTGATAACCCATATCAAAAATGGATTTTTTTAGCAAAAACTGTTGATGCTTGGAGAATTTTCCCAAGAATTTTTGTTAGCGTTTATATTATTTTACTCTATCAAGTAGTCACATGGTTTATGGATCTAAATGAACCAAATTTAGAACAAGCAGGTTTAGTTTCCATAGTGGTTGGTGCCATGGCTGCGGTGTTTGGTATCTATGCCGGCACTTCTGGGCAAAGCAAAAAATTTAAAGGCGAAGATTAATGGACCAAGCCATAGGCTTGATTAGTGATTTAGGTTTGCCAATCGCGAGTGGTCTTATCATGGGCTACTTTATTTTTATCATTATTAAACAACTTATGACTGGACTTGTAACAGAAATAAAAACTGTCCAGGGCATAACTAAAATGTTGATAACTAGAGCCTCTATTATGAACAATGACATAATCCGTATTGATACCATAGTAAGTAGTGCTTTGGACATACCACCAGATCTTGATCGTATAGCACGAGCTGAAAATTTTGTTGAGGATGGCAAAATAGATGCAAGGAGAGATTAATGGATATTGTAGATTTCATACAAAAATTTGGGTTTCCAACAGTTATGGTAATAGGTTTAGGGTATTTTGTTTACTACGTCTGGCAAACCATAACAAAGACTATTGATCCTGCTGTATCTGAAATGAAAACGACAATAATTAGGCTCACGGATCAACTTAGACTCTTAGACCAAGATATGATACGCTTGAAAGAGAAAGTCGATACTGTTGTGAGACTCAAAGAAAATGAAAAAGTTAATATTAAAGAATCCTCTCTTAAAAATAACGATTAGTTATATCTTATTATTCATACCTTTTATATTTGCAGATGAAATTAAATTTCAATTCAAATCCCCCTCTTTCAGCGGTATCGGCACCTCTGCACATTATTTAACGATCGAAAATCAAGAATTTACTAGGCGAGAAGCTCTTGAGGCAGAGATAGCTGCTTTAAAAGAGGCTGCTGAACGAAAAAGTGAAAATACAACTTTAGCTAGATTTATTCGTAATTTTGAATCGCGTATTTTTGCTCAGTTGTCTAGGCAGTTAGTAGATCAATTATTTGGTGAAAACCCAGCGACCTCTGGTTCTTTTACTTTATTTGATAACATCATAACTTGGACCTCCGATGGGACAAACATAACATTAACAATTTATAATACCCTAGATGAAACCACTACTGAAATTACTATTCCTATCGGCGACTTTGGTTTTGGTGAGTAGTTGCACTACGCATGCAAAATACGTTTCACCCTGCCTAACAAACCCCGACAACGATTATAAAGATTTAGTTACCATTGTAGGTAAAGCTGAGTGTTTTTCTAAATCAGCTTTCATTAATAGGCCAATCACAAAAGAAATCTTGGAGGTACCCGAGCCAGTGCAAAAGCCTGTGGTCGCGGTCTATAAGTTTTCTGACTATACAGGACAAAGGAAAAGCGTAGATGGCTATGCTAATTTTTCTACGGCAATGACCCAAGCACCAGAAACTTATCTTATAAGAGCTCTGAAACAATCTGGATTTTTTCGTGTGGTTGAGCGAGGTGGGCTAGATCACATCACTCGTGAAAGACAAATTATTAGATCGACTAGAGAAAAATTTGATGACGAAACAGATCAGCTACCTTTACTTTTCGCAGGCATCATAATCGAGGGAGGTATTGTAGATTACAACACGAATTTATTGACAGGTGGTATTGGCGCTAGATACCTAGGCATAGGCGCAAGCAAACAATACAGAGAAGATACTGTTCTGGTTTCTATAAGAATAGTGTCAGTAAGCACAGGAGAAATTTTATTAGAAAACTTGACCACTAAAACAATATTATCTGTAGGTGTTTCTAAAGATGTTTTTAGATATATTGCAGATGGTCTTGAGTTAGTGGAATATGAATCTGGCAATGCCATGAACGAAAGTAAGTCTATCGCTTTGCAAAGTGCTATAGAAATTGGTATCGTTGACATAATAAACCAGGGTAGTGAAAAAGGGTTTTGGACTTTTAAGGAGAACGAATGAGATATTTATTTATGATTTTATTCTCGGCTACCTTACTAGCTGACAATGAAATTTTTGTTGAGCAAAGCGGCTCGAACGCCGCAATAGATCTAGAACAGCTAGGTTCTGACAACCTAATTGGTGGGACATCTTCTGTATCTGGTAATTTAACAGCTTTGGATCTCGATGGAGCTACAATGACTTTGGACATAAATCAAATCGGTTCTAGCAACATTTTTAGATCAGACGCTATAGACGGCGGAAACTTTACAGGTTTTTTCGAGTTTGATGGCGACAGTAATGAGTGGGACCTCTTAATGAACTCAACAGGTTTGCTTTCGACAGATTATGTGAATCTGAACATTGACGTTACCGGTTCTAGTAATACAGCAGATATAAAAATTGGTGAGGACGACGATGCCTCTTACCTCGATCTCGACTGGATAATTTTGGGCGATTCAAATGAACTAGATTTCGATATTGACTATGAGTACGCTACTAACTATATGGACATAAATGGTTCTACAAATACCGTAAATTTTTCGGGCAGTGGCTACGGCGCAAGCTCTAGTGACGCTGGCTATTTCTACCTCGATTTAGACGGTAGCAATAATACTCTGGATATAACCCAAGCATCTACTTTAGCTCGTGACTGGCTTAAAATTACTACTAACGCTTCTAACTCTAACATTTGCGTCGTTCAAAATGACGGCGGCACAGCAACCAGCTGTTAGTATTGGAGATATTACAGAGCTCAATGGCTACGGACGTGTAGTTAGAGACGAAACATATCCAGCAGTAATAGATTTTGATATAGCCTCAAACGACGAGGTTCAAACACGCGCGGGTCGTGTAGCTATAACTTTTCTTGATGATTCTACAGTTAAGTTAACAGAACATTCACAGCTGGTTATAGATAAATACATTTACGATCCTAATCCCGATAATTCAGAAATGGCTTTGTCATTTGCTAGTGGCACCATACGTTTTATCTCGGGAAATGTTAATAAACTCAATAAAAAAAACATAACCTTATCAACGCCGACTTCCCAAATTTTTGTAAGAGGTACCGATTTCACGGCGACTGTAGATGAAACAGGACGAAGTTTAATAATACTTTTACCAGATGAATTTGGTGATGCTAGTGGTGAAATATTAGTCACCACAGCTGCTGGTCAAGTAGTGTTAGATAAACCTTACCAAGCTACTACAACAACTGTCTATGAAAACACACCCACTAAACCCATAACTCTTGATATATCTTTAGAATTTATTGATAACCTTTTGATAATATCACCGCCAAAAGAAGAAATATCCGAAGAAGAAGTACAACGCACCCAAAATGCAGACTACCTTGATTTTAACGATTTAGATGTAGATTTGTTGGCAGAAGATTTTTTAGAAGAAGACCCGGATTTTCAGTTTACAGAATTAGATATAGATTTGTTAGATGTTGATTTTCTCGAAGATTTGTTAGACGATATATCTGAACTAGATGTAAAAGAAGAGGAAGATCAACTAACTAATTTTGTTGCTGGTATTAATATTACTGGAACCGAAATAGGTCAAGACAGAGACACACAGATCACAACTCTAATACAAGGTAGTCAAGTGAAATTAATCCGTAATGTTAATCAAAGTGCACAAGTTGTGCTTGATGGTGATGAATCTTACACAGTCATTTTTATACAAGATGGTGTATCAAAGGTAGTGCAAATAAATGGAACCGGAAACTCTAGCATAACAATTAGACAAGGTTCTTAGTGAAAAAAGTAATATTCACCACATTTATAATACTACTGTTACCACTGTTGTTTCAGTTATATCCCTTACAGATCCTCAAACTGCAAACTTTTGACGCTTTTGTAGAAAAACAAGAACCAAGCGGTAACTTCGTTGTGTTGAGCATAAGCGAGGAAGATATAGAAAAAGAGGGTGGATGGCCCATACCTAGAGCTCGTTTAGCTCAGATACATGTAGATCTTCTTAATGAAGGAGCATTGGGCGTAGGCTGGGTTATAAGTTTTCCACAACCCGATAGATTTGGTGGCGATGAAATATTTGCTGAGGCATTAAGTTATGGACCATCTGTGTTATCTATATTTGAATATAACAATGGTGAATATCCTAATACCACAGGTACTGTTTTATTAGGCGAAAACATATCCGGTATTTTTGCCTCTGGAGTCGTAGAGAATACCAAGTTATTCACAAATTTTCCTCAAGGTATTTCTTCGGCTCCTACAGAGGTGGATAATTTAGTACGCAGAATACCCCTGCTTTATGAAACACCAAATGGTTTTGTGCCTAGTTTTGGAACAGAAGTTTTAAAAATGTTAGCTGGTGCACAAACTTACATCATAAAAGGTGACGGAAATGGAATCCAACAAATTACTGTGCAAGGGTTGCCACCAGTAGATGTAGATCGGTTGGGCAGAAAGTGGGTGTCCTGGATTAACACACCAGAAACTTCATTAGAAGAAATGGATGTTAATGGTAAATATGTTTTTGTCGGAGTTGATGCCGCAGGTATCATGCCACAAGTTGCAACACCGGTTGGTTTATTAGAACCACACAAAATTCAAGCAGCTTTAGCAGAATCTATATTAATAGAAAACTCTCCCTATATACCAGATTGGGCCATCGCAGCAGAAATTATGATTTTCACTATTTTTGTCCTTACCATTTCATTTGTGCTTGCATATTTCAACATGACTAAGGGTTTGGTCTTCGGATCAATTTTTGTTGCCTCTACGGGCGTCTTAGGCGTTTTTAGCATCAAAAACGGCATTTTATTAGATTTTTCTTGGACTTTCGTTTCAGAGGTGATTATGAGCGGTGTAATTTTCTATATGCGCTTTCGAGAACAGTACAAATTGCGTCAAGAAATCAAAAAACAATTTGAGCACTACCTTGATCCTAGACAAGTTAAAAGATTACAAGATAATCCCGAACTTTTAAAACTTGGTGGAGAAAAAAGATATTGCACATATTTGTTTACCGATGTGCGTGGTTTTACCTCTTTATCAGAGGCGTTACCACCCAAAGAAGTCACCAAAATTATGAATGAAGCTCTAACAATACAGGCTAACGCTGTGCAAAAATATGGTGGTATGGTAGATAAGTATATCGGTGATGCAATGATGGCAATATTCAACGCTCCGCTAGATCAAGAAAACCATGAAGAATTAGCTATAAAAACAGCACTTCAAATAAAACACGACATGAAAGCAGCAAAGTTAGGTATTGAAATTGGTATAGGTTTAAATTCTGGGCAATCTGTTGTAGGTAATATGGGTAGTGATTCACGCTTCGATTATACTGCTATAGGTGATGCTGTAAACACCGCAGCAAGATTAGAAAGCGCAACTAAAGAAGTGGGAGTAGATATTTTAATTGGGCAAGAAACTGCAAAAAATTGCAAACTTATGTTAAAGTCATTAAAACCAATTAAAGTTAAAGGAAAAAAAGATCCTTTAAAAATATGGACGATTGATGAGTAAGATATTATTTGGCGTCATAGGTGTTCTAGTTTTGTTATGTAGTTTTCTATATTGGCAAAATAGTAACTTATCGGCTTTAAACGATGCGTTTGAACTAAGAGATGCTGAACAAAAAGCTGTGATAGAAAATTTACAAAATGACTTTGAATTACAGACAAGCTCGTTATTAGAACTACAAGAAAAAAATCAAGAAATCGAAGCAGAAATGGTAAGGTATCTTGATATATTTAAAAGACACAATCTTTCTAAATTAGCTATTGCTAAACCTGGATTGATTGAAACCCGTGTAAACAATGGAACAAAAGATGTATTCGATAGCATTGAAAAAGACACTATTGGTATTGACGATCTCGATAATGGTTTGCAGTTGCAGCCTACTACCGAGTAAAGAAGTAGAAATAGTAACCAAACCTATAGAACGTAAAATCGTTCAACCAATCATGCCTAGGGCTGTGGACCTAAAAGAGCCGTATTGGTATGTTGTATCTGAAAAAAATTTAGATGAATTTTTAGAGCGCGTAGAAAAAGAACATGGAAATGTTGTATTTGTAGCCATGTCAGTGCCAGATTATGAGCTTATGGCGTATAACATGCAAGAACTTAAAAGGTACATAAAAGAATTAAAAGAGGTTGTCGTTTATTATAGAAAAGTGACAACAAATGAAGGAGAAAAAAATGAGTAGTTCACCAGAGGCATTTGTATATAAGTGCAAACTTAAATCCGTAACAGACGGAGACACGATAAGATTAGAAACCATAGATTTAGGTTTTTCAGTGCAATTACACAACAAAGCTGTAAGGATCTCTGGGATCGATACTCCAGAATCACGCATTAATATAAAAAGATACCCAGAAAGAGCAAAGGAGAAAGAGTTAGGTTTACTAGCAAAAGCAAAGCTAAAAGAGTGGTTGGTTGGAGATATAACTTTAAGATCATACGGCACAGATAAATATGGTAGAGTTTTAGGCGATATTTTTTGTGAAAAAGGTAATGTAGCAGATTTATTGAAAGCAGAAAATTTAGCGGTCGACTACGACGGCGGAACTAAAACAAAAGTTTGGGGATAATAAATGAATATCGAAAAATGCAAAGCAGAAATTAAAAGACACGAAGGCGAGGTTTTAAGAATATATGAAGATAGCCTTGGTCTTAAAACATTAGGTGTTGGGCACCTTTGTCAACCGAGCGATCCAGAATATGATTGGGAAATAGGTACTCCTGTAAGTCAAAAGGTCGTAGATATGTATTACGAAGATGATTTTGCCAAACACTTAGCAGAAGCTATACATGTATTTGGCACAGAAGATGATTTTTATAATTTACCAGAAAATATACAGCATGTGCTTGTCAATATGTGTTTTAATTTAGGTGGTACTAGACTATCCAAGTTTCGTAACATGTTAGAAGCATGTAGAGCACACGACTGGAAAAAAATGGCTAATGAGATGGAAGACAGTAAATGGTTTGGACAAGTTGGTAGAAGAAGTTTAGAGTTGCAAAAATCTGTGCTAGAAACAGAGTAACCAACATGGCAGGATATTTAAGTATGTGTAATACTACTACTAGGCATCATTTGATGCTTAGAGTTGGGTGGTTTTTTACGTCACTACCTAGTCACCCAACTCGATTATGAGCGATATTTCCTACAAAGATTTCGACATACTTTCAGAGCAAGATAAAGCCGAAGCTATGGCTTTAATTAACAGATACGATCAATTAGAAAAACAAGATTCATGTCAATCTGATTTTATGTCATTTGTAAAACACATGTGGCCAGAATTTGTAGAGGGAAGACATCACAAAATTATCGCTGATAAGTTTAATCGTATAGCAGATGGAACTTTGAAAAGACTAATAGTTTGTCTACCACCTAGACACTCTAAATCAGAGTTTGCTTCTACTTTTTTTCCCGCCTGGATGATGGGCCGAAGAGGTGATCTGAAAATTATACAAACCACACACACAGCAGAACTAGCAGTGCGTTTCGGTCGAAAAGTAAGAAATATAATAGATAGTGAGGAATATCAACATGTGTTCCCAGAATTACAACTACAAGCCGATAACAAGTCAGCTGGACGTTGGACAAGTAATCAAGAGGGCGAGTTCTTTGCAGCTGGTGTCGGTGGTGCAATCACAGGTCGTGGTGCAGATCTATTGGTTATAGATGATCCACACTCAGAACAAGATGCAATGTCGCCAAAAGCTCTTGAGTCTGCATATGAATGGTACACTTCTGGACCAAGACAGCGTTTACAGCCTGGAGGCATTATTGTGATAGTAATGACAAGATGGAGCACGAAAGACTTAGTAGGGAAAGTTTTAAATAAGCAAGGTGACGATCATGCCGATCAATGGGAGGTAGTTGAGTTCCCTGCAATAATGCCAGATTCTGAGGATCCTTTGTGGCCCGAGTTTTGGAAAAAAGAGGAGCTCTTAGGTGTAAAAGCATCCCTACCAATATCGAAATGGAACAGTCAGTGGATGCAAAATCCAACAGCAGAAGAGGGGTCTATTGTAAAAAGAGAGTGGTGGAATAGATGGGAAAACCCAGATATACCAGACTACTCTTATGTGATACAAAGTTACGATACTGCTTTTTCTAAAAAAGAAACGGCTGACTATTCTGCGATTACAACTTGGGCAATATTCAACAGAGATGAAGATGCAGATGAAATAATTTTATTAGATGCTAAAAGAGTACGTTGTGATTTTCCAGAACTAAAAAGAATGGCTTTAGAAGAATATAGATATTGGGAGCCAGACTGCGTGTTAATAGAGGCAAAAGCCTCTGGGACACCATTAACCCATGAATTACGACGTATGGGAATACCTGTTACATCATATACACCAAGCAGAGGACAAGACAAAATAGCTCGAATGAACAGTGTTGCTCCTATGTTTGAATCGGGTATGGTGTGGGCACCAGAGCATGATTTTGCCGAAGAGGTAATAGAAGAAATGGCTTCATTCCCATTTGGGGATTATGATGACTATTGCGATAGTGCTACAATGGCTTTGATGCGTTTTAGACAAGGTGGCTTTGTTTCATTGCATGAAGACTACCAAGATGAAGTGCGTTTACTAAAAAAGAACAGGACAATATACTATTAAGACTTTGATACAGAATATTTGTCAAGAATGATACACTAGATATTATGGCTATAGAAAAACAACTAGGCACAGAGAACGATCCTAACATAAAGGTGCAAAGCTCTGCCGTAGAAATACCATTAGACACAACCAGAGAAGATCAAATAAAAGAAGCAGCTGAGATTCTTGTACAAAACGAAAATATTTTGATTGATGAAGAAATACAACAATCTCAAGCTCCGGTTATGGATTTCAATTCTAACTTAGTTGATTTTTTAAGTGATGACATATTACAGAACATATCTAGTGATTTATTAAGCTCAATCAAAAGCGACAAACAATCAAGATCCGAGTGGGAAAAAACATACACAGATGGTCTTAAATATTTAGGCATGAAGTTTGATGATATGAGATCACAGCCTTTTGAGGGATCATCTGGAGTTGTGCATCCAATATTAGCAGAGGCTGTTACACAGTTCCAAGCACAAGCATACAAAGAAATGCTACCAGCTAAAGGTCCAGTCAAAACAGAGATCATAGGCGCTCGCACTGTAGAAACAGAAAACCAGGCAGAAAGAGTAAAAGAATTTATGAACTATTACATTATGAATGTTATGGAAGAGTACACTCCAGAGCTAGATCAAATGTTATTTTATCTACCCTTAGCTGGGTCAACATTCAAAAAAGTTTATTTCGATTTTGTTCTCAACAGAGCTGTTTCTAAATTTGTACCACCAGAAGATCTTATAGTGCCTTATGAAGCCGCTGATATTAGCTCTGCTGAAAGAATCACACATTCAATTAGTATGTCTGCTAACGAAATTAAAAAACAACAAATATCTGGTTTTTACGCAAATGTCGACATAGGTTCTGAAAGTTATTCAGATGATCTTTCAGATGTAGAAGAAGCCATAGATGAAATACAAGGTATATCACCTTCTTATAAAGAAAACAGAAACAGAACAGTTTATGAGGTTCATACCGTTTTAGATATAGAGGGGTTTGAGGATGTAGACCAAGAGGGAAATCCTACTGGTTTGAAGTTACCTTACATAATTACTATAGAAGAAGATTCTGAAAAAGTTTTATCCATTAGAAGAAATTATCTACAGAATGATTTGTTAAAAAATAAAATTAACTATTTTGTTCAATACAAATTTATGCCGGGTTTAGGGTTTTATGGTTTAGGTTTATCACACATGATTGGAGGTTTATCAAAAGCCTCAACATCAATATTAAGACAGCTAATTGATGCAGGAACTCTGGCTAATTTACCAGCTGGTTTTAAAGCTAGAGGTATGCGAATAAGAGATGAAGATGATCCGTTACAACCAGGCGAGTTTAGAGATATAGACACTACGGGCGGCTCTTTGCGCGAAAACTTAATCCCTCTACCAATCAAAGAGCCTAGTAGTGTGCTTATGCAGCTCTTAGGTCTTTTAGTAGATTCTGGTAAAAGATTCGCAGCCATTGCGGATATGAATATAGGAGATATGAATCAAGCGATGCCTGTTGGCACAACAGTAGCACTGTTAGAACGAGGCACTAAAGTAATGAGTGCCATACATAAAAGGTTACATCACTCGCAAAAATTAGAGTTTGGTTTAATGTCAAAAGTGTTTGGTGAGTCATTACCACCTGTTTACACATATCAAATAGGCACGGGTCCTGGAGAAATTAAACAACAAGATTTCGATGACAGAGTAGATATTATACCTGTTTCAGATCCTAATATTTTTTCACAAAGTCAGAGAGTAACCTTAGCGCAAGAGTTACTCACCATGGTGCAATCTAATCCCGAGATACATGGCCCAATGGGTATATATGAGGCGTATAGAAGAATGTATGCTGCTTTAGGAGTAGATAACGTAGACGCTTTATTACAACCTCCACCGGATATGACCCCTAAACCAGTAGATGCAGGTTCAGAAAATGCTGGCTTACTTATGGGTCAACCAGCTTTAGCGTTCCCAGAACAAAATCACCAAGCGCATTTAGAGGCACATAAAAGTTTGTTTCTAACTAAAGTTGTGATAGAAAATCCACAAATACAAGGTTTGATTATTAGTCATTGTATGCAACATTTACAGTTTTTGGCAGCACAAATAGCAGAACAACAAATGCCAGAAGAAACAAAACAACAAATTGCACAAATACAAGGACAAATGCAACAAGTATCACCACAAGAGGCACAGCAAATACAAATGCAAATACAAATGATTATGGAGCAATTTAGTTCGAGCGTAATGGCACAGCTAGCAAATGATTTCTTACAATCTATTGGCATGAACAACACAGGAGATCCATTAGTAGATATTAGAAAGAAAGAATTAGATCTCAGAGATAAAGAATTAAACATCGAAAACGAACAATTTATGCAAAAACAAAATCAAAGATCGCAAGAAAAAATGATTGATGCACAATTACAACAAGACCGTATGAATGTGCAAAAACAAATAGCAGATGATAAACTCGAGGTAGCAATTGACAGACTAAAACAAAATGCTGATTTGAAATTGCTAGAATTAGAAAATAAAATAAGAGGCTTATTATGACAACATCATATAAATTAGAAGCAGTAAAATTACTCAAGGCAGAAAAAAAAGCTGAAAGAGTTAAAGAAGCTGAGGAGCTGAAAGCTGTACAAGACGAAGAAGAAAAAAAACATCAAGCTAATCTGCGAAGAATAGCTAAAAAAATGGCTAAGATTGAAAAGGGTCTTCCAGTAGAAGAAGAAGTAGTAGTAGAAGAAAAGCCAGTTGTAAAAAAAGCGCCTGCAAAGAAAAAAGCTGTAGTAAAAAAAGCAGCAAAAAAGGCACCAGTAAAAAGAGGTAGACCAAAGAAAAAATCATAAATGGATGAAATAGTCTTAATCGATAAAATTAAAAAACTTATAGAAAGCAGAGAAAACCAAATACAAGAAACTTTAATGTCCGGTGGCTTGAAAGATATTGAACATTATAAATATTTGCAAGGAGAGCTTTCTGCTTTATACTATATTGCAAACGAGATAAGTGATATAGGTAAAGATTTATGAATACAGAACCAGTAGAAAATAGCGCTGTTGCTAAAAAAATAGCAGAAGCATACGTTGATCCCTCAGACATAGTATTAGATCCAGAAAAATTAGATGCATCGATACTGGAGCGTATGCCACAACCGACAGGCTGGAGAATGTTAGTCCTACCATATGCAGGAAAAGCAAAAACGAAAGGTGGTATAGTATTAACAAAAGACACAAAAGATCGTGAGGCTTTAGCAAGTATTGTTGCTTATGTGGTTAAAAAAGGACCATTATGCTATAACGACAAAGGTAGATACGGTGATAAACACTGGTGTGAAGAAAAACAATGGGTTTTAATAGGGCGCTACTCTGGC
>CEQC01000880.1_pt1 | contig 13361 bp, 13 predicted proteins | sample 531021 | NCBI WGS metagenome assembly CEQC01 (sample SAMEA2621213, study PRJEB7988) | marine metagenome | biome: marine biome (ENVO:00000447); feature: surface water layer (ENVO:00002042); material: "saline water (ENVO:00002010), including plankton (ENVO:xxxxxxxx)" | depth 5 m
CCGCTGCTCGGCGACTACCTCCATGACGATTCCGCCCCCGAAGTCCATGGCGATCGAGTTCGCGCGACCCTCCGCGTCTCGCACTTCCACGGCCTGAAGCGCCTCGTGGCGGGACTTCCCGGCATGGTGCACGTGGTGTCACCGCCGGAGGCGCGAGAAGCCGTCCGCGCCTGGGCGGCCGAAGGAGCGGCCCGGTACCGCTGACGGGCCTAGAATGGTCGGAGAACTTCACGGACGTCGGATCCTTCGGCGGCCCTCCCAACGGAAGGACATCGTCCATGCTCGGCAATCTCTCCGGCTGGCACTTCCTCATTGTGCTCGTGGTCGTGCTGCTGCTGTTCGGCGCCACGAAGCTCCCCGCGCTGGCCCGCAGCGTCGGCCAGTCGATGAAGATCTTCCGCAACGAGATCAAGAGCGACGACACGCCCACTCCCGACGCCTCCTCGGCCGCGGACGACGGCGACCAGAAGTCGTCCGACTCGAAGTAGCCGGTGGCCGCTCGAACGCGGCGCGGTCGCACGGCCGAAGGCCGGATGTCGCTCGGCGAACATCTCATCGAGCTGCGCAAGCGGCTCATGCGCGCCGCCGGCGCGATCGTGCTGGGCGCGATCGGCGGCTGGTTTCTGTACGACCCGGTCTGGGCGGCGCTCTACGACCCGATCGTGCGCATCGCGGCGGCGCGCGGAATCGACACCGCCGAGGTCAACCTCAATTACGGCACCATCACGGGCGGCTTCGAGCAGCATCTTCAGATCTCGATCGTCGTCGGGCTGGTGATCTCGAGCCCGGTGTGGCTCTACCAGATCTTCGCGTTCCTCGTTCCGGGGCTGACGCGCAAGGAGAAGCGCTACACCTTCGGGTTCTTCTTCTCAGCCGTGCCGCTGTTCTTCGCCGGCTGCGCGACCGGCTGGTTCATCCTGCCCCACATCGTGGAGCTCATGGCGAGCTTCATTCCGGCCGAGTCGACCTCGCTCTTCGACGCCCGCACCTACCTCGACTTCGTCCTGAAGCTCGTCATCGCCTCGGGTATCGCCTTCGTGCTGCCGGTGTTCCTCGTGCTGCTGAACTTCGTCGGCGTGCTCTCCGGCCGCGCGATCCTCGCGGGCTGGCGCTGGGCGATTCTGGCCATCACGATCTTCACGGCGATCGTCACGCCCGCGGCCGACGTGATCTCGATGTTCCTGCTGGCCATCCCGATGATCGCGCTGTACTTCATCGCCGTCGGGATCGCCCTCCTCCACGATCGCCGCGTCGCGAAGCGCCAAGCGGCGTTCGTCGGCGAGAGCTAGCGTGAACACGTGAGCCTGACACCCGCCGAGCGCTACGCCCGGGCGAAGGCCCGCCAGGGCAGCCCTGAGGTCGAGCGCTTCCGCGCGCTCCAGGAGTTCGATCTGGACCCGTTCCAGCGCGACGCCTGCGCCTCCCTCGAGGCAGGAAACAGCGTGCTGGTCGCCGCGCCCACCGGTGCGGGCAAGACGATCGTGGCCGAGTTCGCCGTGCACCTCGCGCTGCGCGACCCGCGCGCCAAGGTGTTCTACACCACACCGATGAAGGCGCTCAGCAACCAGAAGTACAGCGAGCTGGCTGCCGAGCACGGCGCCGCGCAGGTCGGGCTGCTCACCGGCGACAGCAACATCAACTCCGGCGCCCGCGTGGTCGTGATGACGACCGAGGTGCTGCGCAACATGCTCTACGCCGACTCGGCGCTGCTCACCGATCTCGCCTTCGTCATCATGGACGAAGTGCACTACCTCGCCGACCGGTTCCGCGGGGCGGTCTGGGAGGAGGTCATCATCCACCTGCCGCCGGCCGTGCGGCTCGTCTCGCTCAGCGCGACCGTCTCGAACGCCGAGGAGTTCGGCGACTGGCTTCAGGCGGTGCGCGGCCACACCGAGGTGATCGTCTCGGAGGAGCGCCCCGTGCCGCTCGAGCAGCACGTGCTCGTGCGCGGCAAGCTGCACGACCTCTTCGACGGCACGACCGACTCGACGGCGCTGCGGGTGAACCCGGAGCTCGTGCGGCTCGCCGCGAGCGGCGGACGCGCACCGTATCCGCGCCAGCACCCGGGACGCGACCGGTACCGACGCAGCTCCGGCGGCGGCTTCCGCGATCGCGGGGGAGACCGGGTAGGGCGCCCGGAGCTCATCAGCCTTCTCGAGTCCCGCGAGCTGCTGCCCGCGATCTTCTTCGTTTTCAGCCGCGTCGGCTGCGATGCGGCGGTCAAGCAGGTGGTCGGATCCGGCATCCGGCTCACCGAGCGGTGGGAGCGCGACGAGATCCGCGCCATCGTCGAGGAGCGCACGCGTCCGATCCCGGATCCAGATCTCGGCGTGCTCGGCTACTGGGAGTGGCTCGACGGGCTGCAGCGCGGCGTCGCCGCCCACCACGCCGGCATGCTCCCCGCCTTCAAGGAGATCGTCGAGGAGCTCTTTCAGCGCAAGCTCCTGAAGGCCGTGTTCGCCACGGAGACGCTCGCACTCGGGGTCAACATGCCCGCCCGCACCGTGGTGCTCGAGAAGCTCGAGAAGTTCAACGGCGAGGCGCGCGTGCCGATCACGCCGGGGGAGTACACCCAGCTGACCGGCCGCGCCGGGCGCCGAGGGATCGACACCCAGGGTCACGCGGTCATCCAGTGGACGGCGGGGCTCGATCCGCAGGCGGTCGCCTCGCTCGCCTCCCGGCGGACCTATCCGCTGAACTCCAGCTTCCGCCCGACGTACAACATGGCCGTCAACCTGATCGAGCAGTTCGGGCGCGAGCGCACTCGCGAGATCCTCGAGAGCTCCTTCGCCCAGTTCCAGGCCGACCGGGCGGTCGTGGATCTCGCCCGCCGGGTGCGCAAGCAGGAGGAGTCGCTGCGCGGCTATGCCGAGGCGATGACCTGCCACCTCGGCGACTTCCCGGAGTACTCGAAGCTGCGCCGCGAGCTGAGCGACCTCGAGCGCAAGAACGCGCGGAGCGAGGGGCGGGGCGGACACCGCGGCGCCGAGGTGGGAGGCGAGAGCCGCAGCGTGCGCGATCGCCGACAGCGGCAGATCGCCGACCTGCGGCGGCGCATGAAGCAGCACGCCTGCCACAGCTGCAACGATCGCGAGGCGCACGCGCGCTGGGCCGAGCGCTGGTGGCGTCTGAAGCGCGAGAACGACCAGCTGAGCGCGCAGATCCGCGGGCGCACCGGTGCCGTCTCGGTCGTGTTCGACCGCATCAGCGATCTGCTGCTCGACCTCGGCTATCTGGAGCACCGCGACGGCGTCTGGGGCGCCACGGCGCCCGGGCGCGCGCTGCGCCGCATCTACGGGGAGCGCGACCTGCTCGTCGCCGAGTGCCTCCGCCGAGGCGCCTGGGCCGGACTCGACGCACCGTCCCTCGCCGCGCTCGCGAGCTCGCTCGTCTTCGAGCCGCGGCGCGAGGAGCGCGACATCCAGGACCGCGACCTGCCCCGCGGACCGTTCCGCGCCGCGAAGGATGCGACCGAGACGATCTGGGCCGAGCTCTCGATCATGGAGGAGGATCGACGGCTGCCGAGCACGGGCCTACTGTCGCACGGCCTATCCCTGGCGACCTACCGCTGGGCTCAGGGTGCCTCGCTCGACGCGGTGCTGCGTGACGCCGATCTCGCGGCCGGCGACTTCATCCGTTGGATGAAGCAGGCCGTTGACCTGCTCGACCAGCTTTCGCTCGTGGCCGACGGGGAGCTCGGCCGCACTGCGCGCCAGTCAATCGATGGAATCCGACGTGGCATCGTCGCGTACTCCGGAGTCGCCTGAATGAAACCCGACGCAGCACGCGCGCCGCTTCCCCTGGGAGTCGCGCTGGTGGTCGCCGCGGCCGCCGGGCCGATCCTGGACGCCGCGTTCCCCGACCGGGACTGGTGGCCGCTCGCGATCCCCGCCGTCGCTCTGGTGCTGCTGGCAGCCCAGGGTCGACGCCCCGGCCCCGCGCTGCTGGTCGGGCTCGTATTCGGCGCCTGCTTCTACTTCCCGCACATCGAGTGGGCGACGCTGTTCCTCGGCCCGATCCCGTGGTCGGCGCTGTCCACGCTGATGGCGCTCTGGGTCATGCTCGGCACCGCGGCCATCAGCCTGGTCTACCGCTGGGCGCCGCGGGTCTGGTCTGGGCTGGCGGGACGGCTGCTGCTGGTTCCGGCGATCGTGGCAGGGCTCTGGACCGCGCGCGAGGCGATCGCCAGCGTCTGGCCGTACGGCGGGTTCTCGTGGGGGAGGGTCTCGTTCTCGCAGTCGGAGAGCCCGTTCGCGGCCCTGTTCGGCTGGCTCGGCGTGTCCGGCGTGAGCTTCCTCCTCGTCTTCCTCGCCGCGGCCGGGCTCGCCTTTGCGCAGGAGGCATGGCGTGTGCGCAGCGCCGCCGGAGCACAGGTGGCCGGCGGCGCGCCCGCGCGGCTCTCGGCGCTGCGCCTGGGAACCGCCTACCTCGCCCTGCTGCTTCTGGCGATGGTGTTCCCCGCCTTCCCCTCGGCGACCGACGGCAGCACCCGTGTCGCCGCGGTGCAGGGCAACGGCAAGACCAGCTACTTCGATCCTCCGGAGCGCACCGGCGACAATCTGCTGGCGCAGGTCGCCGCGACGGAGCCGATCTACGGCGAGGACGTTGACGTGGTGGTGTGGCCGGAGGGCGGCAGCGATCTCGACCCGCTGCGCAGCGCCTCGGCGGCGCGGATCTTCGATGAGGTGTCGCAGCGCGCCGGGGCTCCGCTCGTCTCCGGCATCATCACGGCACGACTGCCCGAAGGGGGAGACCCCGAGACCGACACGGAGTACTTCAACACCGCGGTCGTCTGGCGCGACGGGCAGGGCGCCGGCGACTACTACGACAAGAAGCACCCGGTGCCCTTCGGCGAGTACGTTCCGGATCGTGACTTCTGGCGCCAGTTCGCCCCCGACCTGATCGATCTGATCGGGCGCGAGTACACCCCGGGAACCACCGACACGGTGCTCGAACTCGATGACGGCCTGCTGGCGGGTGTCGCGATCTGCTTCGACATCGTCGACGACCAGGTCATGACCGACACCGTGCGCGAGGGTGCGGATCTGGTCTTCGCGCCCACCAACAACGCCGATTTCGGGCGCACCGACGAGAGCCTCCAGCAGCTCGCGATCGCGCACATCCGCGCGATCGAGTTGGGCCGTTCCGTCGTCAGCATCTCGACGGTCGGCACGAGCGCGATCATCGCCCCCGACGGGACGATCCTGGACGAGCTGACCTGGTACACCGCCGACGCGATGGTGGTCGATGTTCCGCTCGGGACCTCGACCACTCCGGCCGTGCTTCTGGGACGTCAGATCGAGTGGGGTGTCTCCGCGCTCGGACTCATCGGGCTTCTGCTCGCCGCATTCGCCGGTCGGCGCGTCACGCGCCGCTGAGCGCACGAAAGGGCCGCTGCCCGAAAGGACAGCGGCCCTGCGAAGACCCGTCGTTCGGCGGGAGACCTATGCCGTCTTGCGACCGGTCTTCGAAGCTCCGCGGCGCGCGCGGAGGTATTCGAGGCGCTCCTGCAGGAGCTCCTCCAGCTCGGGGCGCGTGCGGCGCTCGAGCAGCATGTCCCAGTGAGTGCGCGGAGCCTTGGTCTCGGCTTCGTCGGACTGCACGAGTGTGCCGTCCTCCGCGACGAGCCGTCCCTCGAGACCGGTGCGCGGCGACTCCCACGTCTCCGGCACCTCGGCGTCGGACGAGAAGGTGACCTCGAAGGTCTTGCCGTCGTCGGTTCGGTAAATGCTCTTCTTTCGCGGCGAGAACTCGACACCGTCCTCCGTCTGGAGACTCTGTGAACCAAGTCGCATGCCGCGCAAACTACGATCTGCCATCGTGTGGCCTCCTCTGCGCTCTCCCGATCGAAGCGAGCGCTGGCGGATTGCCGCACGCTCGCCGATCCGGCACTCATGTATAACGTCAGCGTGGCGAGGAACATGCCTCGACGGGTCTGTTTACAGTCCTTTCACAGCCGCCTCGTGACGGATTGCGAGATTCCCCCGAGCGTCGCTCAGGATGCACGCTCGCGCACCACGGCGAGAGCCGTGTCGGAGCGGTCCGAGACGAGACCATCGACGCCGATCTCGAGCAGCCGCACCATCGTCGGGGCGTCGTTGATCGTCCACACGTGCACCTCGATGCCCGCGGAGTGGAAGCTCTCGACCGAGCGTGACGTGATCGCCGGGATCCCCGCCATCCGCAACGGGAACTGCACGGCATCGACGCCGCCCAGGATGCCTCGCAGCGGTGCGATGGCGCCTGCTCGGGCCGCGAGCACGGCGGGAATCGCGCGGCTTGCCGAGAGCGAGGTCGCCACCCCCGGGAGTGCGTCCACGGCCGCACGGCGACGGGACTCGCTGAAGGAGGACACCAGCACCCGGCGCGTCGCGCGGAGGTCTCGGATCGCGGCCGCGGCAGGAAGAGCGGCGCCCGCCGTCTTGATGTCGATGTTGAAGCAGGTGTCGGGGAAGGCATCCAGAGCCTCGGCGAGGGTCACGAACCCCTGCCCCTCGCCGAGCGGCACCTCCGCGAGCTCCGCTGCCGTCAGCTGCGCGACGGTGGCATCACGACCGGCGACCCGCGTCAGGTCGGCGTCGTGGCTGACGATCGCGACGCCGTCCGCCGAGACATGCACATCGGTTTCGATGTGGGTGACGCCGAGCGCCACCGCACGCGCGAAGGCGAGCAGGGTGTTCTCCGGCGCGTCGACGGCCAGACCGCGATGGGCGAGGACGCGCGGCGTTGGGGCGTCGAAGAAGACCGACGGCCCCGATTCGGCGACCACCTACTTCGACGGCGGGGTCGCCCCGCCGAGGAAACCGTTGCCGATGCCCTTGATCGCCTCGGTGAGCTCGCTCGGAATGATCCAGAGCTTGTTCGAGTCGCCGTTGGCGAGCTTGGGGAGGATCTGCAGGTACTCGTAGGCGAGGAGCTTCTCGTCGGGGTTGCCCTTGTGGATCGCCTCGAACACGGTGCGAATCGCCTCCGCTTCACCCTCGGCACGCAGCACCGCGGCCTTGGCGTCACCCTCGGCCTGCAGGATCGCCGCCTGACGCGCACCCTCCGCCTCGAGAATGGCCGACTGCTTCGTGCCCTCGGCCGTCAGGATCGCGGCGCGACGGTCGCGCTCGGCGCGCATCTGCTTCTCCATCGAGTCCTGGATCGAGTGCGGCGGGTCGATCGCCTTCAGTTCGACGCGGCCGACGCGGATGCCCCACTTGCCGGTCGCCTCATCCAGCACGATGCGCAGCTGCCCGTTGATGTTGTCGCGGCTCGTGAGCGCCTCTTCGAGGTTGAGGCCGCCGACGACGTTGCGGAGCGTCGTGGTCGTGAGCTGCTCGACAGCGCCGAGGTAGTTGGCGATCTCGTAGGTGGCCGCGCGCGCGTCGATCACCTGGAAGTACACGACCGTGTCGATCGAGACCACGAGGTTGTCCTCGGTGATCACCGGCTGCGGCGGGAATGAGACGACCTGCTCGCGCATGTCGACGAGCGGACGGACCCGGTCGATGAACGGCACCAGGATGTTGAGGCCGGGGGAGAGGGTCTTGTGGTACTTCCCGAGCCGTTCCACGACACCGGCGTAGGCCTGCGGGATGATCCGGATCGCGCGGAACAGCGTGGTGAGCACGAAGACGCCGAGCACCACCAGCAGGGCGATGATGAACAGCTGCCCGATGATGTCACCGAATTCCATGAGAGATCCTTTCGCGGGTGAACTCAGACGCCGGGGGAGCCGGGCGCTTCGGCAGAGCCTTCGGGGGCGACCTCGACGCTGGCGCCGTCGACGCGCGTGACGACGACGCGGTCGCCCTCGTCCAGCGCGGCATCGGGAGCCTGACGAGCGAGCCGGGCCGTCCAGGTCTCGCCGTTGTCGAGTTTGACGATTCCCGCGCCCTCGACGAAGCGCGTCGTGACGCGGCCTCCCAGGTCGAAAAGCGCATCCACGTTGCTCTTCGCCGGGTCGGCGCTCTTCTTGAGCGCCTTCAGCAGCAGCGGACGGATCGTGAAGATCAGCAGCCCGGAGATGACCGCGGCGAGGCCGATCTGCAGCCACCACGGGCCGCCCAGAAGGTTCGTGCCGAGCCCGCCGAGCAGACTGCCTGCGGCGATCATGAGGAACGTGAACTCGAGGGTGAGCAGTTCGACGACGATGAACAGGAAGACGAACACCAGCCAGATGATCCACAGATACTGCGTCAGATCGAGCCACATCGGCGCGTTCACCCTTCGTGCTCCGTCGGCGCTTTCCGACGTTGGCTCGACGCTATCACCCCCGGGCACAGCGGGCGGGGACGAGTTGCGGCCTCGGGATTGCTACAGTCGAGACTCGTGAACAGCGCCGCAGACTCGACCGTCCTCCCTCCCGCCTCTCTCGACGGCGTTCGCGCCCTCGTCACCGGATCCTCTCGTGGGATCGGCGCCGACACGGCGGGCTATCTCGCCGCCGCCGGCGCCAAGGTCGTCATCAACTTCCGAGCCAAGGCGCCGCGCGCCGACAAGGTCGTCGCGAGCATCGTCAACGCCGGGGGAGAGGCGCTCGCCATCGGCGCCGATCTCACCTCGCCGGAGTCGGTCGCGACCATGATGGGAACCATCGAGGAGGCCTGGGGCGGACTGGACCTGCTCGTGCTGAATGCCTCCGGCGGCATGGAGAGCGGCATGGGCGAGGACTACGCGCTGCGCCTGAACCGCGACGCCCAGGTCAACGTGCTCGAGTCGGCGCTGCCGCTCATGAAGGCCGGCGGTCGCGTCGTGTTCGTCACGAGCCACCAGGCGCACTTCATCAACACGGTTTCGACGATGCCCGAGTACGAGCCGGTCGCCCGCAGCAAGCGCGCGGGCGAGGATGCACTGCGCGAGCGACTGCCGATGCTTGCCGAGAAGGGCATCGAGTTCGTCGTCGTGTCGGGCGACATGATCGAAGGCACCATCACCGCGACGCTGCTCGACCGGGCGCGCCCCGGCGCCATCGAAGCGCGTCGCGAGGAGGCGGGCAAGCTGTTCACCGTCTCCGAGTTCGCGGCCGAGGTCGCCCACGCGGCGATCGACCCGATTCCCGCCGACAACACGCGCTACGTCGGCGACGTGAGCGGCTTCCAGCAGGCCTGAGATGGCGCACCGGGCGCTCTCGCGCGTCCTGCTCGTTGACGAGCACGATCGCGTGCTCATGTTCCTGCAGTACGGCAAGACGCGGGACGTCCCGCCGCGCTGGATCACCCCCGGCGGGGGAGTGGACCCGGGGGAGACGCACGACGACGCCGCGAAGCGCGAGGTCTACGAAGAGACCGGGCTGCGCCTGAAGACGGTCGGGGCCCCGTTCCTCGACGAGGATTTCGACCCCGATCAGCGCTGGCATCCGTACCAGACCGGTCATTGGGCCTGGTATCTGGAGCGGGTCACCGAGTTCGAGCCGTCCCGCGAGGAGTGGACCGACGAGGAGCGCGTCGACATCGTCGAGTGGCGCTGGATCCCGCTGGCGGAACTCGACGGCGGCGAAGTCGACGGGTTCGAGCTGGAGCCCGCCCGTCTGGCGGATCTCGTGCGCACGGGGCTCGCGCGACTCGCTGGCTGACGGGGGCGCCTTCGTTATGTCAGCTACGACGGTGGAATCTCGGAGCACCGTGACACCGGGATTGCTCACACCGTCCGCCTGACGCGGCACCGGGGCGCTCCGAGCGCCCTCGTGTGCGCCGACAGCGGCATCGACGGGTCCCGCTCGTCATTGTTGGCGCCCGAATCGCCGTCGCTGCGCTGCGCAACCCGGACACCACCAGGCGACAAGCCGCGCCTGACCCGTGCAGATGGGCCCCGTTCGGCCCCTGTGGCTCGCATCCGATAATGTTCATTATGTCAGTTCGAGCCAGCCCCGCGATACCCCCTGAGTCTCGGGACGCGCCGCGCACGGCTGCGACTCGTGTGCGTGTGCCAGTTACCGTGGAGTCGATGACGCACGGCGGATCGGGACAGGGCTCGTCGCCACTGATGCGAGTGGCGCGGGCCTTCGTGCTGGCAACGTTCGTTTCGCTGGCGCTCGCCTTCGTGGTCGGGGGCGCCGTACACCATGCGAGTTCGCCGTCGGCACCGTCGACCACGATCCTTGAGGTCGGGGCACCAGGCCCTATTGCCGCATCCCCCGATCCGGCCACGGCCGTTTGGGAGAGCCCGATCGCATCAGGAGGGCTCGAGTCCCTCCTGATCGCCGGCTGTGTGTTCATCATCATCTGCTGCGCCATGCTCGTGGCCAGACGATCGTTCTCGCAGATCGTGTCAGCGCGTCTCGCGCGGCCCCGCACGACGTCGGTTCCCCGATCGCCGAGGATCTCGCAATCGAGGCCGGCCATCTCGCTCCTCGCCCTCTCCATCAGCCGGACGTGACGCTCCGGCGCCTTTCGCTACCGATTCGGGAATAGCGAAGCGCCGAGCCTCCTACCAACGTTCGAGCCCGCCCATCCAACGTGGGCGCTGAAGCCGTGGAGACGCATCCTTGAGTAACAGCAGGGTCAGGCACAATGACGCCCGCGCCGGAACGCACGCGAAGGGGTCAAGCAGCATTCGGGCCCGGAGATCGTGGAGCCGAGCCCTCCAGATCGCGCTACGCGCGACCTGCGTGGCCTCCTTCCTTCTGGCTGCCGTCCTCGGGCCAGGTACAGCGTCCGCTCGCGCGGACAACCACTATCCCTCCTGGGACGACGTGCGGGCAGCGCAGTCGGCCGAGGCGTCGACGAAGACCCTGATCACAAGCATCCAGGCACAGCTCGCCGGGCTGCGAGAGGAAGCGACGCGCACACAGCAGATCGCGGCCGAGCAGGGCGCCCGCTGGTCGAGTGCGCAAGAGGCCGCAGATGAGCAGGCTTTTGTCGCGGAGGGGCTGCGGGCCCAGGCCGACGCCGCGGCCGCGGAGATGTCTACCGCGCGAACTCAGATCGCCGCTCTCATCAGGACCACACAGCGATCCGGCGGCCTTGATCTGACCGCCACGTTGCTGTTCTCTTCCCCGGACCCCGAATCGCTGCTCTACGGGCTCGGTCTCGTCGCGAAACTGGTGGAGGCCAACTCCCAGCTCTACGATCGCGCTGCCCAGCTGATGAACACGGCCAGGGCACTCGAGGATCAGGCCGTCGTCGCGCAAACCGAGCTCGAGAAGCTTCAGGATGAGGCGCTCGCTGCGTTCGAGGCCGCTCAAGCGGCGGCCCTGGAGGCGGAAGCCATCCTCATCGAGCAGGAGGAGAACGAAGCCAGGCTGACCGCGCAGCTCGCGGTGTTGAGCGAGAACCGCCGGGCTACCGAGGCCGACTACAACAAGGGCATACAGGAGCGATGGGGTGCCGGCGCTGCGGGGATCGTAACCGCAAGCGGATGGGCTCTACCGGCGCGCGGGTACATCACGTCAGGTTTCGGCTGGCGACCGCCTCCGATCGCGGGGGCAAGCAGCTTCCACGGCGCCCTGGACATCTCCGGCGGCAACTACTGCGGAACCCCGATCTACGCGGCCGCCGGGGGCCGCGTGACCTATGCAGGCCCGAACGGCGGCCTGGGCAACTACATCCAGATCGACCACGGCAACGGGTATGTCACCGGCTACGCCCACCTACAGAACGGCGGAATCGGGGTGCGGATGGGCGAATCGGTAGGTCCGGGACAGAACATCGGAAATGCTGGTACGACGGGATTATCCACCGGCTGTCACCTTCATCTGATCCTCCGTCAGAACGGCACGCCGATCGACCCACTCTCCTTCCTGCGGAATCAAGGAGTGGTGTTCGGTTGATGCTTTCCGCGCTAGGGGTGACGAGTGTGGCTAAGCATCTGCTGGATCATCGCCCGCACGTGGTCATCCTGGAGTCGGTAGATCACATGCCGCCCATCGCGATCTCCGACCACGAGATTCAGGTGGCGGAGAATGCGCAAGTGATTGGATACCGACGCCTGTCCGAGCCCGAGTTCCTCGACGAGTTCACCGACAGTTGCCGGCTCGTCGAGCAGCCGGGCGAGGATACGCACCCGTGCCGGGGTGGCCAGCGCGCTCATAACCTCGGCGATGTGCTCGGCCTCGTCAGCGTCGAGTTGCATCACGCTCCTTCCCTCCCTCACGATAACGATTCCTAAGATCATATCATGCTGATATTTATCAGTAGTGATATGTTATGGGGATGACTAAGGCAGAACCCGTGGATGCAAGTACCAGCTCGCAGGACAGCGCCCGCACCGGCCGCCCCTGGGAGCTCTATTTCGCCATCGCGGCAGGCGTCACCTACGCCTCTGGCCTCATCGCCGAATATGCCGTGGGGGCGCCGGGGGCGGTGTACATCCCGCTGTTCCTCGCGACGTACTTCTTCGGCGGCTACTTCACAGTGATCGAAGCGTTCAGTGCCGTGCGACGCGGGCGCTTCGAGGTCGACTTCCTGATGATCGTCGCCGCAGTCGGTGCGGCGGCCGTCGGGCAGTTCGGCGAAGGTGCGGTGCTGCTGTTCCTGTTCAGCCTCGGCCACGCGCTCGAGGAGTACGCCATGTCTCGGGCAACGAAGTCGATCGAGGCGCTTGCGGCGCTCGCCCCTCGCACCGCGGCCGTGCGCGTCGGAGGAGTCGTCGAAGAACGCCCGGTGGAAGCCCTCGTGCTCGGTGACGTCGTGGTGGTACGACCGAACTCTCGAGTTCCCGCAGACGGATTCGTCAGCGTCGGTGACACCGCAATCGACCAGTCTGCGGTCACTGGCGAGTCCATCCCGGTGGAGAAGGCGGCGGTGCCGGATTCCACCGCCGCGCTCGCGCGCCCGGAAGGCGTCGCCCTCGAGTCGCGGGTGTTCGCCGGCACGGTGAACGGACCTGGCGCCTTCGACATGGTGGTCACCGCCGCAGCCAGCGACAGCACACTCGCACGGGTGGTCGCCCTGGTCCGGGAGGCCGACACTACCCAGTCCCCCACACAGCGGTTCATCGACAGGTTCCAGCGAATCTATGTCCCTGCGGTCATACTTGGCGTCCTCGCGGTTCTGGCGTTCGGTCTTGTCGTCCTCAGCGAACCTTTCGCCGACGCGTTCTATCGCGCGATGGTCGTGCTCGTCGCGGCGAGCCCGTGCGCCTTGGCGATCGCTACCCCTGCAGCAGTTCTGGCGGGGCTTGCCCGCTCGGCGCGGGCGGGGGTGCTCACCAAGGGCGGAGGCCCATTGGAGAATCTCGCGAAGGTGCGGGCGATCGCCTTCGACAAGACCGGGACGCTCACCTGGGGCCACCCGTCCGTCACGGACCTCGCTCCCGCTCCTGGGACGCGCGTCGACGAGCTGCGGGCGGTGGCAGTCGCGGTTGAGTCGCTCAGCGATCACCCGCTGGCGGGAGCGATCGTCCGCGACCTCTCGGCGCGCGTCGCCGCCGGCGAC
>CEQC01004941.1_pt1 | contig 13260 bp, 11 predicted proteins | sample 531021 | NCBI WGS metagenome assembly CEQC01 (sample SAMEA2621213, study PRJEB7988) | marine metagenome | biome: marine biome (ENVO:00000447); feature: surface water layer (ENVO:00002042); material: "saline water (ENVO:00002010), including plankton (ENVO:xxxxxxxx)" | depth 5 m
CTTCAACAGTTCCGGAATCTGCGACAGGCTGATGGAGGGGAGCGAGGCGGGGAGGCCGGGGCCGATGGTGGCGACCCTGGTTCCCGCCGCGCGCTGCTCGGGAATGATCTGGATGATGGTCGATGTCACCCCCGAGAGCCGTCTCTTGAAGTTCGGCGCCACCACTTCGACGTCTCGAATGTCCATGGAGTCGGTCATGGCTCTCTCATTCAGCGTCTGTCGTGCGGAGATTGCCGTTTCCCCGGTCTTCAAATGTCCCGAGCGTTCGCTCAGGACCACTTCACTTCGAGAATTTCGTAAGCCTTGGAGCCGCCGGGGGCAACCACTTCAACCGAATCGCCCACTTCCTTGCCGATGAGGGCGCGCGAGATGGGCGAGGAGATCGATATCTTGCCCTGCTTAACGTCGGCTTCCTGGTCGCCGACGATCTGGTAGGTCTTTTCTTCCTCGGTGTCCTCGTCGACGAGGCGGACGCGCGCCCCGAACTTCACGGTGTTGCCGGACATTTTCGACGGGTCGATGACCTCGGCGCGGGAGACGTAGTCTTCCAGCTCGCCAATGCGGCCTTCGTTAAGGCTCTGGGCTTCCTTGGCGGCATGATACTCGGCGTTTTCCGACAGGTCGCCATGGGCGCGCGCTTCAGAGATCGCCTCGATGATCCGCGGACGTTCTTCCTGCTGACGCCAGCGCAGTTCCTCCTGCAGCTTCGTATAGCCACCCTGCGTCATGGGTACCTTTTCAACCATTTAGTCTTTCCTCTTTCCCACAGGTCCTGCTGCGCAATCTCTCCGGCGCGCGGACGCAAAAATGAACGGCCCTCGAAGCGGTCACTTCGGAGCCGTTCCATGTTTCCTGAACTCAGTCTAGCAAGTTCGCCAACAGAATTCACTTAAAAAGTCAGCAGGCCGTCCGAACCGCACGATTTTCGTCGTCCGACCGGACTTGGGCGCTAACGGCCCGCGAGCGGCAGATAGGATCGCAATTGGCCGGTTTCAAGGCAGCGGCTTGCGGTGACGGTGTGTCTCCTTGCAGTGCAGCATCAAGCCACTATTTTAGCGGATATCGAAGTTTCAATGAAGGAAATGCAATGCACAAGGTTCTCGTTCTCGTCGGGTCGCTGCGAAGCGGCTCGATCAATCGCAAGCTTGCCGGAGCACTGGAAAAGCTCTCCGCCGACCGGCTTGAATTCACCTATGCGAATCTCGGGGAACTGCCGCTTTACAATGACGAATTGTGGAATGATCCGCCGGCTGCGGTCACGAAGCTGAAGGCCGACATCGAAGCGGCGGACGGGGTGCTGTTCGTAACACCGGAATATAACCGCACCTACAGCTCGATCATTGCCAATGCGCTGCACTGGGGCTCGCGGCCCTACGGCAAGAATTCCTGGTCCAACAAGCCGGCCGCGATCACCGGCGCCTCGCCCGGCGCTATCGGCACGGCCGCAGCGCAGGCGCTTCTGCGTTCCGTGGTCCTCCACCTCGATCCCGTGGTGATGGGGCAGCCGGAACTCTACCTTCAGATGAAGGAAGGTCTGATTGCTGACGATCACACGATCACCAACGAAGATACCCGGAAATTTGTCGGCGACTGGATCAACAAGTTCGCCGACTGGATCGACCGACACTCATAAGCGGTTCACGTCTGCAACTTGAGCCGGAGTCGAAAATTCTGCGCTCCGGCCAAGTTGGCTATTGATCTCAAGTTTGCTTGAGATTCTAGGTTGCCTCCACACATGCAGGAGGCCGCCATATGGGCAACATTGTTCACCAGGATGAGATCGTTCAAACGCAAACTTCGCCCGGCTCAGGCTGGAAGCGTCTGCTGGAGCCGGCGCACGCGAGCGTGACGATTGCGATCAGCCTTGGTATCGCGCTTTATTCCTTCAACGAGTTCTTTCTCTCAACTGCCCTTCCCACGACCGTCGCCGATATCGGCGGCGCCAAATTCATGTCCTGGGCCTATTCCGTCTTTCTGGTCCTCTCGATCATCGGCGGCATGGTCGCGGCGCGCATCTACCGCAGTTGGGACGCTCGAACCGTGCTCCTGGCATCGGCTGGCCTTTTCGTCCTCGGGACCACCGTCACCGTGCTCGCCCCGGATATGGCCTGGATCATCGCAGGGCGCGCAGTGCAGGGAATCGGCCTCGGTGTCGTCGTTGCCGTTTGCTATATCCTCATCCCCGAACTCATCCCGAGGGAGTTGCTGCCGAAAATTTTCGGCGTCGAGGCCGCCGTCTGGGCATTTGCCGCGTTTGCCGGGCCGCTGATCGCAGGCCTTGTGACCGAGCATGTCTCATGGCGCGCGGCCTTTGCAATCAATGTGCCGATGGCGGCGGTGTTTATCGTCCTGGTAATGCGGGCCATGCCGAAGCGTAGTGTCGGACAGGCGACGACCGCAGACCCCGTTCCGCTTCTGCGTCTTGGGCTCACCGCAACCGGTATCGTTCTAGTCCTGCTCGCGGGGACCATCGGCACTGAATGGGGCTTGCCGGTCGTGTTGGTCGCCGGCTTGTGCCTGCTGGCTGCCGTCCGTATCGATCGCCGGGCGCAACTGCCGATACTGCCCGTCGGGGCGTTCGGGATCCGTTCGGCGCTGGGAGCGGGACTGTGGGTCGTTCTCCTGATGCCGTTCACCGAAGCTGCCGCCGCCGTTTATCTGGTATTCGGGTTGCAGGAACTCTGGGGCTTCGGTGCGACCTTTGCCGGCGCGGTCGGCGCACTGCTGGCGGTGGGCTGGAGCCTGACGGCTGTCCTTGTTGCAATGGTCGACAGCAGAACCATGCGCATCAGGCTTGCTGTCGGCGGGCCTGTGCTCCTCGCAGCGGGAATGGTGGTGACGACGTTTGGAATTGCTGACCACAGGCTCGAAGCCGTGATGGCAGGACATCTTCTCATGGGCGTCGGATTTGGCATCAATTGGGGACCCATTTGCCAATTGCTGATGGAATTCGGCTCTCCGGAAGACCGTGCGCGCACATCCGCAATGCTGCCGACGCTGCAGGCGGCGGGTTTTGCGCTCGGTGCGGCGATATTCGGATTGGTGGCCAATGCGGCCGGGCTGAGTGCGGAGATTGATACGCAACTGCTTCGAGGCGCGTTGGTGATGACGTTCGTTGCGGCCTGCGCAGCCGGTTTCCTTGCGCTATTGGCCGGCTTCATGATGTGGCGATATCTCACACTGACTGCCTGACGAAAAAGCCTCGCGCTGAATGCGCGAGGCTTTCGTCTCGGACTGGCCATCAGTGAAAGGGCAGCCTTATCAGCGATAGACGTAGACGATCTGGCGGGTGTCCGGAGCAACCAGGACTTCCTGACCGTTGACGTAGACGTAGCGGTACTTGGCATCCGGCACGTCATACAGGCGCACATCCTGCGGAACGGTGCTGCCGACCACGACCTCACCGTCGAGATAGACCGGATCGACGGGATTGGCCTGAATGTAGGTGCGGGTTTCCGGGGTCGGATCAACCGCGCCGCCGATTGCCGCACCGGCGACGCCGCCGACAGCCGCACCCACGGGGCCGGCAACAAGAGCGCCTGCAACTGCGCCGGTTGCGCCACCGGCCAGAGCGCCGTCGGGACCATCATAGGTAACGGCCGGAACGCCGATCGTCTGATAGTTCTGGTAGACCACGGTTGCCTGACCGGAGTGGTCGGCGACCAGATATTCCGAATAGGCCCAGCCGGTTGTTCCGTTGACGGTCACCTGGCACCATTTCGAGTTTTCGATGCAACCGTCGAGCGTGGCAGACTGGTTGTTACCGATGACCGAGGCGACGGGATAGTCGGGGCCGGGGCCGGTGCGGACGTTGAGGTCGGTGGTCGCTGTCACCGACATGGCTGCGAATGCTGGGACTGCAAAAAGCGTGAGAGCCGAGGCACCCAGAAGCGTTTTGGCGAAGGACATGAGCGTTTCTCCGTTATCGTTATTGGTTGACGACACCCACAACAATCACGGGGGTTATTTCGTTCCCCATTAGATCGAAATATCACGATATGAACACATTTGAGGTGGTCTCGCGAACGCGACTTTCAACTTGCATCACCGCGTGTTGACGGACGCGTACGCTGCATTTTCAGCTACCTCGCCTTAGAGCGAGGGCGCTATCCGTTGTCTATTGCGCTGACATGGAGATCGAGCTTTGCGAGCGTCTGCTTGCCACCCTCCACTGCGCCGAATTCGATGGTCGCATCACGGGCTTCCTTGGTCGGGAAGATCAGGGTGATCGAGACGGTGGTCTTGCCGTCCGCTTCCTCCAGCAGGATGATCCCGTCGAAATGGGCCGGTTCGTCCATCTCGCCACCGTGATGGTACGCGATGCGCGAGGGCCGTTCGATCTCCGTATAGCGGATCCAGTTCGGCCAGTCCTTTCCGTCCGGGCCGTGCATGGTGTAGCGCCAGAGCCCGCCCACTGCGAAATCCATTTCGTGGGTCTCGTTGACGAAACCGTCAGGTCCCCACCATTGGTCGAGATGGCCCGCATCAGAGAGGGACTCGAACACCAACTCACGGGGGGCGGATATTGTCCGCTCGACGCGGATGATTTTTGCCGGGTCGTAGACGGCGCTCATATCGATTTTCCTTCGGTCAGGACCATCGCCAACCGGTCCAGATTCTGTTCATTGGCGGCGTGCAGAAATTTCTCGATTTCCTCGTTCTCCTCGGTCCTGTCGAAGACCATCATCCATTCGAGCCTGGACCCGTCAGGATGATCAGAGAATGTCATGTCGAGGGTGAAGACATGGACCGGTTCGTGATGCCTGGCACGGATGCGCTTGGCTTCGACAACCTCCTCGAACGTCCAGTGATTCTCGAAATCGGTCCCGTTGGAGGCGGTCATCGTGATCAGCCACATGCCGCCGGGCTTGAGGTCAAAAACGCTGATCCTGTTGGTGAAGCCATGCGGCCCCCACCATTTTTCGAGGCTGGCCGGATCGGCAAAGGCGGCAAATAGCGCCTTGCGATCGACGGGGTAGGTGCGCTCGTTGCGGATTTCTATCGTGTCGGTTGTCTCAGTCATTTGTCGTCTTCCCGGGTTTTCTGCAGGTCGATCACATAGCTTTCCAGTCGATCCAGACGGTTCTCCCAAAGCTCACGGTAATCACCGAGCCAGCCGTCGACCGTCTGAAGCGGTGCGGTTTCCAGGCGGCAGGGGCGCCACTGGGCTGATCGGCCGCGCGATATCAGACCTGCACGTTCGAGAACCTTGAGATGTTTGGAAACCGAAGGAAGGCTCATGTCGAAGGGTGCGGCAAGCTCATTGACCGTGGCCTCGCCATCCGCAAGCCGCGCGAGGATCGCCCGGCGTGTGGGGTCGGCGAGTGCTTGAAGGGTTTGTGAAAGCGGATCCGCCATCTTGGTTAGCCATTTGGTTAATTGCCTATTTGGCTAAATAAAGACGATGCGACCATCCGTCAAGAACTTATCGAAATCGGTTGACATATCCTCAGGAACATATAGTGAACAAGATATGAGAAAATCGCTTGCCCGCCGCCTTGCCATTCTCTCGGATGCCGCAAAATACGATGCCTCCTGCGCCTCGTCCGGAACGCAAAAGCGTCAGTCCGGACCAGGGGGAGGGCTCGGCTCCACCGAGGGTTCCGGGATCTGTCACGCCTATGCGCCCGACGGGCGATGCATTTCGCTGCTGAAGATCCTGATGACGAATTTCTGCATCTATGACTGCGCCTATTGCATCAACCGGTCATCGAGCAATGTCGAGCGCGCGCGCTTCACGCCCGACGAGATCGTCTGGCTGACGACGGAGTTCTATCGCCGCAACTATATTGAGGGGCTGTTCCTGTCTTCGGGTATCATCCGCTCGTCGGACGACACGATGGCCGAGATGGTGAAGGTCGCCGAGGACCTGCGCGTCAAACATGGTTTCCGCGGCTATATCCATCTCAAGACCATCCCCGAGGCCTCGCCGCATCTGATCGAGAAGGCCGGGCTCTTCGCTGACCGGCTGTCGCTCAATATCGAACTGCCTACCGATCAGGGACTGTCGCAATATGCGCCGGAGAAGAAACCGCTCGGCATTCGCCGCGCGATGGGCGACCTGCGTTTGAAGATCGAGGAAGCGCGCGAGCCGACGCTGCAGACCAAGCGGCGCAAGAAGTTCGTGCCCGCCGGCCAGAGCACGCAGATGATCGTCGGCGCGGACGGGGCCAATGACGCGACCATTCTCGGCTCCTCGGCCAGGCTCTATTCGAGTTACAGCCTCAAGCGGGTCTACTATTCTGCCTTCAGTCCCATCCCCGACGCGTCGAAATCGCTGCCGCTCGTCAAGCCGCCGCTGATCCGCGAGCACCGGCTCTACCAGGCCGACTGGCTTTACCGGTTTTACGGATTCTCGGTCGGCGAGATCACCGAAGGTCGCGAGGATGGCATGCTGGATCTCGATCTCGATCCGAAGCTTGCCTGGGCGCTCGGCAACCGAGATCGTTTTCCTGTCGATATCAACACCGCCGACCGCGAGATCTTGTTGCGGGTCCCGGGGCTCGGCCAGAAGGTGGTGAAGTCCATCCTGTCCGCCCGCCGTCAGCGCAAGCTCACACTTGAAGACCTCAAACGCCTCGGCGCGTCGCTCAGAAAGGTCAAACCCTTCGTCACCGCCGGCGGCTGGAGCCCGATCCGGCTGGTCGATCGCAGCGATCTGCGCGACATGTTCGCGCCGCGGCCCGAGCAACTGGCTCTGTTCTGATGCGCCGGATCCAGATCGAAGGACAGGGAGATTTCGACGAGTGGCGCAATGCGGCCCGCGCGCTCGTCGCTCAGCGCGTCTGGCCCGACGATGTCGCCTGGCTGAGCGCCTGGGAGGATCCGGGCCTGTTCGGCGAGGGGGAGATTCCGGTGATGCCGGAGAACGGACCGCAGATCACCGTGCCGCGCAGTTTTGCCGAAGCCGCCGAGGCCGCGATCTGCCATTCCGACGAGAACCGGTTTCCACTGCTCTATCGCCTGCTCTGGCGGCTGCAATCCAAGCGCGGGCTGATGCAGGATCGTGCCGACCGCGACGTCGCGGAGTTGAGCAAGCTCGTTAAATCCGTGCGCCGCGACAGCCACAAGATGAAAGCTTTCGTGCGCTTCAAGGAGCTGGAAAGTGGTCAGGGCGGGCGCAGGTGTTTTGCGGCATGGTTCGAGCCCGATCACTTCATCGTCGCCCGCACCGCACCCTTCTTCGCGCGGCGCTTTGCCGACATGGACTGGCTGATTGCCACGCCGAAGGGTTCAGCATCGTGGGATGGAGAAAACCTCAGCATCGATCCGACGCCGGCGACGAAGCTCCGTCACACCGACGAGGCCGACGAGCTCTGGCGCATCTATTTTTCCAACATCTTCAATCCGGCGCGCCTCAAGGTGAAGGCGATGCAGGCGGAGATGCCGAAGAAATACTGGAAGAACCTGCCCGAGGCGTCGCTCATTCCGGAGCTGATCGCCAGTGCCGAGGATCGCGTGCGCGCGATGGCTGCGGCACAACCGACCCCACCGCCCGCCTTTCACGACCGGTTGCAGGCCGAGTGGGAAGGGGAGAAGACGCGCGACGCCGTCACCCCAACGGATGCAGGCGCGGCGCTCGCGCAGCAAATTTCAGCCTGCCAGCGTTGCCCGCTGCATGGCCCCGCCACCCAGGCCGTGTGCGGTGAGGGGCCGCTCGATGCGGAAATCATGCTGATCGGCGAGCAGCCGGGCGACCGGGAGGATCTGGCCGGTCGTCCCTTCATCGGGCCGGCGGGGCAGGTTCTCAACGAGGGCCTGTCACAGGCGGGGCTCGAAAGGGATCGTCTTTATCTCACCAATGCGGTCAAGCATTTCAAATACGAGCCGCGCGGCAAGCGACGGCTGCACAAGCGGCCGGATGCGGGCGAGGTGCGGCATTGCCGCTGGTGGCTGGAAAAGGAATTCGAGCTTGTCCGCCCGAAGATCGTCGTCGCACTCGGCGCGACCGCCTATCAGGCGTTGACCGGAGAGACCAAGCCGATGGAGGAGATCCGCGGCATGCCCATTCCGGTCGACGAAGGGCGCATGCTTTTCGTCACGGTACACCCCGCCTACATCCTGCGCATTCCCGAGCCTGAAAAGCAGGCGCGTGAAAAAGCGCGGTTTCATGAGGATCTGCAGGCGATCGTCAGGCTGCACGCGGCGTCGCAGGCAGCCTGACTGAGCTGTTTAGAAGTAAGCTTGGAGCGGCTTGACTTCGAGATTGCCGGCGCGAAGCGCGGCGATGGCGCGGGCGGCGGAAAGCGAGCCGGCCATCGTGGTGTAGTAAGGCACCTTCTGCATCAGGGCGGCGCGGCGGAGCGATTTGGAATCCGAGATCGTCTTGGCACCTTCGGTGGTGTTGATCACCAACTGGACCTGACGGTTGCGGATCGCGTCCTCGATATGCGGACGGCCTTCGAGCACCTTGTTGACGCTCTCGACCTCAAAACCCTTATCGATGAGGAAACGCGCGGTGCCGCGGGTCGCCATCAGCGCAAAGCCGTTCTCGGCGAGGATGCGGACGGTCTCCACCACCATTTTCTTGTCCTCATCTTTGACCGAGACGAACACCGCGCCCGAGCGGGGCAGATCGACGCCGGCGCCGAGCTGGCTCTTGGCGAAAGCAAGCGCATAATCGGTGTCGAGGCCCATGACCTCGCCGGTCGAGCGCATTTCCGGGCCGAGCAGGGTGTCGACGCCGGGGAAGCGGGCGAACGGGAAGACGGCTTCCTTGACCGCGATATGCTTGAGCGACTTGTGGTCCGGCACATCGCCGTAGGCGGCGAATGCCGATGCGAGCTTTTCGCCGGCCATGACGCGGGCCGCGATCTTGGCGATCGGCGCGCCGACGGTCTTGGCGACGAAGGGCACGGTACGCGAGGCGCGCGGATTGACCTCCAGCACATAGATGGTGCCGTCCTTGATGGCGAACTGCACATTCATCAGACCGCCGACATTGAGCGCCTTGGCCATCGCGCGGGTCTGCTCTTCAAGTTCCGTCACGACCTCGTTGGAGAGCGTGTGAACCGGAAGCGAGCAGGCGGAGTCGCCCGAGTGGATGCCGGCTTCCTCGATATGCTCCATGATGCCCGCGATGTGAACGCTCTCGCCATCGCAGAGGCAGTCGACGTCCACTTCGATGGCGTTGGTCAGATAGCTGTCGAAGAGCAGCGGATTGGTGCCGAGCAGCGTATTGATCTGTCCGGTCTTGTCGTTCGGGTAGCGTGCCTTGATCTCTTCCGGGACCAGTTCCGGCACGGTGCCGAGCAGGTAGTTCGACAGGCCCTGTTCCTCGCGGATAATCTGCATGGCGCGGCCACCCAGCACGTAGGAGGGGCGGACAACCAGCGGGAAGCCGATCTGGGCTGCAACCAGGCGCGCCTGCTCCACCGAATAGGCGATGCCGTTCTTCGGCTGGCGCAGGTCCAGCTTGGTCAGAAGCTTCTGGAAGCGGTCACGGTCCTCGGCGAGGTCGATCGCGTCGGGCGCGGTGCCGAGGATCGGGATGCCGGCCTTTTCGAGCGCTTCGGCCAGTTTCAACGGAGTCTGGCCGCCGAACTGGACGATCACGCCGACCAGCTCGCCGCTCGCCTGTTCGGCGTGCAGGATTTCAAGCACGTCTTCGGCCGTCAGCGGTTCGAAGTAGAGGCGGTCGGAGGTGTCGTAGTCGGTCGAAACCGTCTCCGGGTTGCAGTTGACCATGATCGCCTCGAAGCCTGCATCCTTGAGAGCGAAGGCAGCGTGGCAGCAGCAATAGTCGAACTCGATGCCCTGGCCGATCCGGTTCGGACCGCCGCCGAGGATGACGACCTTCTTCCTGTCGGACACGAAGGCCTCGTCTGCAAGCTTGCCGAGGAAGGGCACTTCGTAGGTCGAATACATGTAGGCGGTGGGAGACGCGAATTCGGCCGCGCAAGTGTCGATCCGCTTGAAGACCGGGTGGACGTCGAGTTCGGCGCGATGCTTGGCGATATCAGCCGCAGATTTGCCCGTCAGGCTGCCGAGGCGTGAGTCGGAGAAACCGCGCGCCTTGAGCATCCGCATGTTCTCGGCGTCGGTCGGCAGACCGTGCTCGCGAACGCGTGCCTCGAGTTCGATGATCTCGGCAAACTGCTCGAGGAACCACGGATCGATCTTGCAGATCGCGTGCACGTCGGCGACGGACATGCCGAGGCGCATCGCCTGGAAGACCATGCGCAGACGATCGGGCGTCGGTGTGGCAATCGCTGCCTTGATGGCGTTCTCGTCGTCGCCTTCGCCGAGGCCCGGAATCTCGATCTCGTCGAAGCCGGTGAGGCCGGTTTCAAGGCCGCGCAGCGCCTTCTGGAAGCTTTCGGCAAAGGTCCGACCGATGGCCATGACTTCACCGACCGACTTCATCGCGGTGGTCAGCGTGTTTTCCGCACCCGGGAACTTTTCGAAGGCAAAGCGCGGGATCTTGGTGACGACATAGTCGATCGAGGGTTCGAACGAAGCGGGCGTTGCACCACCGGTGATGTCGTTTTCAAGTTCATCGAGCGTGTAGCCGACGGCGAGTTTGGCTGCGACCTTGGCGATCGGGAAGCCGGTGGCTTTCGATGCAAGTGCCGACGAGCGCGACACGCGCGGGTTCATCTCGATGACGACCAGACGGCCGGTTTCCGGATTGACCGCGAACTGCACGTTCGAGCCACCGGTCTCAACGCCGATCTCGCGGAGAACCGCGATCGAGGCGTTGCGCATGATCTGGTATTCCTTGTCGGTCAGCGTCAGCGCAGGCGCGACGGTGATCGAATCGCCCGTGTGGACGCCCATCGGGTCGACGTTCTCGATCGAGCAGATGATGATGCAGTTGTCCGCGCGGTCGCGGACGACTTCCATCTCGTATTCCTTCCAGCCGAGCACGCTTTCCTCGATGAGGACTTCGGTGGTCGGCGAGGCGTCGAGGCCGCGCTCGATGATGTCGAAGAATTCCGAGCGGTTATAGGCAATGCCGCCGCCGGTGCCGCCGAGCGTGAAGGACGGGCGGATGATGGCGGGCAGACCGACCTCGTCGATGGCACGTGCCGCGAGCGCCATGGCGTGATCCATGTAGCGCTGCTTGCGGTCGACCTCGCCGAGGTTCCACTGGTTTTCCAGTTCGTCGAGTGCCGCGTCGAGGGCATCACCGGACAGTTCGCCGCGCAGACGGGCGCGTTCGGCCTCGTGCTTCTTGCGGTCGACTTCCTTGATCTCGGTCGCATTCGCCAGGAATGACTTCGGGGTTTCGAGCCCGATGGTGGCCATGGCCTCGCGGAAGAGGGCGCGATCTTCGGCCTTGTCGATGGCGTCCGGCTGGGCGCCGATCATTTCGACATTGTAGCGCTCGAGCACGCCCATGCGGCGGAGCGACAGGGCCGTGTTGAGTGCCGTCTGGCCGCCCATGGTCGGCAGAAGCGCGTCGGGGCGCTCCTTGGCGATGATCTTGGCGACCACTTCCGGCGTGATCGGCTCGATATAGGTGGCATCGGCCAGACCCGGGTCGGTCATGATGGTCGCCGGGTTGGAGTTGACCAGGATGACCCGGTACCCCTCTTCCTTCAGCGCCTTGCAGGCCTGGGTTCCTGAGTAGTCGAACTCGCAGGCCTGACCAATGACAATGGGGCCGGCCCCGATGATCAGGATCGACTTGATATCTGTACGTTTGGGCATGGAAGCGGATCCGTCGGTCATGCGGCCGCAGGGCTGCCGACACGGAATTCAGCTCCATGCGACAAGGCGGCCGGGAAAAATGTCAGGCTAGGCGGGCCTTATAGGGGAGAGATCGATCATATGGAACCCCGTAAATTTGTTATCCGGGAGAAGTTTACTGCGCATCGACTAAGCTGATGATTTCAAGGTCTTCGATCGCGTTTAGAGGTCTGACGTCTGTGACACGCGTGCCTGTTATCTCGAGTGTTTCCAAGGCTGTCAGGCCTGCGAGGGGGGCGATGTCTGCGACTTGCGTATTCGTCAAGTAGAGCGATCGCAGAGCTGCCAAGTTTGAGAGAGGCGTGACGTCTGCGACTTGGGTACTCCCCAGGTCCAGCGTTTGCAGGTTGGTCAGGCTTGCGAGTGGAGAAACGTCTGCGACCGATGTAGTGGTCAAGATGAGCATCTGCAGGCTGGTTAGGGTCGCGAGTGGAGAAATGTCTATCACGAGCGTGGCCGACAGGTCTAACTTTTGCAACGCGGTCAGGCGTGTTAGAGGCGAAATGTCCGCGATCTGGGTGGACATAAGGTCTAATTCTTGTAAAGCGGTCAAGCTTGTGAGGGGCGTGATGTCGTGCACCGGTGTCCCCATCAGGTTGAGATATTGCAATTCTGTCATGTTCTTGAGTGGCGCGACGTCAGTGACCTCTGTATTCCACAGGTAGAGCGCTTCCAAGGTGGTCAGGCTTGCGAGGGGCGCGATGTCAGCGACGCGTGTTTGCGAAAGGTCGAGCAGTCGCAGCGCAGTTAAGTTTTTGAGTGGCGCAACGTCAGAGACCTGTGCTCGCCAAAGGTTAAGCTTTTGCAGTGCAGTAAGGCTTGCAAGAAGCTTGATATCGGTGAAGCTTTCTGGATGTCCTTTTACTCGATAAATTTCGGATTCATTCAGATGGTGTGGTTGCTCGAAATTGAGGTCCAGTTCGGTGATATGCGGCGCCCAAGCTTCGGGAATTGGCCTGCCGGATAGTAAGCGATTGTAGACCTCCACGTAATCGAAATCTGCCGGTGCCGATATCGAATGTTTCTGTTCGTTCGTTTGGGAATTGCCTTGCAATATGGCAATGATTTTTCGCCCTCTGTAATAGACAATCCTGATAGTGCTTACGACCGGCGCCCAAGCCTCCGCTATCTCGAGAAGGCCACCCGAAACTTCTGTGCCGATTTCCCGAGCCTTGTTAGGGATATTCGCGAAAATTACTTCGATCTCGGTAGCAGTCTCGTCGAGCTGCGTATTAAGCCATTCCAGAACTCTCGGTCGAGGATCTTCGGTAGAGAGAGCAGCGTGTGTCGTCTTAATTGAGACATTGGCGTCTACGGAAAGCCGTTCCTCGATCTCGAAATGCTGCCTAAGCTCTTCGTCGTCCAGAGTATCGAACTTGTCCCGCAAGAGGCTCGCGTTGCGGCTTGCATCCTCCAACTCCGATAACGCTTCCGCTTTCGATTCTGTGAATTCCGGAGGCGCGCTGATGTCAGCTGATATGTCTGTATCGAGTTCTTCGCGGGCCTCGAACTTGTAACGCTCTGAACCGCACCGGGTTTGCCGGAGGCTATTTGGTTTGAGTTACG